>Ga0257120_1000165_pt1 | contig 53134 bp, 49 predicted proteins | sample SI106_10metaG_FD_190153 | JGI IMG/M metagenome (GOLD analysis project Ga0257120, IMG submission 190153) | Marine microbial communities from Saanich Inlet, British Columbia, Canada - SI106_10 | ecosystem: Environmental > Aquatic > Marine > Inlet | place: Canada: British Columbia | collected...
ATCTGAAAATGATATAGTTTATACCTTGTCTTCTTCAGAACTTACAACATCTACCACTGTCAATGCCTCGGAGACAGAACAGCAAGGAGAAAAATCATCAAGTGCAAAAGATATTATTGCTAGTGAAGGGTTTTCAGTAAAGAGTTTATGGAGAGGTGTTTTAGGAATGTTTTCGCTACTAATTATCGCATTCTTATTTAGTAGCAACCGAAAAGCAATTGATTGGAAAAAAGTCGGAATAGGGGTTTCACTTCAATTACTTATTGCCATTGGTGTTCTAAAGGTAGAATTTATTCAAAAAATATTTGAATTTATTGGTGGAATATTTATTGAAATCTTACAATATACCAAAGCAGGGAGTCAGTTTTTATTTGCAGGGATGGTTGCAGACATGAATACATTTGGGTATATTTTTGCCTTCCAAGTATTGCCTACAATTATTTTCTTTTCCGCATTAACATCCTTGTTTTTTTACTTAGGAATTATTCAGAAGATCGTAAAGATAATGGCAATGGTACTGTCTAAATTTTTGGGAATCTCTGGAATGGAAAGCCTTTCGGTAGCAGGAAATATTTTCTTAGGTCAAACGGAAGCACCCTTATTGATAAAGGCCTATTTGGAAAAAATGAATAAGTCAGAAATGCTTTTGGTGATGATTGGCGGAATGGCAACTGTTGCAGGTGCTGTGTTAGCAGCTTATATTGGATTTTTAGGAGGAGGCGACAAAGTACTGGAGCTGGTTTTTGCAAAACATTTATTAGCCGCTTCTGTAATGGCTGCCCCTGGAGCTATTGTAATTTCTAAAATACTATATCCACAGACAGAAAAAGTGAACACAGATGTCACCGTCTCTCAAGAAAAAATAGGATCAAATATATTAGATGCTATCGCAAACGGAACCACAGAAGGCTTGCGTTTGGCAGTAAATGTAGGTGCTATGCTACTAGTCTTTGTGGCAATCATAGCAATGCTGAACGGAATTTTGGGATGGGTTGGAGACCTTACAACTTTAAATGTTTGGATGGCAGAAAATACGGCTTATGACAGTTTCTCTATAGAGGCTATTTTAGGATATGCATTTGCCCCTTTAATGTGGTTGATAGGAGTTGCAACAGAGGATATGGCACTCATGGGACAATTATTAGGAATCAAACTTGCGGCCAGCGAATTTATAGGATATATCCAACTAGCAGAACTTAAAAATGTTGCAAACACAACACATTTAACGTTTAATAAGTCTATCATCATGGCTACCTACATGCTATGCGGTTTTGCTAATTTTGCTTCCATAGGAATTCAAATTGGTGGAATCGGTTCTTTAGCGCCAGGGCAACGAAAAACATTATCAGAATTTGGAATGAAAGCCCTTATTGGGGGAACGATCGCTTCGTTAATGTCTGCAACAATTGCAGGAATGATTATAGGTTAAATAATATACAATGAATATCAAATGAAACAATATCACGATTTAGTACAGCACGTTTTAGAAAACGGAAATGAAAAAGGAGATCGAACAGGTACGGGTACCAAAAGTGTTTTTGGATATCAAATGCGATTTGATTTAAGTGAAGGATTTCCGATGGTGACCACTAAAAAGTTACACTTAAAATCGATTGTTTACGAATTACTTTGGTTTATCAAAGGCGATACGAATATCAAGTATTTGCAAGAAAACGGAGTGCGAATTTGGAATGATTGGGCCGATGAAAATGGAGATTTAGGACCTGTGTATGGACATCAGTGGAGGAATTGGAATAGCGATGATATAGATCAATTAACAGATGTCATTGAGACTCTCAAGAATAATCCAAACAGTAGAAGAATGATGGTTTCTGCATGGAATCCTAGTGTTTTGCCAGACAATGCCGTTTCTTTTGGAGAAAATGTAGCCAATGGAAAAGCAGCTTTGCCTCCATGTCACGCATTTTTTCAGTTTTATGTTGCCGATGGAAAACTGTCTTGCCAATTGTACCAGCGAAGTGCAGATATCTTTTTAGGTGTTCCTTTTAATATTGCCAGTTATGCCTTGTTTACGATGATGATTGCTCAAGTATGTGGGTATGAAGCAGGAGAATTTATTCATACTTTTGGAGATGCGCATATTTATAATAATCATCAAGAACAATTAGAATTACAGTTGAGTAGAGAATTAAGACCTTTGCCAAAAATGAAAATCAACCCAGAAATTACAAGCATTTTTGATTTTGATTTCGAAGACTTTGTGTTGGAAGATTACAATCCACACCCACATATCAAAGGAAAAGTAGCGGTATAAAAAATAGAATTCTTTTGAAAAAAATAGTGATCGAGAATGTTTTTTTATTGAACGGGGTTAAAATGTCAAATCTCAATACATTTCCAGTAGTTTAGCCTTAAATTAAAAGTGAATATGATTACAATTATTGCTGCAATTTCAACAAACAATGCTTTAGGGAAAGACAATGATTTGATCTGGCGTTTACCCGCCGATTTAAAACGATTTAAAAAAGTAACTTCAGGACATTTTATTTTAATGGGCAGAAATACTTTTGATTCTATTGGGAAAGCATTGCCCAACAGAACTTCTGTAATTATTACCAGAAATACCCAGTATCAACAAGAAGGTTGTTTGATTGCAAATTCTATAGAAGAAGCCATTCGTTTTGCTAAAGACGAAGAGGAGGTTTTTATCATTGGGGGTGCACAAGTATACCAACAAGCCATGGAAAGAAACCTTGTCGATCAATTAGATATCACTTTGGTGCATCAAGAATTTGATGCCGATGTCTTTTTTCCAGAAATAGACAAAACCATTTGGAAAGAAGTTGCCAGAGAAGATTTTAAAGCAGATCAAAAAAATCCTCACGATTATAGCTTTATCAGTTATCAAAAAATGTAATAAAGGCAATTTTTTATCCTGAAGTTGTAAAAGATATTAGAACCGTCACATAACGAATCATAGTAACATTCTTAAATAGAGTAGGTGAAGAAGAGATGTTTTTGGGTAACTACCAGTCAACTATATATGGATTACCATGACCAAGAATGGGGGGTTCCTGTTTTTGATGATGCTACTTTGTTCGAATTCTTGCTTTTAGAAACTTTTCAAGCGGGTTTGAGCTGGATTACCATTCTTAATAAAAAAGAAGGCTTTAGAAAGGCCTTTGACAATTTTGATTATACCAAAATTGCATATTATTCTGAAGAAAAATATCAACTTTTATTGCAAGATGCCGGGATTGTGAGAAACAAATTAAAGATTCGATGTACCATAACAAACGCTCAGTTATTTATGGATATTCAAAAAGAATTTGGCACGTTTTCTAAATTTATTTGGAACTATGTAGATGGAAAACCTATTCAAAATAAGTTTCAACAAAAATCAGAGGTTCCAGCCACAACTGCCTTATCGGATACGATTTCAAAAGATTTAAAAAAAAGAGGATTTAAGTTTGTAGGATCTACGGTAATTTACGCCTATATGCAAGCAATCGGATTGGTCAATGACCATACCGCAGACTGTTTCAAATATCTCAAATAATTGTATCGTTAATGGCCAGTTAATAGGCGGATAATCACAAAGATAATGAGAACAAGTCCGCCATAAATTGTCAAATTCTTAGCAGCGTTTTTGTAATGTATTTGATGATTTTTTGAATCTTTTTTATAGCTATAAATTGCTAAAGAGATAAAAGTAATCACGAAGAAAATTATAAAAATAATTCTTCCAGTTGTAAAGTATGCGGCTAAAAACATTGTTTTCTGTATAAGTTATATAATAATAGAATTCTAAACACAGCAAAAGTGTCAAGAAGATTCTATATCTTGTGTTCTGAAATAGATACTGCAAAATTACAAATTAAATGAAGAATGCCATTGTTTTTGGAGCAACTTCTGGAATTGGAAAATCGTTGACCGAAATTCTAGTAAAAGAGGGATATAAAGTTGCGATCACCGGAAGAAGATTAGACCAATTAAAGGCCTTAAAAAAGCAATATCCAGACAATATTTTAATAAAACAGAATGACATTCAAGATGTGGATGATGTAGAACGAGTTTTTGATGAAATTGTATTCGCTTTTAAAACCATTGATTTAGTAGTGCAATCTTCTGGAGTAGGTTATGTAAATCCGAAATTAGATTGGGAGTTGCAAAAGCAAACCATCAATACAAATGTTTTGGGGTGTACTAAGCTGTATAGTGTAGCCTACAACTTGTTCAAAAAACAACAATTTGGACATTTGGTTGGGATTTCATCGATCGCTTCGATTCGAGGAAATCGTTCTGCACCCGATTATTTTGCTTCCAAAGCTTATCAAAAAGCCTATTTAGAAAGTTTGTATATCAAAACTAAATCGATTCGTTCTGAGAAAGTTTTCATCACTGATATCAGACCTGGTTTTGTAGATACACCAATGGCATTAGGAGAAGCTGTTTTCTGGATGGTTCCTTTAGAGAAAGCTGCAAAGCAAATTTTTTCTGCCATCAAAAAGAAAAAACGAGTGGCCTATATCTCTAAACGCTGGAAGCTTATCGCGTGGGCTTTAAAGTTGATGCCCGCTTGGGTTTTAAAAAAAGTACTTTAATTTTAACAAATCAATATACATACAATGAAAGATAAAATAGCTGCGGTTCACCAATTTCATACCGCCTTTCAATTAAATACACAAGAAACTCCTACTGTAGCCATTTCTGAAGATCGAAAAAAACTTCGTTTTGAGTTGATGAAAGAAGAAAATGAAGAATATCTTGAAGCCGCAGAAAACAATGATTTGGTTGAGGTTGCAGATGCTTTAGGAGACATGTTATACATTTTATGTGGAACCATAATTGAACACGGTATGCAGGATAAAATTGAAGAAGTTTTCAATGAAATTCAGCGGAGTAACATGAGTAAATTAGGAGCAGATGGAAAACCTATTTACAGAGAAGACGGAAAAGTATTAAAAGGTCCCAATTACTTTAAGCCCAATATTGCCGAGATTTTAAAAAAATAATTGAATACCAAACTTCACAAGTTTCCAAAATCTGTAAGGTCTGGTAAACTGAGCGTTTTTCAATTGGTCTAGTCCCTTTAAAATTTATAGAAAGGTATAAAAAAAGAAAAACCCCAACAATGTTGAGGTTTTAAAAATAAATTTTATTCAAACTAAAGTTGAACTCTCCAGCCGTATGGGTCTTCGGTTTTGTTAGTTTGCAAATCGGTAATGGTTTTCTTTAATAAAGAAGCATAGCTCTCTTTTACCTCTGGCAAGTCATAATCGGTGTTTTGATATCCAAAACCAGCAATGGGAGAGATTACAGCAGCGGTTCCAGCTCCAAACATTTCCAATAAAGTACCCGATTCTGCAGCTGCAACAACTTCAGAAACAGTAATTTTTCGTACTTCCATAGTGATATTTAAATCTTCCGAAAGTTGAATGATACTTTTACGTGTTATTCCATCCAAAATACGATCACTAGTAGGGCTTGTGATGAGCGTGTCATTGATTCGGATGAAAATATTCATCGCACCAGCCTCTTCAATATATTGGTGACTGTTGTCATCAGTCCAAATCACTTGGTTGTATCCTTTCTCAATGGCTAATTGTGTAGGGTAAAATTGCGCAGCATAGTTTCCTCCAGCTTTTGCAAATCCTACTCCACCGTTTGCAGCACGTGCGTATTTTTCTTCAATTAAAACTTTTACTTTTCCAGCAAAATATGCACCTGAAGGGGCGGTGCAAATGACAAATTTGTATGCATCTGCAGGAGATGCATGAAAGCCATTTCCAGACGCAAACATAAAAGGTCTTATGTACAAAGAACTTCCTTCATTTGTCGGAATCCATTGGTTGTCAATTTCTAATAATTTTCGCAATCCATCCATGAAAATTGCCTCAGGAATTGCAGGAATCATTAATCGTTCTGCAGATTTATTAAGTCTCTTTAAATTTTCGAGGGGGCGAAATAATAAGGTGTTTTGAGCTGCATCTTTATAGGCTTTCATTCCTTCAAAAATGGATTGACCATAATGAAATATTTTGGAAGCTGGATCTAAAGAAATAGGTGAATATGCTTTAATGACAGGCGTTTGCCAAGCTCCGTTTATAAAATCGCATTCTAGCATGTGATCAGAAAAAACACTACCAAAAGGTAGGTTATCAAAATCAATAGTGTCGATTTTAGACTTCTCTGTGTGTTGAATTTCTATATAAGTAGCCATCTTTTTAGATTGATTGTACCTTACAAAGGTACATAATTTAAGAATCCAAATATATATTTAATTATTGATTTTATTTTTTAAAACCTTACATTTGTAAGTAGCATGTGAAAATTTTCAACTATGAAATTAGGGATTCAATTTTTTGCAGAATTTCTTTTGTTTTTTACAAGCTGTAGAGAACAAAATATGATGAATAATAATGCTGTTTCAGAAAACTTTACATCCTTTTTTGGAAGAGATTTATTTTCTCAAACGAAAACAATCGTTTCTTTTGAAGAAAACGATGCATTACTAAAAACAATATAATTATTTGGAAAGAGAAATCATCATAACCTCAGATGGTTCTTCGACCATACACCTTCCTGGTTGGAACGAACAATATCATTCAAAACACGGTGCGATACAAGAGGCCTATCATGTTTTTTTACATGCTGGATTTTTTAAAATTAATTTGGATTCGATCGCTATTTTAGAAATAGGATTTGGAACGGGTTTGAATGCTTTGATAACTTTTTTAGAAGCGAGAAAACTCAATAAAAAAGTACACTATGTGGGTGTAGAGGCTTATCCCATTTCTTCAGAAGAAGTGCAGAAACTGAATTATGTTTCAGAATTAAATGCAATAGCAGATCAAGCAGTTTTTGAAGCCATGCATCAGACTTCTTGGGAAGAAAAACATGAGCTTTCAAAAGATTTTCACCTACTCAAGCGCAAACAGTTTTTTCAAGAAATAAATGATACTGCCGCTTTTGATCTGATTTATTTTGATGCATTTGGAGCTCAAAACCAGCCCGAATTGTGGACCGAAGAAATTTTTGCTAAAATGTTTCAAGCAATTAAGCCCAATGGAATTTTGGTAACTTATGCTGCGAAGGGGAGTGTTCGAAGAGCTATGCAATCGGTAGGATTTGTAGTAGAAAGATTGCCAGGTCCTCCAGGGAAAAGAGAAATGTTAAGAGCAATGAAATTATAAAATATTGGATATGAAATTAGGAAGAAAATTTGGAAACAGAAGGAGGTCAAAACCTCAAAAAGGGGTATTTTTAGTAATCCTTTTACTGATTGTTTTATTCCTTTGGGTCAAAGCAGAAAGTTTAATTTCTAGTCTATTTTAAATACCAAATAAAAAATCCTTCTCAAGTTGGATTTTAATTTTTAATCATCAACCTACAATTGTGGCGGCAGAAAAAATCATTTTAGGCATTGACCCAGGAACCACTATCATGGGTTTTGGATTGATCAAAGTAGTGGGAAAAAAGATGGAATTTATTCAAATGAATGAATTAATGCTTCAAAAATACGATGATCATTATCTTAAATTAAAACTCATCTTTGAAAGGACTATAGAGTTGATTGACACCTATCACCCCGATGAAATTGCTATTGAAGCTCCTTTTTTTGGTAAAAACGTCCAATCGATGTTGAAGCTAGGTCGTGCTCAAGGTGTGGCTATGGCTGCTGGTTTGTCTAGAGAAATTCCTATTACAGAATATTTGCCCAAGAAAATTAAAATGGCAATTACTGGAAACGGAAATGCCACTAAAGAGCAAGTAGCTTTAATGTTAAAGTCACTGTTGAATCTAAAAACCTTACCTAAAAATTTAGATGCAACCGACGGATTGGCTGCGGCTGTTTGTCATTTCTATAATTCTGGAAAAGTCATTGGAGGGAAAAACTATACGGGTTGGGCTAGTTTTGTGAAGCAGAATCCTAAAAAAATTACATAGAGATTCAGTATCATTATATAGTAATTTAATATTATTTTCAATAGAAAAACAACGAGGATTCATAAATGATAAACGATAATAGATAACTGATTTGTCTGGAATATACATACACATCCCGTTTTGTAAGCAAGCTTGTTTTTATTGCGATTTTCATTTTTCAACTTCGTTGAAAAAGAAGGATACATTGATTTCATGTTTGGTTAAAGAAATTGAACTTCGAAAAGAGGAGTTGAATGCCAAAACTGTAGAAACAATTTATTTTGGAGGAGGTACTCCGAGTATTCTTTCTGCCAGAGAAATTTCTGTTTTGATTGATGCGGTCTATGCAAACCATCACGTTGTAGAAGCTCCAGAAATTACTTTAGAAGCCAATCCGGATGATTTGTCAGAAGAAAAGTTAATAGAACTTTCAACCTCTCGTATTAATCGACTTAGCATTGGTGTACAATCCTTTTTGGAGAAAGATTTAATCTTGATGAATCGTGCGCACAATGCCGACGAAGCAAAAAAATCTGTATCCTTAGCCAGTCAGTATTTTGAAAATATTTCGGTAGATCTCATCTACGGAATTCCTGGGTTGACAAATGAAGAATGGCGTAAAAATATCCAAACCGTTTTAGATTTTAACATCCCTCATATTTCGAGTTATGCATTGACCGTAGAACCTAAAACGGCACTAGCAACTCTTATTCAGAAAGGAAAAATTGAAAATGTAAATGATGATTTGGCACAGGCGCAGTTCTCTATTTTAACGGCCATGTTGGAAAAGGAAAATTTTGTTCACTATGAACTATCAAATTTTGGAAAAGAAAGTTATTTCAGTAAAAACAATACGGGCTACTGGTTGGGGAAAACTTATATAGGAATTGGTCCTTCTGCACACTCTTTTGATGGGAAACAACGAAGTTGGAATGTGAGAAACAATGCCATTTACATCAAAAAAATGGAACAAAACAACTTGCCTATTGAGAGAGAAACCCTCTCGATTACCGACGCTTATAATGAATATATCATGACAGGTTTGCGCACTATATGGGGAGTTTCGTTAGTGAAAATTCAAACAGATTTTGGATCCAAGTATGTTTCGTATTTAAAATTAGAATCGAAAAAATACATTCAGCAAAAATTATTGTATTTTGATGGCGAAATAGTAAAAACAACAAAAAAAGGAAGGTTTTTGGTCGACGGGATCGCCTCACATTTATTTATGATCGACTAAATTTTCGTTCTTTTTTTAGCAATAAAAAAATACAATGAAAGCAATTATAGAATACAATTCCAGAAAAATAGCCATTGATGTTTCTTTACCCATCGATATTTCTATTGCCATCGATCTTACGAAAGAAAATGTAAATGCTTGGTATATTGGTGATCCTGAAATTTTTCCTCAAAAATTTGGCGAAGATATTGTCAAAGTTTCAGAAGGAGCTGTGATTAATTTCAACAATATTCATTTCAACCCACATTCACACATTACCCATACCGAGTGTGTTGGGCATATTACCGAAAAAGTACATTCTGTCAATCAAAATTTAAAGCACTATTTTTTTTTAGCAGAAGTGGTTACGGTAGCCCCAGAATTCATCAAAGGCGATTTTGTCATTTCCAAAAAACAGTTGCAATCACAATTAGGAAACAAAAAAAGAGATGCCATTATTATTCGCACCTTACCCAATTTACCCGAAAAAAAGTCTAAAAAATACTCCGATACCAATCCTACTTATCTATTGGAAGAGGCAGCCATATATCTTCGAGAAAAGGGAATCAAACATTTATTGATCGACCTTCCTTCTGTAGATAAAGAACGTGACGAAGGAAAATTATTGGCACACAATGCATTTTGGAATACTTCTGGAATTCTCAGAATGGATGCTACCATCACAGAATTAATTTATGTGCCAAATTTGGTTGAAGATGGTGAATACCTCCTGAATTTAATGATTGCTCCTTTTGAAAATGATGCGACCCCGAGCAAGCCCATTTTATATAAAATTATCGTGGATGAAAAAAAATAAGCAAAGGAAGTATATACTACATATGGTTTTTTGTACTTCTGATAGTTGCTCTCAAAAGGGTTGTGATTTCAAATTCGAGACATGTCTCTATGAAAGATAACCCAATAGAAAGTCTTTAATTTTTGAATCCCTTTTTAAATCAGAAAATAGAAAAATAATATTTGTCATGCACATCGATCAATTAAGAGACTGTTGTATTGCTAAAAAAGGAGTCACAGAACACTTTCCTTTTGATGAGGTTACTTTGGTTTTTAAAGTGATGGGAAAAATGTTTGCTCTCATTGGATTGGAAAGTTGGGAGCAAGGCGAACAGAAAATCAATCTAAAATGCGATCCTGATTGGGCAGAAGAATTAAGAGGAGCCTATGAAGGGGTCAACCCTGGATGGCATATGAATAAGAGACTTTGGAATACCGTTACCATAAATTCTAGCGATGTTTCGGACGATTTACTCCTAAAGTTACTCAACTATTCATACGATTTGGTGGTAAAAGGATTGACAAAGAAACTTAAAAATGAGTTGAACTCCTTATCCAAATAAATTTTTACGATAGGCTGTAGGGGTCCTTTTTTAAAATGCATTGGGTGGATTAAGGCTTTGTTTTTTAAACAGTTTTCATTGTGTGAAAATTTAATTCTTAAATCCATCCAATTTAAAAAGAAGATTTGGGTCTGGGCAAATACTTTTCCAAATTTCAATTTCACTTTCAAAAGCAACACCCGGAAAATCGGTAGTGTAGTCTAGGAGTGTTAGCATAATTTCAAAATGCAAATGAGGAACCCAATCTCCATTTTCAGATGCATCTGCCAATACTGCAATCTGCGCTCCTTTTTTGATGCGCTTTCCTACCGGATGCTTTAAGACACTATTCACTGTGTTATGACCATATAAGGTGTAAAAATGAAAGTCATTCAGTTGGTGTTTTAGAATGAGTAACCCACCATATCCCTTGTGATGTGAGTCATCTGTCACGCAAACCACTTCGCCATCTAGAATTGCATGTACAGGAGTGTTTTTTGGCAGCCAAAAATCGAGCCCTAAATGAACATCTCTTTTTTCTATCCCTGTTTCGGTTGCTCTTTGATAGATGTCTGAAGTGTACAAATTCCGTTTTTCTAAATAGCCTCCCGCAATGATTTTTGTGGGTACTTTTTGTTGTAATTCTTCTAGTTTTTCTGCAAATAATTTCAAGTTGTGAAAGTCTTCCTTGTTTTTCAGAAAATCACTAGTAACACTTAAATCGAGTGGATGAATTTCATTTTTGTGAACGTTTGGGAAAAGCAGCTCTAAAGAGAATGTATTTTTTGCTGCCCAGTTGTGAAACTTCGCAGTATTTGGGTGGTTTGTAAAACCAAATTTATTTTTAAAATTTTGATGGGCAATTGATAATTTCATTGGATAAAAATAAGATAAAGTTCAGGATTCTCGACTCCATCCGTCGATATTCTTTGTACGTTTGTGTAAAAATCATCCTCATGAGAGTTCAAGGAAATATTGTTGATCTACTGCACAAGCGAATTTTTAAAGGAACTGTTTCCATTGAAAATGGAAAGATTGCAGCAATTCGTGAAGAAGATCATGGCATAGAAACCTATATTTTACCGGGCTTTGTAGATGCGCATATTCATATAGAAAGTTCGATGTTGGTTCCTTCAGAATTTGCAAAAATAGCAGTGATACATGGAACCGTAGCAACGGTCTCTGATCCACATGAAATTGCCAATGTGCTCGGTGTAAAGGGAGTTGATTTTATGATTGAAAATGGAAAGAAAGTCCCGTTGAAATTCAATTTTGGTGCTCCAAGTTGTGTGCCTGCAACCCGTTTTGAAAGTGCAGGAGCGACTATAGATGCGGAAGAGATTAAAACGATGATGGAGCGTCCAGAAATCAAATATCTTGCAGAAATGATGAATTATCCTGGAGTTTTGTTTGATGATGAAGAGGTACTTAAAAAGATTCAGCATGCGAAAGACAATCACAAACCCATAGATGGTCATGCACCCGGTCTAAGGGGAGGAGATATTTCCAAATATATAGCTGCCGGAATTTCTACCGATCATGAGTGTTTTACCTATGAGGAAGCGCTAGAAAAGTTGGAAAAAGGAATGAAGGTTTTGATTCGAGAAGGAAGCGCTGCTAAAAATTTTGAAGCTTTGATTGAATTGCTTCCAGAGCATTACAAAAACATGATGTTTTGTTCTGATGACAAACACCCTGATGATTTGTTGGAAGGGCATATCAATCAGTTATGCCAAAGAGCTGTTGGCAAAGGAATGGACGTTTTTAAAGTGTTACAAGTTGCTTGTGTCAATCCTGTAAAACATTACCAACTAGAGGTTGGTTTGTTGCAAAAGGGAGATGCCGCTGATTTTATTGTAGTACAAGATCTTCAGCATTTTAAGGTTTTAGAAACGTATATTGAGGGCCAATTGGTAGCAAAAAATGGAAGCTCGTTTGTACCTCATGTAGATTTTGAAGTTTTGAATAATTTTAATACAGACCTCAAGGAGGTTTCTGATTTTGAGTTTCAATCTACCTCCAAAAAAATAAGAGTGATTGAGGTTTTATACGGCGAATTGGTTACCAATCAAATTACTGCCACTTCACTTGTAAAGTCTGGAAATTTAGTTTCCAATATTGACAACGATATTTTAAAAATGGCGGTTGTAAATCGTTATCAAAATACAGCTCCTTCAATTGCATTTATCAAGAATTTTGGAATTAAAGAAGGAGCCATTGCCAGTTCTGTTGGGCATGATTCGCACAATATTATCGCCGTGGGTGTTTCTGACGAAATGATTTGCAAAGCAGTAAATTTAATTATTGAAAACAAAGGGGGAGTCTGTGCTGTAACTTCTATCGAACAAAAAATTGTTTCGCTTCCTGTTGCTGGAATTATGTCTGACCAACCTGCGGTGATGATTGGAGAAGCCTATGCTGGATTGGATACCATGGCAAAACAAATGGGGAGCAAGTTACAAGCGCCTTATATGAGCCTGTCGTTTATGGCTTTGTTGGTCATTCCATCATTAAAACTTTCAGACAAAGGTTTGTTCGATGGGGAATCTTTTCAGTTTACCGCTTTAGAGGTTGATTAAACAGCTCTAAATTCTGTTTTTTCTCACAAAGAATTTCTTATTTAAAACATTACTTTTGCCAGCATCACCTAAAAACAACCTATGAGTTTACAACTAGATTTAGAAAGTAGAAGCGGAAATCAATGCGAATTGTGTTCCTCAAAAAATGATTTGTCAATATATGAAGTAAAACCCACTATTACTGTTGGCGGAGGTGGTATTGATGGAAGTTTACTAGCTTGTAAAACCTGTATCAGTCAAATAGATGCTCCCGAAACAACAGACGCAAATCATTGGCGTTGTTTAAATGATTCGATGTGGAGTGAGCACAGGGCTGTAAAAGTGGTTGCTTGGAGACTGTTATCTCGTTTAAGACATGAAGGTTGGCCAAAAGACTTATTAGATATGCTGTATTTGGAAGATGATGACTTGCGTTTTGCGAAAGAAACTGGAGATCATTTAGACGAAAGTGAAAAAATAATTCACAGAGATGCTAATGGAGCTATTTTGCAAGCTGGAGACAATGTTGTTTTGATTAAAGATTTAAAAGTAAAAGGATCGAGTATGATTGCTAAGCAAGGTACTGCAGTTCGCAGGATTTCTTTGGACCATGAAAATGCCAAATATATAGAGGGGAAAGTTGGCCCTACACAGATTGTGATCATCACCGATTATGTGAAGAAAATGGCTGATAAAGAATAGAACTAAAATTTATTTGATTAAAAATACAAAGGTATCGAGCGCTAATAGGTTGCTGCTCGATACCATTTTTGTTTTATAAAAGAAGAGATTGAATTTTTTTATCTTGAAAGTTCTGTAAAATTTTGATAAAAATATGGAATGGTTTCAATCCCTTTTAAGTAATTCCATACTCCAAAATGTTCGTTGGGAGAATGAATTGCGTCGGAATCTAAGCCGAATCCCATTAAAATTGTTTTGCTTTCTAATTCTTTTTCAAAGAGCGCAACAATAGGGATGCTTCCTCCACTTCTTTGCGGAATAGGTGTTTTTCCAAAAGTAGTTTCGTAAGCCTTGCTTGCTGCTTTGTATCCAATATGATCTATGGGAGTTACATAGCCTTGTCCCCCGTGATGCGGCGTTACTTTTACAGAAACTGCTTTTGGTGCAATACTTTCAAAATGATTTTTAAAGAGTTCTGTAATTGTTTTCCAATCTTGATTGGGCACTAGACGCATGGAAATTTTAGCATAGGCTTTACTTGCAATGACTGTTTTTGCGCCTTCACCCGTATAACCTCCCCAAATTCCGTTGACGTCTAAGGTAGGTCTAATTGAGTTGCGTTCGTTGGTACTATATCCTTTTTCACCATATACAGCGTCTATTTCTAGGGCTTTTTGATACTTTTCTAATGAGAAGGGTGCTTTAGCCATTTCGGCTCTTTCGGCTGCGGACAATTCTTCAACATGATCATAAAAACCAGGAATGGTAATATGGTTGTTTTCATCGTGTAAAGAAGCGATCATTTTGGCCAGTACATTGATTGGGTTTGCAACGGCACCGCCATACAACCCGGAGTGCAAATCTCTATTAGGTCCAGTCACTTCTACTTGAACATAGCTCAATCCACGCAATCCAGTTGTTATTGACGGAATATCGTTGGAGATCATTCCCGTATCCGAAATAAGAATCACGTCATTGGATAATTTTTCTTTGTTCCTTGGGACAAACCAAGACAGGCTTTCAGATCCCACTTCCTCTTCTCCTTCAATCATAAATTTTACGTTGCAGGGCAAGTTTCCCGTTGCAATCATATATTCTACTGCTTTTACATGCATATACATTTGGCCTTTGTCGTCGCAAGCACCTCGAGCAAAAATAGCCCCTTCTGGATGAATGGCTGTTTTTTTGATGACAGGTTCAAACGGTGGAGCATCCCATAAATTGATCGGATCTGCAGGTTGTACATCATAATGACCATAAACCAAAACAGTTGGCAGCTTTGGATCGATGATTTTTTCTGCATAAATAATTGGATATCCTGGTGTTTCACATAATTCTACCAAATCACATCCAGCATCTTCTAAACTTTTTTTTACAAAATCGGCAGTATTCAAGACCTCTTTTTGGTACTTCGTATCGGCGCTGACAGAAGGAATTTTGAGCAATTCGATGAGTTCGTTTATAAAACGATTTTGATGTGAAGCGATATAAGATTTCAGGTTTTTCATGGATTTTATTTAGTGAATCAAAAATAGAAAAATAATAGTGAACTTCTTTGAAGTTTGTAAGGATTGTTTATATTTGCAGCCCGATATTATCGGTAAGAGTTGCAGGCGTGGTGGAATTGGTAGACACGCTAGACTTAGGATCTAGTGCCGCGAGGTGTGAGAGTTCGAGTCTCTCCGCCTGTACAAACTAAAACCTCATCATATTGATTTTCAATAGGTTGAGGTTTTTTGGTGTCTTAATTTGTACGATTATTGTACGATTAACTTATTTTAGTCTTATTTCTATAATAATTTTTAGTAAAAAAATAAAGTTGTTTTTTAGGCTTCATTTCGTGCATTTCCTACATTATAAAATATTAACTTTTTGAAATAACTTAATAATTTGAATTCATTGAAGACTGTTACTACTCATTAGAATTATTCATTCTACGTTAACTACTTACATAATAATTGTAGATTTAATCAGGCATAAAAAAACCCAAACATTGCTGTAAGGGTTTCTTGTATAATTATTTAAATAGTAACTAATTCTTAATAAACTTTCTGTTGGTTTGGTGTGTGCCATTAGATATTCTAATCACATACACACCGATTGGCAATGCCTGTACATTGATGTTATTTGTATTTTTTATAGAAAGTACTTCTTTGCCTAATACATTCTAAATAGCCACTCCATCCAAACCTAACATCTAAAAGAATGGTTTAAAAAGTTTGTAATCTTTTAGAATAACTTACTCTCTATAAAATATTACATCAACATCTAAATCATCTTCATCAGTTAAAGTTATAGAGATTGTATCATCGTCTAATAATTTATAAGGATATTTTTCGATATCTCCTTCATCATCTTGTAAAGTTATGATATTGGAAGTTGCTCCCCAGTTAAATTCTTCTACAGTACCTTCAGCTGTTAAAAATCCTGTACCATCTGATTTAAAAGTAATCCTTTCTCCTATAGTAGGTGATTCCCAAGTACCTACAAGTTCGGTTCTTATACTACCAGTATTATTATTATTATTATCATCATCATCTTTTGAACAAGAGAAAAATGTTATTACACTTAATAATAATACTAATACTGTTTTAATTGGTGTTTTCATATTTATTTAAATTTGGTTGCTTTACAAAAGTAACAATTTTTTTTAGTTTAAAAAATACTCCCAAACTACAGAAAGCTATGGGACATTCATCTATAAATGTAAGTTTGACTTATTTTCGTGGTTTAGAAATAGCTGAACTCAAGGAAGAAGATATGCCTATAATAGATGATAATAGTTAACATTTTTTGTACATATCTTTTCTCTAAAAACCTTGACTTTACACATCACAGACATTACCTTTACCCTATTATAAATTACACCTTATATACTTCTTTATATTAATATCTCTATTAAATAAAAGGGCGTCTCAAACGCCCATATAAAAAAGCGTTTTAAAAATCTATAATATTACTACCTAACATATTTTATATATATAACACATTTATAAATTTAATATAAATATTATTGTATTAATAGGTAATTCATTGTTAAGGATACCTATGTTCTTTTTTGTCTTAAAGTTATATCCGTAAAATAAACTCCTTTTGACTATATACTATTATAACATAAAATAACATATGCCATTCAATTCAGAAAGTGCCAGTTTAGGAGGTCAAAAATCCAAGAGAGGTAAAAGTTTATCTCAAGAAGTTAAACATCAATTAATAAATGTAGCAGAGGACTTGATTAAAGCTATTGAAATCACTTCTATCGTAAAATGCGTAATACATATTTGTTACATCACTTACATCCCAATCTGGCATTGCACCATATTCGCTATCTGAACATAGTCCATCTACTGGATTTGTAGCCAAACAATTGTTTATAGCAGATTGAAAATTAGCATTTGTAATGGGGGTTTGAGCATATCCAAATATTGAAATGAATACGAGTAAAAAATTTACTACCAATATTACGGAAAAATATCAGTATAGATGTTTTAGTTTACTAGTATTTTATATGATGCGTTCTTCTGTACTTTAAGTTAATCATTTAAAAATTAAAGTTACCTTTCAAGGCTAGAAGTATCAATATTACGGATTTCAAAACCACTATTACAGTTTTAGTATGTATGTGGCAAATCGTTGATTATATTTGATGTAATTCAAAAAGACGTAAATTAAAAGTTAATAGAATTTAGCTTAGAAACGTTTTATCTACTATTATTATGGAAACAATTCATTTCAAAACAGTTCAGGATTACAATGATTTAAAAGAGGTAGAGACCGTTCACCCCTTAATTTCAATAATTAATTTTAAAGACCTTGAACCACGAATCATTGATGCCAAAAATTACAAAACAGATGTCTACCTTATTTTTTTAAAAGAGACCAATTGCGCTGAGATTATCTATGGAAGAAATACGTATGACTATCAAGAAGGAACATTGGTATTTATTGAACCTGGACAGGAATTTGGGCTGGAATACAAAGGACTTGGACCAGTAAGGTCTAGCGGATGGGGTCTCATTTTTGAAAAAGAGTTGTTAGAAGGTTCTCCTTTAAAACAAAAGATGAAAGATTATCACTTTTTTTCCTACGCTATCTCAGAATCATTACATATCTCCAATAAAGAACGCACATTGGTTATTGATCTTTTTAAAAAATTCAACGAAGAATTACATCATCCGATTGATAAAACTTCTCGAGAATTGCTTCTCAATTATCTAGAGATGTTCCTTAATTATTCGAAACGTTTTTACGAAAGGCAATTTAACACTCGAGAACATAGCCTGACGAATATTTCGGAAAAGTTTAATAATTTATTGATTGAGTATTATGCCGATCAAAAACAATTAAAATTTGGGAGACCTAATGTCACTTATTGTGCTAAAGAATTTAACCTTTCTTCCAATTATTTTGGAGATCTTGTAAAGCAGCAAATAGGAATTTCTGCGCAAGGATTTATTCAGGACTTTTTATTGGACAAAGCAAAAACGTTATTTCATAAAGAACAGTACTCTATCAAAGAAGTTTCTTATGCTTTAGGCTTTGAATACCCAAATCATTTTTCTCGATTCTTTAAAGAAAAAACAGGAATGACTCCTACAGTCTGGAAAGATTTAAATTAAATTGTACCTATTTAATAAAAATGCAGGACCTCGTTCAATACCAAAATGGGAAGAAGAGTATTTATAAAGAACAGCAGTCTTACCAGTGGAGCATTCATTCTTGGATTTTGCTTATTCAATGCATCCAAGTCTGAAGAGGAGATTTACAATGAACCTAAATAGAGTGAATTTATTTTGACGACTATATTAGATGTACATGCAAATAATACTTCAGCTAGACACTTTCTTCAAACAAGATTTACGACAAACTGCTTCGAAAAGTACCTTCTTTGGTTGATGATTCTCCAAAAATTTATGGGAAGCCATATGGCGAAGAAAGGTGAATAGGAAGATGTTAATTGATCTTTAAGATGTTGGTTTTAAAATTAGATCTTCATAATCTGTTGTTTTTTCAGCGTTTAAAAATAATTTATTTGCGGCCAATGGAGGGGCTGTCAGTTTGCGTTTTGTCAAGTCGATCCAAGCACCATAGACTTTGATGATCGCAGAAAGTTTTCCAGCTTCATTAAAAACTTCGTGGACCAGTTTCCAGCGTTCATTGTTTTCTGAAATCCCTGCTAATTTCATATTGACGGTGATGTTCTCTCCCAAATGAATTTCTTTTCGAAAAGAGGTTTCTTCAGTAAATAAAATTGGACCGATATTGTGTTTTGTAAATTCTTGAATCGAAAAATTTTGTTCAGAAAAATATCGAACTCGCACCTCTGCTGCATATTCGTTATACGCGGTATGACGTAGATGTCTGTTGGGGTCAAAGTCTGACCATTTTGTGGCAAATGTTACTTTATAACTCATGTAATTTCTTAATTTTTAACATCCAGTGCGTCGCGTAAGGCATTTCCTAATAGCATAAATGCCATGACCAAACTCATGATTGCGATACCAGGAATGAGCGCCAAAAACGGCTTTCCTAAAATAATATAATTGTAGTGATTTTTAATCATTGCTCCCCACGAAGGTGTTGGAGGTTGTGCCCCAATTCCTAAAAAACTCAAACCGCTTTCTATCAAAATAGCACCTGCAAAATTGGCTGCAGAAATGACGATGATGGGTGCCATAATATTGGGCAAAATATGGCGAAAAATAATTCTAAAATCTGAGAAGCCCAATGCTTTTGCTGCTTCTACATATTGTTGTTGTTTGGTGGTAATCACCTGTCCTCGCACAACCCTGGCAACTTCTACCCACATGGTGAGTCCGACGGCAATAAAAACTTGACAAAATCCTTTTCCCAATGCCAAAGTGATGGCGATCACTAATAATAGTGTTGGGATAGACCAGGTGATGTTGATGATCCACATGATAAATGTATCTATTTTACCACCAAAATAACCTGCAGTGGCACCCACAAAAATTCCGATAAAAAGCGAAATAAAAACAGCTATAAACCCGATGGAAAAAGAAATTCGAGTCCCAATAATCAATCGGCTCAATAAATCTCGTCCATATTTATCGGTGCCAAAATGAAATGTTTTTTGGGTGATGTAGGTTGCTGGCTGATGATGAATCCTCGTTAAGGGGTATTCTTTTGCCCAACCATCTGCATATTTAATAATTTCTAAATTCTCACCCTTGATGGTATAGGATAAAATCGGGATTTCTGTTCCACTATTGTTGTTTCCATTGATGAGAAAATCAATCCACGAAGTCTCTTTCTCTTGAAGGGGAGGAAGTCGTAACATTTGTACTTCAAAACCTGGTGGTTTGGAGTGAATTTCCAAATGCATTTGATTGGCAAAATTACTGTCGTCAGGGGCTAACGGATAACAGAAAACAGCAACAAATCCGCAAAAAAGAATGAAAATTGAACTGATCATTCCCACGGTACTTTGCCTAAATTTTTTAAACGCTAATTGAGAAAGTGATTTTGATTGTAAGGGCATATCGTTACAAAAATAGAAAACGAATTCCCTTTTTCAAGCAGAAACGCTAATTATATTATAGGGAAGGGATTATCAGTATTTAATGAGTTCGTTTTTAGATTTCAATTTAAGTTCACTCAATACATTTAATGCTTCTGCCACATACAAATCTTTCGATAAGTTTTTGTGCCAAATTGTTCTCTTTTCTGTCAATGTTGAATCTTTTTTTAACAAAGGGAGTTCATATTTTGGCGAAGTAAAACTCAGTTGAGAATCGAATTCAAAAATTGATTTAAAACGCTCTCCTTCTTTCTCTTTAACCTGACTGTCTTTTACGAAATGTTTGTAGTTTAAAGAATAACTAGAATTCTCTTGATTTTCTTTTAACCATTTTGCGTATTCCTGAATCAATTGAAAACGTTTGTTAGCCGAAATTCGTTCTTTGCTGTTGTTCACGACATTCGAAAAATTGGCATAAGAATTAGTTGTCGTATAGGATGCTTGTGCAACTTTGTCCCAAACCAATGCGCCAGACATATCTCGCTCTCCAAATTTCATATAACTATATCTACTTGGCATGGCAATGTCTGAATACACCCCTTCTATTTGTGTAGAACCTCCATTGATTCGATAAAACTTCTGAATTGTCATTTTGATGGCTCCTAAATCGGTTTTATAATTTGGAAAAAAATTATTGATTGGAATGACACTTTGCACCGTTCCTTTTCCAAAGGTCTGATTTCCACCTACAATAACTGCTCTTTTATAATCCTGCATGGCAGCTGCAAAGATTTCGGAAGCAGAAGCAGAGAGTTCGTTCACTAAAATAACTACAGCACCATCCCATTGAGTTTTAGGGTCTGTATCACTTTTAATCATGGGTTTTTCTCCTCTATATTTCACCTGTACTACTGGTCCTTCATCTATGAACAAACCAGAGATTTCAATCGCTGTTTTTAACGAGCCTCCGCCATTATTTCTTAAATCAATCAACAAACCATCTACTCCTTCGCTTTTAAGACGTTCAATTTCTTGCTCCATATCTTTGGCAGAATCTCGATAATTATCATCATCAAAACTGATATAAAATCTCGGTAAATCAATTAAGCCATATTTTTTGCCATTTTTTTCTACAATGGTCGATTTTACAAAGGTTTCTTCTAGCTCTACTACATCTCGAATGATGGAAATAATTTTTGTTGAAGCATCTATTTTTTTCTTTACTGTCAATCGAACTTCTGTACCTTTCTTACCTTTGATGAATTTGATGGCGTCGTCCAAGCGCATTCCTACAATGTCTAGAGCTTCTTCATCTCCCTGTGCCACTTCTAAAATGATATCTCCAGCTTCCAATTCGCCTTGTTTCCAAGCAGGACCTCCAGAGACCAGTTCAAAGATTTCGGTATAAATTCCTTTTTTTAATAATCGAGCGCCAATCCCTTCAAGTTTTCCAGACATGTCTTGGTCAAAACGTTCTTTCATTCTTGGAGCCATATAGGTGGTGTGTGGATCAAAAGCTCCAACGACACTATTTAGGAAGGTCGAGAACCAGTCTTCATGTTCCAGTTCTTCAATTCGCAAGTACAATTCGTTCATGTTTTTCAACACTTCCTTGCGGGCTTCTATCTCTAAAGTTTTAAAGGGTTTTAATACAACTTTTGGATCTTTTTTTCGCTTCTCTTTTTGTAAACTTTCCTGTTCTTGTATTCTGCTTAAGACGTTTAATTTTAATTGTTTGCGCCAGTAATCGATGAGCTCGTTGTTGTTTTTAGCAAAGGGAACTTTTTCAAAATCCATATCAACGGTTTCCTCTTTATCATATTTGAAAGGGGCTTTTAAAAGTTCACCATAATAGGACTTCGCATTTTTAATTTTTTCTAAAAAACGACCGTAGACCAATTTGTAAAAAGTTAAATCATTTTCTAACAATTGATTGTCGATTTCATATTTATATTGAGAGAATTCTTTTAAATCTTCTTGGGTAAAATAGCGTTTGCTGGGATCTAAACCCTCTATAAAACTATTGTACACAACTTCAGAAAAATTATCATTTAAATCCTTTTCAACAAAATGACCACGAGTCAAAATGTTCTTTAAAACATAAATTAGCACCTTGTCTTTTTCTGGATCAGTATCTTTTTCAGGTTGAGAAGCAACTGCATGAAAACTGTTTGCGAAAAGTAAAATGGCTAAGATTGAAAGTCTAAACTTAAATCGTGTTGTCATAAATAGGAATTCGTGTTATTTCTTTAAAGATTACATTAGCTAATTTACTAAAATAATGTCAAACTTTTTAATATTGAGTTTTTTAGTCGGGTTGTTTTTTTATGATTGATATATGTATTTTGGATTTCTTTAAAAATTAAAGAGGTACCAAATAGATGAATCTTAAATCCCATCAACAAAATTACATATAATTGGGTTGGTATATTCTTTATAAAATGTTAAATTGGTATTCGTTTTTTTGAATTACATTTGTTAGTATAAAATAGACAGCATGCAAGATAGACCTTTAATTTTAGTGGTAAATGATGATGGAATTACAGCTCCTGGAATACGAGCCCTCATTAAAATCATGAACACCATTGGAGATGTGGTTGTGGTTGCGCCAGACAGTCCGCAAAGCGGAATGGGGCATGCCATTACAGTAGACAATGTTTTGAGATGCAATGCAATTACCATAGATGACGGGCCGCAATTGGAATATACCTGTTCTGGTACCCCTGCTGATTGTGTAAAAATGGCAGTAAACGAGATCTTAAATAAAAAGCCAGACTTATGTGTTTCAGGAATCAATCATGGTTCAAATTCATCTATAAATGTAATTTATTCGGGAACAATGAGTGCTGCTGTAGAGGCGGGTATTGAAGGAATTCCTGCTATAGGTTTCTCTTTATTGGATTTTAAATGGCATGCCGATTTTAAACCTTCTGAAGAATATGTAAAGAAGATTACCCTCAATGCCTTGTTGAGTGGAATTCCTGAAGGAATTGTACTTAATGTGAACATACCCAATTTGAAGCCGGAAGAGATCAAAGGTGTGAAAATTTGTAGACAAGCAAATGGGTATTGGAAAGAAGATTTTGACAAACGAAAAAGCCCTTTCGGGAAAGAGTATTATTGGCTTTCGGGAGAGTTTGTCAATAAAGACAAAGGACAAGATACAGATGTCTATGCATTAGAAAATGGGTATGTGTCGGTGGTTCCAGTTCAGTTTGATATGACTGCTCATCACATGATTCAGAAATTAAATGAATGGGAACTGTAATATTGGTTAGTCTTTTTTAGGATTCGAAACCCTTGAATTACTTTGATTACCTTCGGACTGAAATGTCTGCGGGTTTCAGTTTTAAAATCCCTAAAAGAGATCGCACTCGACCACTAAAAATAAATAAGAAAGACACATGAAATATTATATCGTTGCAGGTGAAGCTTCTGGAGATTTGCATGGTGCTAATTTGATGAAATCGATTTATACCCAAGACAAGGATGCCGAAATTCGTTTTTGGGGAGGAGATCTAATGCAAGCGGTAGGAGGAACTTTGGTAACCCACTACAAAGAAAGAGCCTTTATGGGCTTTATTGAGGTGATTTTAAATTTGCCAAAAGTTTTGGGTTTTATCAAGTCTTGTAAAAAAGACATTTTTCAATTTCAACCCGATGTGGTTATTTTTATAGACAATTCAGGCTTCAATCTTCGAATTGCAAAATGGGCAAAAGCACAAAATTTCAAAACAAATTATTATATTTCACCTCAGGTTTGGGCTAGTAGAGCAGGACGTGTTAAAGAGATTAAAAGAGATATTGACAAGTTGTTTGTAATTCTTCCTTTTGAAAAAGAATTTTATCAAAAGCAAGGCTATCAAGTTGAATTTGTGGGGCATCCACTGATTGATGCCATTGCAGATAGAACACAGATGGAGGAAACAGCATTTCGAGAAAAATACCAGTTAAACAGCAAACGCATCATTGCCTTGTTGCCTGGAAGTAGAAAGCAGGAAATAACAAAAATGTTATCGGTAATGCTCTCTTTGGTCGATCAATTTCCCGAATACCAATTTGTCATTGCAGGTGCCCCTAGCCAAGAATTTCATTTTTATAAGCAAATTATTGGCGATCATAAAGTGAGTTTTATCAACAACAAAACCTACGATTTGCTAAGCTTTTCTTATGCAGCTTTGGTTGGTTCGGGTACAGCGACACTAGAAACGGCATTGTTCAAAGTTCCACAAGTAGTTTGTTATAAGGGAAGTGCAATTTCATATCAAATTGCCAAGAGAATTATCACCTTACAATATATTTCTTTAGTGAATTTAATTATGAATCGCGAAGTTGTAAAGGAGTTAATTCAGAACGATTTTACAAAAAAGAAGCTTCAAGAGGCTCTAACTAGAATTTTAGATCCCGTTCATCGAGAACAATTGTTTTCAGAATATTATGAATTAGAAAATTTGCTAGGAGGAAAAGGGGCTTCAGAGCGCGTTGCCAAACAAATTGTAGCAGACTTAAAAGCAACCTATCACGAGTAAAAAATACATTTAGATTTGAGGGTTTTAAAACTCAATCGATTTAAAACTTTAGCACGCCATGAAAAAGCTACTAAGGTATTTGCCTTTCTATTTTCAATCTGCCTAATCGCAGGGATTTGTATTCAGTATTATTACAGAATATGGACTTTTGGGTTTTTGGAATCCATTGGAATTCTCCTGGTCCTTATAGTAGTTGTTAGGATTATTACTCATAAAATTCTTCAGATCTTTTTTGTTTTTTCAAGCGTTGTCTTGTTGGGGGTTATTTCTGTTTATCAGAACAATCAGCGCAATCAAGAACAGTATTATCAGAAAAAAGTAGGATCGCATTCTTCCGCGCTCATTTGCATTTCGAAAGTTTTAAAAGAAAGCCGTTTTGCCTATAAATATGAAGCCCGAGTAATTCAAGTGGATGATTTTTTTACTTCAGGAAAAATTATCGTCAATCTTCAAAAAGATGCTCTTAAAACTACCTTGGATGTTGATGACCTGTTGTCCGTTTCGGCAGATTTTAAAACCATTCCCGCTCCTTTAAATCCCTATCAATTTGATTATAAAGCCTATTTGGAGAGGCTAGGGATTCATCAACAATTATATCTAAAAAAGTACCATTGGAAACCTTTAGGGAAAGTCTCTTTTTCATTGGTTGGATTTGCTGCATCCATTCGCAATCAGATCCAACAATCACTTCAGAAATATTCATTCAGTAAAAATACCCTAGGTATCATCAATGCCTTGTTGTTGGGACAAAGACAAGATCTCTCTAAAGAATTGTTAGACGACTATGCCAATGCGGGTGCCATTCATATTTTGGCAGTTTCTGGTTTGCATATGGGAATCCTGTTACTGCTTCTTAATTTTTTATTGAAACCCTTGAGTAACATTCCATATGGAACACCTTTACAACTGCTTCTGACCGTTGGATTGCTCTGGAGTTTTGCCCTTGTAGCAGGACTTTCTGCTTCAGTAGTAAGAGCAGTTACGATGTTTAGTTTTGTGGCCTTTGGCCAATCATTGAAACGTAAGGTTCCGATAGAATTTTCTTTAATAGCCTCTGCTTTTTTATTGTTACTGGTGCACCCTCTCTTTTTATTTGATGTAGGTTTTCAGTTGAGTTATTTGGCCGTTTTTGGGATTGTTTGGGGGCAACCCAAATTGTATTCTTTATGGAAACCATCAAATCTATTTTATAAGAAAGTATGGAGTTTGTTCACTGTTTCATGTGCTGCTCAAATGGGGGTATTGCCGTTGAGTCTGTATTATTTTCATCAGTTTCCAGGATTGTTTTTTGTTTCCAATTTGTTCATCATTCCTCTTTTAGGATTTCTTTTAATGGGTGGAATTATCGTAATCATCATTGCTGTATTTGGAATTTTACCAGCGTGGCTTGTGGTTGTGTACAATGCATCTATTGAGTTGATGAATGCTCTTGAACATTGGGTTGCGAGTAAAGAAACATTGTTGTTTCAGGAAATCCCCATGTCTTTTTAGGAATGCTTGTCAGTTATGTTCTCATCATTACCTTGTTTCAAGTGAGTTTCAATGTTAGGTTTCAAAAAGTGGTCAATGCATGCTTGGCGATCCTGCTTTTTCAGGGAGTCCTACTTTTTGAAAAAATGCAAACAAAGGGCATCCACGAATATTTAATCTTTCATGAATACAACAAAAGTGTACATGGTAAAAGGGTTGGGAACTCCCTTTTTGTTCGAACCATACCCGATACAATTTCTATAGAATCGCTGCATAATCTTACCAATTATAAAGTTGGAGCTGAGATTGATTTATTACAAAAGGAAGTGTTTGCCAATTACTTTAAAATGGGGAATCAAGACTTTTTAATAGTCGATGAGTTGGGTGTTTATAATCTAGACGGCTTGATAAAGCCAGTCGTAATTCTTCAGAATTCTCCACAAATACATCTAGAAAGATTGATTAGGACGCTTGCTCCAAGTCAGATTGTTGTAGAAGGGTCCAATTATAGCTCCTTGATTCAAAGATGGAAATCCATTTGTAAAAAAATGAACATTCCATTTTACGCAACCTCTGAAAAAGGGGCTTTCCGCTACCGCTTTTAGATTTTGCTTTCAAACTCTTTTTCAAAAAGTTCCCATTGGGTGGTTTTATAATTTTCGTTAGAGAAAAAAGCAATGATTTTTTCAAACTGTTCTTTCGGATGATATCCTGGGACGTTTTGAATGAGTTTTCCTTCTTTGTCTAAGAAAACAGTGGCAGGGTAGGAGAGTTTATTGCTGAGCAGACTTGCTGCCAATTCATGATAGCCTCTTCTTCCTCTTTTTTGATAGCGATAGGTTTTTCCGTTGTGTACAATGTCTTTTTTCTCTTCACCATTTAATTTTACGGCATAGAAGTTTGTGTTTATAAATTCAGTAATCACTTTATTGCTATAGGTGTTGGCATCCATTTTTTTACACCATCCACACCATTCAGTATAGATATCGATAAGAAAGGGTTTTTGAGTAGTTTTACTAAATTCGATGGCTTCTTCAAAAGAAAGCCAATTGATTTTTTCTTGTGCATTTGCTGCAAAAGAAACGAATAAGATTGTTAAAAGGAAAATTAGTTTTTTCATTTTAGATCGGTCGTAAATTATTGATCATACATACAAATTATCGCACTCCATGCATTAATTTCTTTAAAATAGGATTTATTGCTAAAAAAATAATTCCAACAGCTGCAGGAATGATGGTGAAAATTAAAAAGAAAGCTGACATCGAATATTGTTCAACTATAGGGTCGATATAACTTCCAACCAGAGCCGCAATATAATTTCCCAATGCATTAACCAAATACCAAATACCAAACATCATTCCTATTTTTTTGGCGGGAACTAATTTTGAGACATACGACAATCCAGTTGGAGAAACACACAATTCTCCCATGGTGTGAAATAAGTAGGCAAGAACGAGCCAAATTAAGCTTACAGAAGCTGTCTTTGCACCCTGTGGAATCGCACTCGATCCATAGGCCAAGGCTCCAAATCCGACACCCAATAGCATCATTCCAATACCAAATTTTACAGCGGCCGATGGATTGAATTTGCTTTCCCACCATTTAGAGAACAATGGAGCTAAAAAGATGATGAAAAGTGAGTTTAAAATTAAAAACCATGAAGCTTCAATTTCTGCATTTTGCTTCGGAATAATGATGCTCAATTTCCAAATGACAATTCCCCAAATTCCTATAAAACTTGTTCCCAATACAAGATTGGATCGCGTTATTTTTTGGAAGGTTTGTCTGAATAACTTCAATAAAACCCAAGAAATAATAAATAGAGGGACTGTAGAAACTAAAACATCTACAATTTTAAAGATAAATGCTGCGTTTCCTATCAAGGCCCTTTGGGTATAATCCCTCGCAAAAATATTCATAGACCCGCTTGCTTGTTCAAATGCGGCCCAAAAAAACACAGTAAAGAAGGCCAAAATAGCCACCACAATATAGCGATCTCTTTGGACGTTGGTCGAGGTTTGGTTTTCTACCACTTCTTTGTTTGTATGTTCAATAGGAAGTTCTTCTTTTTTCTTAGGAGCAGTCCCAATGTTTTCAAAAATTTCTCTTCCAAACCAAAATTGTAGGGTTCCTAAAAACATAAATATTCCAGCCAAACCAAATCCCCAAGAATAGCTTAAGTTATTGGCTAAAAAACCACATAGGAGCACTCCTAAAAATCCACCAGCATTTACTCCCATATAAAAGATGGTAAAGGCACCATCTTTTCTTTCGGGGTATTTGTCGTACAAGCCACTTACCATAGAAGTTACATTGGGTTTGAACAGTCCGTTTCCAATAATTAGCAATCCGATTCCTAGGTATAGGGTAATTTCTGTTTCCATAGACATGGCTGCATGTCCTAAGGTCATTGCAAATGCTCCCAATGCCACTGCTTTTTGGTACCCAAAAAGTTTGTCAGCAATGATGCCTCCTAACAAAGGGGTTAAATACACTGAGCTGGTATAGATTCCTAAAAGTCCTAGAGCTCTTTCTCGAGTCCATTCCCAACCTCCATCAGAAAATGAAGCAGTCAGAAATAATACGAAAATAGCACGCATTCCATAATATGAAAAACGTTCCCACATTTCTGTGAAGAATAGCACAAATAATGCGGGTTTATGGTTCAATAAGCTAAATTCTTTTGCTGTTGCAGTACTCATAATTTTCAATTTTTAATAATAAAGAGGCTATCATGATAGCCTCTTTGTAATTTGTTATATGAATTTCATGTGATCTTTATACTTCCATTTTTTTAGCACTAAAATCAATCTCATTGTCTTCGGCTCCATGTGTCAATGCTTTTAATTTCTTGAGGAAAATAAAAACTAAGAGTGCAAATACAACACAGAAAATAGCGATCCCAGTAAATACGTTAAAGTCTCCATAGATTGAAGATGATTCTCCAAGCATACCAGCTGCTTTGTTTCCAAGTCCAGTTGTTGCAAAATAAATCCCCATCATTATAGAAGCGTATTTTGCAGGAGCTAATTTGGTTACGAATGAAAGTGAAACAGGTGACAAACACAATTCACCAACTGTGTGAAATAAGTAAGCTAAGACTAACCAATACATTGCAGAAGCGCCAGTGCTATCATATTCAGTTGCAGCAGCCGACATAAATAAGAATCCGATACCTACAGCACCTAAACCGAGAATCATTTTATACAAAGAAGATGCTTCTGTACCTTTTAATTTTCGTTTTGCCCAAAAAGCTGCGATCCCAATTCCTAGAGTGATGATAAAAAAGGAATTTAAAGATTGAAACCAAGTAGCGGGTACTTCCCATCCCATCAGCATTCTGTTTGTTTTTTCTCTCGCATAGATATTCATCAATCCTCCTGCTTGCTCAAAAGCAGCAAAAAAGGCAATGATCAATAAAAAGGAGATTAATAAAACAATAATCCTGTCTTTTTCAATTTTGTTTAGTGGTTTTTTGTAAGATTCTTGATCTTCAATATTCTCAGATTTCCCTAAATAATTTCCAACATGAACAAGGTATTTTTGTCCCGCTAAAAATTGAACCAACCCTAAGATCATTAATAATCCAGCTAGTCCAAATCCATAATGCCAACCATGCACTTCACCTACATAGCCTACAACGATTCCAGATAAAAATGCACCTACGTTGATTCCAATATAAAAGATGGTAAATCCTTTGTCTCTTCGTACATCTCCTTTTTTATAAAGTCCACCAACCATGGTTGAAATGTTTGGTTTTAAAGCACCTACTCCTAGAATGATAAAACAAAGTCCTGTGTAAAATGCCCACATTGCTTCATATGCTAGAACACAGTGTCCTATTACCAAAAGAACGGCGCCAAGAATTACCGATTTTTTTTGGCCTAAAAATTTATCTGCTATAATTCCACCCGGAATAGACATGATATATACCAATGCAGTGTACCATCCGTAGAGCGCTAATGCTTCTCCTTGATCCCATCCAATTCCTGGATTTACATCGGTTGTTTTTGAGGTTAAATACAGTACTAGAAGAGCTCGCATTCCGTAATAAGAAAATCGTTCCCACATTTCTGTGAAAAATAATACATACAATCCTACTGGATGTCCAAATAACTCTTTTTCGTGGGGTTGCTTTACTAGATGACTCATAATTTATCCTTTTATTTCTGTTGATTTTTCTGATTTGTTGATTAAATGTTCTTCTACAAAATTTGTCATTTTGGTGTACAAATTTAAGCGGGTATTTTTTCCTTTATAGATTCCATGGGTTCTGTCGGGCACAATAAACATATCAAATTGTTTGTTGGCTTCAATCAAAGAATTGATCATTCTGTAACTGTTTTGAACGTGTACATTGTCGTCTCCAGTACCGTGAACTAATAAGTAATTTCCTTTTAATTTTTCAGCATAATTTACGGGCGAATTTTCATCATAGCCTCCTGGATTTTCTTGAGGGGTTCTTAAAAAGCGTTCGGTGTATACCGTGTCGTAAAAACGCCATGAAGTTACTGGAGCAACTGCAATTGCTGTGCTAAAAACATCATTTCCTTTTAAGAGGGCATTGGTACTCATATGTCCTCCAAACGACCAGCCCCAGATTCCGATATGATCTGCATCGATATACGAACGTTGGGCTAATTTTTTTGCTGCAGCAATTTGATCTTCCGTTTCATATTTCACCAAATTCAAATAAGTCGATTTTTTAAAATCACTTCCTTTGAATCCCGTTCCACGGCCATCAATACAAACTACGATCACTCCTTTTTGTGCAAGCATATTGTGCCAATAGTCATTGCTATTATTCCATCGATTGGCAACCTGTTGCGATCCAGGACCCGAGTATTGAAACATCAACAATGGATATTTTTTGTTCTCGTCAAAATCTACGGGTTTGAGCATCCACATATTCAATTCGTTCCCATTAATTTCGATGGTAGAAAATTCTTTCGGACTCATCTTATAGGCCGCCAACTCTTCTTTTAATTGAGTATTGTCTTTGATCACCTTCAGCATTTCGCCCTCTGCGGTGTACAAAGAATAAATAGGTGGAATTTCTGCAGAAGAATAGGTATTGATAAAATAGTGAAGGTTGGTACTAAATGAAGCCGAATTGGTTCCCTCTGGATTGCTCAATAATTTTTTGTTTTTTCCATCCAAACCTATTGCATAAACTCCACGATTGGTCGACCCATTTTCTACCGATTGGTAATAGATGGTTTTTTTGCCTTCGTTAAATCCGTAGTAATTGGTAACTTCCCAGTTTCCAGAAGTAATCTGATTGATCAATTTTCCAGAGAAATCATAATGATAAATATGGTTGAATCCATCTTTTTCACTAGTCCAAATAAAACTATTGTCGTTCAGGAAGGTCAGATTGTCGGTAATATCGATATAGGCTTTGTCTGTTTCACTAAACAAGAGTGATGCTCTCGATGAAGAAGCTTCTATTTTGTGTAGCTTTAAATGATTTTGATGTCGATTTAAGGTGGTGGCAACTAAGATATTTGCATCATTTGACCATTTGATTCTTGGGATGTATTCATAGGCACCCAATCCAATTTTACGGGTCTTTTTTGAAGAGATGGAGTACATATGCAGGCTTACCACTGCATTTTTTTCTCCTGCTTTAGGATATTTAAAAACTTGTTGGTCAGGGTAATTTTGATCACCCACCATGTCCATAGAAAAGGTAGGTACTTCGCGCTCATCAAAACGTAAAAAGGCGATATGTCTACTGTCATTACTCCACTCAAAGGCTCTTACAAAAGCAAATTCTTCCTCGTAGACCCAATCGGTAATTCCGTTAATAACAAGATTCGTGGTTCCATCTTTTGTGATTTGTAGATGTCTATTGGTTTGTAGATCTTTGATAAAAAGGTTGTTGTCTTTTGCGTAGGCAATTTTTGTATTGTCAGGCGAAAAAACAGGCTCTTGAATTTTAGTACCAATTAAATTCAATTTTTTAGAAGCAAGGTCATAGGTGTAAAAAGTACCTTTAAAAGAGTGTCTGTAGATTTTTTCAAAATTGGTTCCCAAAATCAGTTGGGTTTCATCATTGCTGAAACTGTAAGAAGAAAAGCCATCCAAATCTTCTAAGTCAGCACTATTGACCAAAGTTGCTACTTTTTCTAAGGTTTTATAACTGTATGTGTCGATAGTGGTCGCTTTGGTTTCAGAATCGTAATTGAGCAATGAATAAAAATCACCATTCATAGAATTCAAGGCATTCATTCGGTTGGTAGAAAAGCTACCGTTCCAAATTTCTTCCAAAGTAATCTCTTTAGTTCCAGAAGTAAAAGAAGTTTCTGTAGTCTCTTTTTGAACACATCCTAGGTGAAAAAGAACAATTGATAGTAATAAGATTCTTTTCATAGTATCTCTTTTTTTTGATAAAACTTTGCCAAGTTTACGGAAAAATCAGCAAAAATCAGTGCAAATAATTATAAATATTGAATTAAATGCAATCTTTTCTACGATTCAATTATCTTTGCAAGACTCAGAAAATAAGAAGATAGATGTCTAAAGTGATTTCAGGATTTTCAAAACTCAGCAAACAAGAGAAAATAGATTGGTTGGCTGAAAATTATTTCAAAAATGAAGAAGCTGTTGTAAAAACCATTCAGCAGTATTGGAATTCAAATGAACAACTTCAACAATTACATGATGATTTTATAGAAAACACTCTCACCAATTTTTATCTCCCTTTTGGAGTAGCACCCAACTTCTTGATCAATAATGAAAGCTATGTAGTCCCGATGGTGATCGAAGAAAGTTCTGTGGTAGCAGCAGCTTCTTTGGTGGCCAAATATTGGAGTACAAGAGGCGGTTTTAAAACGACAATTTTAGGAACTACAAAAATTGGACAAGTCCATTTTATTTATGCCGGAGCGCCACAAGATGTAATTGCGTATTTCAATACAAAAAAATCGGAACTTTACGCAGCGACAGCTTCCATCACTAAAAATATGGAACAACGTGGAGGTGGAATTTTAGAGATTGAATTGGTTGACAAAACCGACAAACTGAAAAATTACTACCAATTGCATGTCACTTTTGAAACTAAAGATTCTATGGGAGCGAATTTTATCAATTCATGTTTAGAAACCATCGCAAACACCTTTCGAAATGAGGAGATAGAAATTGTGATGAGCATTCTTTCCAATTATGTTCCTGAGTGTTTGGTGCGTGCAGAAGTGAGTTGCCCTATAGCTGAATTGGGAGGAGAAAATCCACAAAAATTCGCAGAAAAATTTTACCAAGCGGTAAAAATTGCATCCATAGAGCCTTACAGAGCTGTGACTCACAACAAAGGGATTATGAATGGAATAGATGCGGTTGTATTGGCAACTGGAAATGATTTTAGAGCTGTGGAAGCCGGTGCTCATGCCTATGCTTCAAAAGACGGGCAATACAAAAGCTTGTCCTTTTGTGAAATTGACAATGGAATTTTTAAATTCTGGCTCGATGTTCCACTGGCATTAGGAACCGTTGGTGGCTTGACCAGTTTGCATCCAATGGCAAAATTGTCATTAGAAATGTTGCAAAAACCTTCTGCAAAGAGATTGATGGAAATCGTAGCTGCTGCAGGATTGGCACAAAATTTCGCAGCATTAAGAGCTCTTACGACCCAAGGAATTCAGCATGGGCATATGAAAATGCATTTGCAAAATATTTTGAATCAGTTGGGGGCAAATGCCCTTCAAAAAGAGGAAATTACTGCTTATTTTAAAGGGAAAACAGTTTCTCATTCGGGAGTGGTTGCGAAGTTTGAAGAGTTAAAATAGGCAAGTGTTACTATAAAAAAGGATCCAGATTTCTGTTAGTCTAGGAATCAAAAATACAAAACAGTTGAAAAATTTTTATTCGAACGGGAAATTATTACTAACAGGAGAGTATCTTGTTTTGGATGGTGCAAAATCTTTGGCCTTACCCACAAAGTTTGGACAAGATTTAACGGTCAATCCGATTCCTGAGCCGCAATTGGTTTGGGGAAGTTTTACGCATACTGGGGCTTGTTGGTTTGAAGCCGTTTTCGAATTGCCCAAATTGCGATTGATACACTGTTATTTTGATACCGATAGAGAAGGAAATAGCGAGATGATTGCAGAAACCCTTTTGGAAATCTTGCAGGAAGCCAAGCGTATGAATCCCTCTTTTTTAGAAACTCAACAGGGATTTTTGGTAAAAACAACTCTCAATTTCCCCAGAAATTGGGGGTTAGGAAGTTCGTCTACCTTAATCAATTCGATTGCCAGTTGGGCAGCTGTTGACGCTTTTCAATTGTTGTGGAATTCCTTTAAAGGAAGTGGTTATGATGTGGCATGCGCTCAAAATAATTCGCCAATTCTTTATCAAATTCAGGATCAAAAACCTGTGGTAATTCCTGTTGAATTCAATCCCAGTTTTAAAGATAAATTATTTTTTGTGTATTTGAATCAGAAGCAAGATTCAAAAGAAGGGATTGCTACTTATAAAAAGACAAAAGTACTGGGGCAGACAACCGAGGCTCTTACGAGAATATCTGCTCTGTCGGAGGCTTTTTTAAAGGCAGATTCTCTAGAAGCGTTGAATGCAATTATTGTGGAGCATGAAAAAATTGTGGGTGCAATGATTCAACTAAAACCAGTAAAAGAGGTTTTATTTCCAGATTATTTTGGGGAAATTAAAAGTTTAGGTGCCTGGGGAGGTGATTTTGTTTTAGCAACAGGAAATGAAGACACACCGAGCTATTTTGAAAAGAAAGGATATGCGACCGTTTTAAGGTATCATCAAATCATATTATAAAAAAAGTTGAGGTTTTGACTGCGTTCGACCCCAACTATTTACATCACTAAACATCTCTTCGAGCGCGGTCGAGAGATTGAAATCAACCATGAATAAAGTAATCATAATTGGAGGAGGAGCTGCAGGATATTTTACAGCAATCAATGCCAAAGAAAAGAATCCAGACTTAGACATTACCATTCTTGAAAAGGGGAACGATGTTTTACAAAAAGTAAAAATTTCTGGAGGGGGACGATGCAACGTAACTCATGCTTGTTTTGAACCCAAAGAGTTGGTGAAATTTTATCCCAGAGGAGAGAAAGAATTGTTAGGACCTTTTCATCAGTTCATGACAGGAGATACTTTTGAGTGGTTTGATGACCGAGGTGTTCCTTTAAAAATAGAAGACGATAACCGTGTCTTTCCAGAAGCAAATACGAGCCAGGCAATCATGGATTGTTTTCAAAAAGCGGTTGATAATTTAGGGATTAAAGTGTTGACAAATCACGGAGTAAATGCTGTTTATCAACAAAAAAATAAATGGGTTGTAAACACCAAAGCAAGAGACTTTGAGGCCGATCAATTGGTCATAGCTGCAGGGAGTTCAAAAAAGGTTTGGGAGCTTTGTATCACTTTAGATCATACTGTCATTGATCCAGTTCCATCCTTGTTTACCTTTAATATTAATGACAAAAGGTTGACTGATTTGTTGGGGATTTCTGTGCCCAACGCGACAGTGAGTATCTTGGGAACAAAATTGGAAGCATCTGGACCTCTATTGATTACCCACTGGGGAATGAGTGGGCCTGCAATCTTGAAATTGTCTGCATTTGGGGCAAGAATTTTAGCCGACCAAAACTATCAATACAATATTGAAGTCAATTGGCTTTCGAGACCCACCGATCAAATAATGAATGTGTTACTCAATTTAAAAAAGAAAGAACCTCGAAAAACAGTTGCCTTGAAATCGCCTTTTACAGAGATTTCAAAAAGACTTTGGGAGCGTTTTGTGACTTTTTCAGGAATTCAAGCCACGCAAAATTGGGCCGATTTAAACAATCGCCAATTAGAAAATTTGGCGCATCAGTTGACCAAGGGACATTACAATGCCAATGGAAGAACGACTTTTAAAGATGAGTTTGTAACCGCTGGAGGAGTCGATTTAAAAGAAATTAATTTTAAACGATTTGAAAGCAAACAGCACAAAAATCTCTTTTTTGTAGGAGAAGTTTTAAATATCGACGCCGTTACCGGTGGGTTCAATTTCCAAAATGCATGGACTGGAGGGTACCTCTGTGCCATTGCTTTGGCAGAAAATTAAAAAATATGGCACTGACACTTTCCAACGAATTTCCAACAGGCACATTGGCAACCAACTTCAGATTATTGAATACGGTTGACAACGAGTACTATACCTTAAAAGATTTACGAGGTGAAAAGGGAACGGTTATTTTCTTTATTTGCAATCATTGTCCCTTCGTGATTCATATCAATGACGCCTTGGTCAATTTGGCAAATGAATACCTAGAAAAAGGAATCAGGTGTATCGCGATTAGTTCTAATGATATAGATACTTACCCGCAAGATGGTCCACAATACATGCAGAAAGTAGCCGAAAAGCATGTCTATCCTTTTCCGTATTTATTTGATGCTACCCAGGAAGTTGCAAAAGCCTATGATGCCGCATGTACTCCCGATTTTTATGTGTTTGATGCCGATTTAAAATCGGTCTACCATGGGCAATTAGACGATTCTAGACCTGGAAACGAAAAGCCTGTGACCGGAAACCATATTCGGAGCGCTCTAGATTATCTACTCAAAAACAAAGCAGTTCTAGAAAATCAAAAACCGAGTATGGGTTGCGGAATCAAGTGGAAGTAGTTTTTGGTGTTTTGAATTTCTAAATGTAGCTTTGAAGAAAGCAAGTGCCAGGAGTACAAGCAGAATTTTTTCTGCACTTTTAATGACTCCATTCCAGTTGAGACCAAAGACGAATTAGTAGCTGTTTCTTTTGCTTTTTGATGGTTCAATTTTAGAATCTCGAAACGAAGACTAATTTCACCAAAATAGATGTAAATTCGTTTGTGATAGGTTTTAAAAATTTACAGCAAATCCAATTCCGTCTCCATTTCCAATAATTTTAAATTCGGGATGAAAGCTAGTAGAGGAAGAAGAGTTGTATAGGTCAATTGCTTTTTGAGTGTTTTTATTTGCACTTGAAGAAACAGGGATTCCAATAGCAATCAAACCTGCTCCAATTCCTGCTAAGGTCCAATTGGGATCTCCACCGCCAATTGCAGTTCCTATCGGAAATCCAATAAGTGCTCCACCTGCCCCGCCTAAAATTGAGGCCATAATATTATTTGATTTGGCTTTTTGGATATAACGCAGTGCTTCTGAATTTGAATTCATAACTTCTACCAAATCTCTCATAGACATTTTTTTTCCGTTTAAAGTGTATTGATAACCTCCAAAAACTTTTTTTGTTTCAATTTTTTGGGCATTGCAGACAGCAATCATTGAAAATGTCAAAATTAATGTTAAAAGTGTTTTTTTTATTTTATTGAATTTATTGTTTGATTATTCTGTATTGATCTCCATTGGAATTTATCATTATGAGTGTGTCATTTGTATGTGTATAAGTCCATTTCTCGGCTAGAATCAAACTCCAATCAAATTCTGCCGTCCAAATACATTCACTTTTAAATGTTATTATGTTTTCAGATATAGAATAGGTGCCATCGCAAATAGCAGGAAATTTTTCAATTTGACTCTTTCCAGAATATGTTCCGGAATGAAAGTTTAATTCAACATTTGAAGTATTCGCATTTCTTTCAAATATCCCAACATAGTTACCTTCAATAATTGTTTTAATATCATCATTTTGATTGCATGCATAAACGATGAGTAAAATTCCAATAAAATATAATGCTTTGATTTTCATATATTTACTCTAAATTGATTTTTTTGATATAAATCTACAACATAAAATTTTAATTTGTTATTATATAAAAATGCAAGACAATTATTTTTTTTAAAAAAACAAAATTTAATTTTATTTCAAATTTTGAGCTGTCCCAAAGGAAGCAGTTTAGAGCGTTGTGTTGCTAAGTTAAAAAAAATGATCCGTGCTTTACAAGAAAGACGGATCATTTTTGGGAAACCTTTTTTTAAAAGGAGCTATTGGTATTTTTGTACTCTTGCATCTTTGATGACTCCATTCCAGTTGAGGCCAAAGGCAAAGTCATAGCTGTTTCCTTCACTGTCTGTGTAGGGAGTCATGTCTCTGGGTACATCTTCAAATTGTGTTTCTACCGTATTCATGTCTGCAGGCATTTGAAAGGGGAGCAAAGCAGAAGGGGCTACTTTTCCAGAAATGATTTCCATCAATGCTTGGTCTTGAACTCCCATATGTATTAAAATTGACGCTGCGCTTTGTTCTATTTCCGAGAAGACCATGGGCTTAGAAACATTGACCACTACCACAACAGGTTTGTTTCCCATTTGGCGTTTGGTGTCATTGACCAATGTCATGTCTGTTGTATTGTTGGTGTCAACGGTTTTTCCTTTGTAAGTTCTGTTGGTGAACCCTTCAAGTGGACTTCCTCCTGCAAGACTTACTTCACGCGCATCGGTAGCTGTGTATTCTTGATACTGAAGGCTAATGGGTACGTAGCCGTTGCCTCCTTTTTTCAAGTCGGCTTGTTGGTATCCAACACCTCCATCGGGACTCTTTATGCCAACCAATGCAAAATCTGCCTGCGCTGGATCTTCTACAACTTCAAAATAGTTGGAAACCAATTCCATATTGAATGGTGATTCTGTCTTTGCAGGTGTAACGATTCCCCACCAATTTGTACTTGGAGCAATATAACGCATAGGGACATAGACCTTTTGCTTTTTTGTTAACGGCAAGGTATTTTGTTGGTTTTTTAGAAGTACGATCGATTTTAATTGTGCTTCGAATCCGGCTTTCATAAACGCTGGATTTCCTACAGTTTGAGCCGTTTTTGATACTTCCAAATAGGGGTTTTCAAACAATCCTACTCTAAAAATATTTTTTAATAATCGAACAGCAGACTTTTCAAAGCGCTTGCGCATATAGGTCTCATTATGAGCTGCAACTCCTAATGCATAGGCTTCCAAAACGGGTCCCATCGCATTGTTTCCACCAAATTGATCCATTCCGGCCTCGATAGCTTTGTAATGACGTTCGGCTTCCGATAAGGTTTCTACTCCCCAAGGTTTTCCTTCAAATTTATCAACAGCAGAGACATTTTTGGTAATCATCCAATCGGTACATAGTACTCCTTCGTATCCGTAAGTTCCTCTCAATACATCGGTGATTAAATATTTGTTGTAACCATTTGCGACCGCTTCACCCTCTCCAGTAGAAATGGTATAATACGGCATCACTGCGGAAGCCATTTTGGTAGGTCCATCCAATTTGAACGCTCCTTCTATAAAAGGTTTTAGATGATCTTTGATGTTTTTTCCTGGATAAACCGCATAGGCTCCATAGCCAAAATGTCCATCACGACCTCCTTCTTCTGGGCCACCACCAGGCCAATGCTTGACCATGGTATTGACACTTTCGATGCCCCAGCCACCTTTGTTGGTAGACTGAAAACCATCTACATAAGCTCGAGCCAAATCGGTTGTTAAATTCGGGTCTTCCCCCATGGTTCCATCAAAACGGCTCCATCTGGGTTCGGTTGCTAAATCTATTTGTGGTGAGAGCGCAGTGGCAATTCCTAAAGCACGATACTCTTTCGCTGCAATTTCTCCAAATTGGCGCATCAACGCAGGGTCAAATGCGGCTGCGATTCCAAGAGCTCCAGGCCACATAGAAATGGCACCTCCAGCACCGGCATTATATTCGGCATAGGAATCGGTTCCATGTCTTGGGTCAGAACTGGTATTGATGGGGATTCCAAAGCCTAAACTTTCTGCAAAAGATTGTGCATTGTTATTCCATTGGGAAGCAATAGTAGGAGATTCGACACGAGTAATCAGTACATGACGCAAATGATCATCTTGTATAAATGCTTTTTGTTCATCTGACAAATCACTGGCATTGGCACCACTTTCTGGAAATGTTTTTCCATTGTATTTGGACGCTCCAAACCCGCTACTATTTCCAGGAACGGATTGATGCGAACTATACAACATCAACCCTCCAATAGCTTCTAAGCTTAATTTTGAAGCCAAGTCTTTGGCACGTTCATCGGCAGAGAGTCTCCAATCTTCGTAAGCATCTAACTGTCCGTTTTTATTAAGGTCTTTAAAAGCATACCGGTCTATGGTTAATAGCTGAACTCCCGATGTCGAGCTATAACCTAAAGTGCTTCCGCCATTATTTGAAACTTCGATATATTCTTCTTTTTGGGTAACAGTGAATTTTTCTCCACAACTGCTTAAAAGCATTGAAATGGATAGGATGAGTAAGATTGAATTTGATTTGTTGGGATGCATTATTTTTGTGTTTAGTTGTTGGACTTCGAATTTTCTCAATACCGTTTCACTAGATTTTACAAATATATTTTTTTAACTTTTAAAAGACACTTTCTGGTTAAAAAAAAGTATAATTTTGTATCCAGATAAAAAAAAGTAAATGCAACAAACGACCAACACAATTTTAATGATTCGCCCTATTGGTTTTAGGATGAATGAACAGACTGCAGTCAATAATTATTATCAAAAAGTAATTGATGGCTTATTGCCGGCTTCAGTCAATACAAAAGCTCAGGCAGAATTTGATACCTTTGTATCGATCTTGCGAAGCCATGGAGTTAATGTGGTCGTCATTTCGGATACGGAAGAATTTGATACCCCCGATTCTATTTTTCCTAATAATTGGATTTCTTTTCATCAGGATGGAACGGTTGCACTGTATCCCATGTTCGCAAAAAATCGAAGATTGGAACGGAGAGAAGATGTTTTGGAGCAATTAGAAACTGAAGGTTTTAAAATTGATTCGATTGTCGATTATACATCGGCAGAAGAGGCGCACTTATTTTTAGAAGGTACTGGAAGTATTTTGTTAGACCGTGTCAACAAGAAGTCCTACTGCGCTTTGTCGCCTAGAGCCGATGAAGATCTTTTTATCGAGTTTTGTGAAGATTTTGAATATACTCCTGTAGTATTTACTGCAAACCAAACTGTAGACGGTAAACGAAAAGAAATTTATCATACCAACGTGATGATGTGTTTGGCAGAAACCTTTGCGGTGATTTGTTTAGCCTCTATTGATGATAAAAAAGAGCGTAAAAATTTGCTAAAGAATTTAAAAGAAGATGGCAAGCAAGTCATTGATATTACCGAAGCTCAAGTTTCTAATTTTGCAGGAAATATGTTGCAAGTTCAAGGAACAAATGGCCAACGATATTTAGTCATGAGTCAAGCGGCTCATGATTGTTTAACCAAAGCACAAATTGTACAAATAGAAAAACACTGTCCGATCATTTCAAGTTCTCTCGATACCATTGAGGCCTGTGGTGGTGGAAGTGCGCGTTGTATGATGGCAGAAGTGTTTTTGCCAAAAGCATAATCCTATTTTTGTAAAGCTTCTGACACCACTTCTCCTGAGGTACTGTTGGGAGCTTCTATTTGCAATACATTGGCAATGGTAGGCGCAATGTCTACAATTTTATACCTTTTAGTTGAAGTCCCTTTTTTAAATCCATTTCCATAAAAAATAATGGGTACATGGGTATCATAGGAATATCCAGAACCGTGACTCGTTCCTGTCCTTCCTCTTGACAAAGTTGCAGGATAAGGAATTAACAACACATCTCCAGAAAATTTTTGATTGTATCCGTTTTGAAGTGAACTTAAAATGCCTTCAGAGAAGTGGGTAGTTTGTATAGATCTTGCGGTGACGGCTTTGTAAATTCCGTCAAAATTGATCGCCTCGTCGGCCAGTTTTTGAGCAACGGTATTTTTATTCAAACCAAGGGATTCTATTTCATCTTGATTTAAGAAAATTTGATAATTGGAAATGTTTTCAATCAATTGATCCGAATGAAAGTACTTTTTGGTCAGGGTAGAAAGAAATGTTTTGAATTTTTTTTGTTGAAAATAATGTGCGGGTATTTTTAAGGATTGCAAATAGGCCGGAACGTGAACAGCTGCATGATCTGCTGTTAAGAATAAGCTGTAATTTCCCTTACCAACTTCGGTGTCTAAGGTTAGAAATAGGTTTGCCAAGTCCTTGTCCAGTCGCAAATACGTGTCTTCAATTTCTACTGATGCGGGTCCGTATTGATGACCAATATAATCTGTAGATGAAAAACTAATGGTTAAAAAATCGGTAAATTCAGATTTCCCCAACTGTTCTCCAATAATTGCCGCTTTTGCAAAATCGACTGTCATAGTGTTTCCAGCAGGAATTGCTTTGATCATGCTATAGTTGCCATTTTCTGTTTTTAGTCTAGGAACATCGTGTGGAAAAGTAGGGGTTTGTTCTCCTTTATTGAGACTTTCAAAATCATTATTATCGGCAATACTTTGTGTATAGGTGTTGAGGTCGTATAGTGTTTCCCAAGGACTGCTAAGATAACTGTCTACTTTTTTAGAATTGTTAAATTCGTTTACCCAATTTGGGAGTGCATCCAGGTAAAATGAGCTTGAAATCCATTGACAATATTTGCCACCACTAAACCAATATGCCCCGTTTGCTGTATGTCCAGCAGGCAGAATAGCAGCACGGTCTTTAATGGCAATACCAATGGTTTTTCCTTTCATATTTTGTGCCAAATGCAATTGGTCGGCGATGGTGGTTGTGAGCATTCTATAAGGAGATTTTTCTCCATCACGACTTTCATTTCCAATGGTTTGATATTGTGAATCGTCTACACAGTAAATCTCTTTTTTTTCAAATTTGTCGTACCAATCATTCGAAATAATTCCGTGTTCAGCAGGGGTAGTACCCGTAAAAATAGACGCATGCCCAACGGCGGTAAAAGTAGGGATTAGGTTGTAATGAGCATTTTCTAGCGAAAATCCTTCATCGAGCAATCGCTGAAAACCATTCTCAGAATAGCGATTGGCAAAACGAGTTAAATAATCATATCGCATTTGATCAATTACTATACCCACAATGAGTTTGGTTTTTTTTGGCGTTTTTTTGTTGACTTGACAACCTAACAAAACAAAAGCGGAGAGTAGAAAAAGTAGTTTTTTCATAATATAGGGATGCTATTAATAGATTGTCAAAAGTACAATTTTTTAATTTTGATAGCGATAACTTTACGATCAGTTGCTCGTTTTTTAATACTTTAGCAAAAAGAAAAAATGGAATGAATTACCTAGAACACATTGGTAAATATTTTATGATGTTGCGGCAAGTATTTAAAAAGCCACAGCGTCCTCGAGTTTTTAAAGAAGCCTTGTTTAAAGACATTGAAGAATTAGGGTTAAAATCTCTAGGCATTATTATGTTTATTTCTTTTTTTATTGGAGGAGTAATTGCATTGCAAACAGCACTCAACCTCGATGATCCATTAATTCCAGATACGTTAATTGGTTTTGCTGCCAAAAGATCGATTATTTTAGAATTTGCACCTACTTTTTGTTCTATTATCTTGGCAGGAAAAGTAGGGTCTTACATCACCTCAAGTATTGGAACCATGCGTGTTACCGAGCAAGTAGATGCTTTGGAAGTGATGGGAATCAACTCTTTGAGTCATTTGGTATTGCCAAAAATAATTGCCACCCTGACTTTTTATCCATTTTTAATTTGTTTGGGAATGGTTTTAGGAATTTTTGGAGGATGGTTAGCAGGAGTGATGTCTGGGCTATTTACAGGAGCAGATTATATTATTGGAATTCAAACCGATTTTGAACCTTTTTTATTGTTTTATGCAATCATCAAAACGTTGGTGTTTGCTTTTTTGATTTCTACAGTTCCAGCCTATCATGGGTATTATGTTAAAGGCGGTTCTTTAGCTGTAGGAAAGGCAAGTACGCAGGCAGTTGTTTGGACAACTGTACTGATTGTGATTTCCAATTATTTTTTAACGCAAATGCTTTTAACATAGATGATAGTAGTTAAAGATCTACACAAAGGTTTTGGAGATGTACAAGTCTTAAAAGGAATTTCGACGACTTTTCACCCAGGAGAAACAAGTTTGATTATTGGGCAAAGTGGTTCTGGGAAAACAGTTTTTTTAAAATCACTCATTGGTTTGCATGTTCCAGAATCGGGAACCATATCATTTGATGGGAGAATCAATACAGAATTTACCATTCAAGGCAAAAGAGAATGGCGACAAGAAATAGGAATGGTTTTTCAGGGATCTGCGCTTTTTGATTCTCAAACTGTAGAAGAAAATGTGATGTTTCCCTTGAAAATGTTTACAAATAAAACACAAAAGGAAATGTTAGCTCGCGTGAATTTTGTGTTAGATCGCGTAAATCTAGCCAATTCAAACACCAAATATCCAGCAGAACTATCGGGAGGAATGCAAAAACGAGTTGCGATAGCACGAGCCATAGTCATGAATCCGAAATACCTTTTTTGTGATGAACCCAATTCGGGTCTCGATCCTCAAACTGCGATTGTCATCGACAATTTAATTCAAGAAATTACCAAAGAATACAAAATCACGACAGTCATAAATACCCATGATATGAATTCTGTGATGGAAATTGGAAAAAAAATTGTGTTTTTAAAAAATGGTAAAAAAGCATGGGAAGGGAGTAAAAAAGAAATCTTTAAAACTGATAATGAGGCAATTGTTGAATTCGTGTATTCATCGAATTTATTCAAGAAAGTGAGGCAATCATATTTAAATGAAACAAAGTAAAAGAAAGTCTTGCATATTCTAAATAAGGTCATATATTTGCACCCGCTAAAACGAAGAAAATGACCTGGTAGCTCAGTTGGTAGAGCATCTCCCTTTTAAGGAGAGGGTCCTGGGTTCGAGCCCCAGCCCGGTCACAAAAAAACTCTGTACATCTGTACGGAGTTTTTTGGTTTTTGTCTTTTTTTTCGAAAAAAAAGAAGGATATTGTACACTGTTATGATGAATAAATTAATTTTAGGTCTAACTTTTCTACTGCATATGACGATTTCTGACGCAATTATTTTTGATTTCACCAAAACCTCAGATATATCTTCTTGGCGTATTGTTGATGATGGAGTCATGGGTGGAAGGTCGAAAGGAACTTTTTCAAAGAACCCCGATGGAAGTGCTGTTTTTTCTGGAAAGGTATCGCTCGATAACTATGGTGGGTTCTCATCAGTACAGTATTCTTTTCAAAAAAAAGAAATATCATCCTATACTCATGTAGTCGTGCGTATCAAAGGAGATGGGAAAAAATACCAGTTTCGGATAAAAGAAAAAAGCACCGATGCACATTCGTATATCGGTACTTTTCAAACCACTTCGGATTGGCAAACAGTTACGATCCCAATGAATGAGATGTATCCGGCATATAGAGGTCGTACCTTACAAATAGGGAACTTAAAACCGAACAAGATCGAACAAGTTGCATTCTTAATTGCAAACAAAGTAGCCGAGCAATTTAAGTTGGAAATAGCAGTCATTTCATTAAGATAAGAATTTTTAAATTGTTGTATATTTCAACAGCCACAATACCCCAATTATGGAAGAAAATAAAATAAAAGAAGAAAGTATAGAGCAATCTAAGCAAAATGTTCAAAATGATGCCAAAGGTCTTTTTGAAAGTGTTAAAAAATTTATAGGTGAACTCTTTGATTTCAGAGATGACACAGATCATGCTGCAACCATAGAAGCGATAAAAGCAGACATTCCGTTTAAAGGTGCTACGGCATGGATTTTAATTTTTGCAGTCTTTCTGGCATCTATTGGCTTGAATGCAAATTCCACAGCAGTTGTTATTGGTGCCATGTTAATATCGCCCTTAATGGGTCCGATTTTAGGAATCGGAATGTCTTTTGCATTGAATGATTTTCTGACCTTTAAAAAGTCTTTAATCAACTTAGGAACGATGATTGCGCTGAGTTTGACCGCTTCATTTTTGTTCTTTTATTTCTTTCCTTTGAGTGAAGATAATTCTGAATTATTGGGGAGAGTAAGTCCAGACATTAGAGATGTGTTGATTGCATTTTTTGGTGGCTTGGCACTGATGGTTGCTAGAACCAAAAAAGGGACAGTAGCGTCAGTTATTTTTGGTGTTGCTATTGCAACGGCATTAATGCCACCCTTGTGTACCGCTGGGTATGGGTTGGCAAAAGGCAATTTTGTCTATTTCTGGGGGGCAATGTATTTGTTTACAATCAATACGATATTTATTGCATTGGCAACCTTTTTGGTTTTAAAATTATTGCGTTTTCCGATGCACAAATACGCGAATGCAGCAACAAGAAAACGGTATTCAACCATTGCAACTGTTGTAGGGATATCTGTAATGATTCCTGCAATTTTCACCTTTATTACGGTTTTTCAGAAAAATAAAATGGATACCCAAATTGCAGGTTTCATTAAGAACGAAATCAAAGGGAACAAGTATTTGCAATTGATTGATTGGGAAAAAGATTTAGAAAAGAAAGAAATCTTCTTGAACTTTTTCAATGAAATTACAGAGGCCACAGAAAATGATTTAATGAATGAATTGACCAACACTGTCTTGTATCCGAATATTGTTGACTTTCAGCTAAAAATTAAAGGGAGTGATACCAAAAGTTTTGAATTGATCACAACGGCATACAAAGAGAAACGAGAGGAGCTTCAGGAAAGTAAAAATATCATCAATGGATTGCAAAAACAAATAACAGGCTTGCAAGAAACCATTTCTGATTTGAATATGAGAATCGAGCAAGATGCATTGAATAAAAATCAAAAAGTGGTTGCCTTTAGTCGAATTGCAAAAGACGCAAAAATAAGATATGTCGATATTGAAGCTATTGGATTTTCTAAAGTTTTATCTTCCAAAGATTTTATAAAAATAGACACCATCCCTACAGCAACCATCAAATGGAATGTAAAATTGGTTGATAGTATGATTTCTCCAAAAGAACGCGAGCTGAGAGATTGGCTTCAAAAAGAACTGGTATTGGATACTCTTATGATTCGAAGAGAATAGCGATTAGTCGCTGTCAATGCTTTGGTGTCAAGATTTAGTTGGAGACTTTGTGGTGCGCTACTTCTACGTTTTGGTTGAATAGGTACATTTTTTTAGTGCTCATATTCAAGCATTCGTATCGTGTTCTACGCCTGTTACCTCTTTGATATATGATGTTTTTAAAGACAAAGAAACTGCCGTAAGGAATCTCAAAAATAAAATTCTTTCCCACAGCTGCATTATTTCCTCTTAGTGCCAATGACAAGTTCACATCACTATCGGTACTTGCCTTTGGATTTTTTAAATAATGTGCTAGGTGGGGCAGGATCTCTTTAGGATAAATTTCTGGATGGATGAAGGGTAGCATTAAATGTTGAAACACGGTTTTCCATTCCTTTCCATGGGCTTGAACTCTGCCAAATTTTTGATGGGTTACATGATGGGCAATTTCATGCACAAGTGTCAGTAAAAACTGATAAGGATTCAAATTATTATTGACTGTAATTTGAAATTTTCCAGAGGGCAATTGCCTAAAGTCTCCGTGTTTTGTTTGTCGTTGATTGACAATTTTTAGTGTAAAACGGTGTTGCTGAAGTAAAAACTCAACAAAAGGAATCGCTTTTCCAGGCACGTATGGAGCCCAAGGAAACCCCTCTGTATCGAGCGTTTCGTAATGGGCGCTATGATTGTTTTGTGGTGAAATTTGATTTTTTTTTAATCCTTTTTATTACCAACTACCTATGGAGTAGAAGAAGATACTTGCAATACTTTTCCGTTATAAAATTTGTTTCCTGTGAGTGAAAAATCGTAAATATAATTGGACATCTCTTGTGCCGAAAGAGGAGCTTTGTATTCAGGAAAAGCCTCTGCTAGCATCTCTGTTTGTACAGCACCAATTGCCAATACATTGAAAGCGATTTGTGCTTCTTTGTATTCTTCTGCCAATAATTCAGAAAGAGTAATAACGGCTCCTTTTGCAGAACTATAAGCGGCCAATCCTCCAAATTTCATACTTCCTTGAATTCCTCCCATAGAACTTATGGTGACGACATGACTTCCTTTTTGTAAGAAAGGGATCAGGCCTTTTGTGATTTCAGCAACCCCAAAAACATTCACCTTGTACACGTCTAAAAAGTCTTCAGAAGTCAATTCGGTAAAGGGCTTGTTGACTAGTTTTCCAGCATTGTTGATGAGGATGTCAACCTGTTTCCAATCTGATTTTATAAAATCGATCGCTTTCTGAATATCAGAATTTTGAGAGAGATCTACAGAGATGGTTGTGATATTTTTATGGTTTACTCGGTCTAAAGGGGCGGTATTTCTGGAGAGTGCCAAAACATGATGGCCATTTTTCGCAAATTGTTGTGCCAATTCAAAGCCAATTCCTCTACTTGTTCCCGTGATAACTACATTTTTCATTGAATCTATATTTGAACTAGCAATTTACTTAAAATTTCATACTTTTAAGCTCAAATTATATACAAATGAAGAAATTAATCACCCTCTTTTTAACTGTTTTTATTTTACAAAATACCACTGCTCAAACTACCTATATTATGTGTGGTAAGTTATTGGATACAAAATCAGGTAAAATGCTTACCAAACAAACAATTGTTGTCAAAGGAAATAAAATTATTTCTGTAGAAGATGGGTATTTACTTCCCAAAGGAGCAAAGTCTATAGACTTAAGCGATAAAGTGGTGCTGCCGGGTTTCATTGATTTTCATGTACATATAGAAAAAGAATTTGACAGAAATACTCGTTTAAATAATTACATTATGAACGAAGCAGATATTGCTTTTAATTCAGTAGGATTTGTAAAAACAACCTTATTGAATGGGTTTACCACGGTTCGAGATTTGGGTGGAACGGGTGTTAATATTTCAGTAAGAAATGCCATCAATGCTGGAAAGATTCCTGGACCCAGAGTTTTTACTGCAGGGAAGTCTTTGGCAACTACAGGAGGGCATGCCGATCCTACCAATGGAAGTAGTCGAAATTTGATGGGAGATCCAGGTCCTAAAGAAGGCGTTGTCAATTCTGTAGAAGATGCAAAGAAGGCTGTAAGACAGCGTTATAAAAATGGAGCAGATTGGATAAAGATAACGGCAACAGGAGGGGTTTTAAGTGTTGCAAAATCAGGAGACAATCCTCAATTTACCATAGAAGAGGTACAAGTAATTTGCCAAACAGCAACAGATTACGGAATGTATGTGGCCGCCCATGCACATGGTGATGAAGGAATGCAAAGAGCCATTATTGGTGGGGTGAAAACTATTGAGCACGGAACCTATATGAGTGATGAAACCATGGAACTCATGATAAAACATGATGCCTATCTAGTTCCCACAATCACTGCAGGAAAAGAGGTAGAAGCCAAAGCAAAAATAGCTGGTTTTTATCCTGAAGTCGTAGTGCCCAAAGCGCTAGCAGTTGGTCCACAAATCCAAGGAACCTTTGCAAGAGCATACAAAAAAGGGGTTGGCATTGCATTTGGAACCGATGCTGGTGTTTTTGAACATGGGAACAATGGTAAAGAGTTTGGATTCATGGTTGAAGCTGGAATGCCAGCAATAGAAACCATTCAATCTGCAACCATTACCAATGCAAAGTTGCTGAAAATGACTAAGGAAATTGGACAAATTAAGGAAGGATTTTTTGCAGATATTATTGCTGTAGACGAGGATCCAATTAAAAATATTGCAACCCTAGAAAATGTTGTTTTTGTGATGAAAAATGGCGTTGTTTACAAACAATAATTGAGTTAAAAAAAAGAGTTTGTGAGAAGTAATATATGGAATTTAGTCTGGTCTGTTATTGGAACCTTTGTTGTTATAATGACTTTTGAATAGCAGCTCCGCTACAATAGTTTTTGGAATTGAAATCGATATTTGGGTGTATCGCGGACTTTGGAGTTTAATTACGATAGCAAGCTTTGTGAGTTATTTAAAAAGGAAAAAAGAAGAAGCAAGTTGAAAACTTGTTTGTTTCTAGAAAAGAGGAAAGTCCAATTGCTTTTACCAATGCAAAGGCCTAGTACTTCTACTCAAAAATAATATGCTGATAGGCCCCAATATCTGGATTGATGCTTCTGTCAATACCCAAAATATCAAGGGTAAAAACTGTTGGAAGTGCCTTGCCCACTGCATCCGAATTTTGACCAATAATGAAGTCATTTTCTTCAGGATTTCTGAAATTGGGAACCCCATTAAGAAGGGTGTTTTGATAACTCGAATTGCTAAAATCTAATTCAGCATTGTTCTCATAATCATTATTGGTATCGTTAAATTGTATCATGGAGTTGCGGATGTTGAAGTTGAAAGAACTCCCTTCTGCTTTGTCTAAGATAAATTCAATATTTCCATTTCCTCCAAAAATACAGTTGGTAAAATTTGCCGCATGCAAGTCTCGGGTTTCAATAATTTCTTGATTGCTATCGTTTGTGTAAGTATAATAATTATTCACTAAAACCGCTGGTAGTTGTCGTAGGCTATTGTTCCAGTAATTTGCAAAAGTACTGTGAGTAAAATTATAAGTCCCTCCAACGGTAGCAGCGAAAGAGGACTGTCCTGCTGCGCCAATCACCACATTATTTCCCTCGATATTGGTTTCTCTGGCTAAAATTCCAAAGTTTGAATGATTGAAAATTTCTGTGTTTTTCAGTTTTAATGTTGGAGTATTTGTAGCGCCAATACTGTCAATTAAAATGCCAATAATTCCATTTTTAATTTGAGCATGTTCAATTTCGTTGTCTTTACTTCCAGCCCGCATCCAAATTGTACCCCATTGCCCAGGGGTATTTCGAAAATGATGTTTCAATCGATCTCCTTCAAAAACAACTTTTTCAGTCAATGTTCCGTTGACTTTTAAGCTAGCTCGATCATCAATAATTAATCCAGAATTATCATGAAAATGGATGTTTGCACCTGCTTCTATGGTCAAGGTTTTATCAGATGGAACCGCTGCATATCCGTAAATGACTGTAGGTTTGGTATTTGTGAAAGTAAGTTCATGATCTTCCAAAAAACGACCTTCAATAGTTGTGGGTTTCCCGTCAATGATTAAACTATCAATTTTTAGAGAGATTGGATTTCTCCCAGGAAAAATAAAATGGGCATCTTGTACCAGGGTTATCAAATTTACTGCTTGTTGGTTATCTCCGTTGTCAAATAAGATTCGATCTGTATATAAAGGGTCTGTTATGGATGAAAAATCGATCGTAGTTTCTACAAAAACAAAAATACTGTCTTTTGCCAAAACACTGATTTCGGAAAATTCTTTACCAGCAATTCCATCCACATTCAATCGATAATTGGATGTCATACCCTTTTCTAGCTGAATTTTTGGGATGCTAATGTCTTTGTTGCTTCTGTTGTATACTTTAAGATTATAGGTAGCTGAACCAATATTAGAGAATACCGTGTCCAAAAAAACGGTGTCTTTAGAGAACTCTAGTTTTCCAAAACTTGGGGATGTGGTAAAATCTTTTCTACAAGAGTTGGTAGAAATGAGTAGCACACAAATAAGAAGCGACAATAAGTATCTCATGGAGTTGTTTTATAAAAGCATAACTATTGAAACGAAGAATTATTATTTTTGAACCAGTTCTATTTCAAATAATTTACTCCAGTTTTTTCCAGTTACAAAAAGGCGATTGGTTTTGGCATCAAAAGCAATTCCGTTCAAAACTTCATCTTCTGGTTTTAGTTTTTGTGCTTTTTCCATTTCTTTAGTCAGTCCTTTTAAGTTTACAATTCCTTCTGCAATTCCTGTTTCTGGATTGATGATGATAATGGCGCTATTGAGGTATTTGTTGGCGTAAATTTTACCATTGATATACTCCAATTCATTTAAGTTGTCTAAAGCACGATCGTTGGTGTATACTTGAATAGAACGAATTTCTTTTTGGGTGCTAGGGTCTAGAAACCAGATTTTATGAGTTCCGTCTGATTTTATCAATTCGGTTTCATTATGAGTGAGTCCCCATCCTTGTTTACTTTTCCCGTATTTAAATTCTTTTTCTTGCTCAAAAGTATTTAAATCATAGACAAAACCTTTTTTGTTTTGCCAGGTTAACCAGAAAATTTTGTCGTCAACAATAGTCATTCCTTCGCCAAAATAAGTATCAGACAAATCGACAGATTGAAGCACTTTTCCGGTTTCAAGTTCCACTTTTCTTAGAGTAGATTGTCCTCTGTGGCCAGTAGTTTCATACAAGAAACCCTTGTGAAACTCCAAGCCCTGCGTATATGCTTTGGTATCGTGAGGGTAGGTGTTGATGATTTTGTAGGTATAGATATTTGGTTTTTCTGTAGGGAAAATTTCAAAAGAACCATTCTTCTTATTTGTTTTTCCAGGATAAAAACTCAAAGCAGTAACCGAATGTTTTCCGATGCCTAAATTTTTCGTATTGAATTTTGCAAAATTATCTGTAGAAGCAATCCGTTGTCCATTGACAAAAAAATGAATGCTGTCTATGGGAAGATTATTGGCTTCTCTGAGTTTCAGGGTTATGGAGCTATTCGGAGAAACTTTTTTCGGGGTTTCTAAGATAAAGGTATGGGTTTCTGAACAGGCGATGGTCAGAAGTAGAAGGGTGAAAAGAGAAATGATACTAGAATAATTTTTCATTTGGGCTGTAAATTTCAATGTTTGCTGTCTTGTGCTAAGTGATAAATGAGATTTAAAGGCAATTTTAGATCTATAAAAGATGTTCCATTGGATATAAAAGCTCTAAGATATCAAATAAAAACAATTTATTTATTTGTAAACTAAAAAATAACGTTAAATTTGCAGTCTCAAAATAGCGAGTAACAGTTATTTAGAGAATTAGTGAAGCTTTACCAACTTCTACTTATGCAAACATAACATTAAAAGTATTAAAATTATATACAATGAGAAAAGGAATTCATCCAGAAAATTATAGAATGATTGCTTTCAAAGATATGTCTAATGGAGATGTATTTTTAACGCGTTCTACTGCAGATACAAAAGAAACTTTAGAAGTTGAAGGTGTAGAGTATCCTTTAGTAAAATTAGAGATATCAAGAACATCTCACCCATTTTACACTGGTAAGTCTAAATTAATTGATGCGGCAGGTCGTATCGATAAGTTTAAAAACAAATACGCAAAACTTAAAAAGTAATTTTTT
>Ga0257120_1000167_pt1 | contig 52688 bp, 38 predicted proteins | sample SI106_10metaG_FD_190153 | JGI IMG/M metagenome (GOLD analysis project Ga0257120, IMG submission 190153) | Marine microbial communities from Saanich Inlet, British Columbia, Canada - SI106_10 | ecosystem: Environmental > Aquatic > Marine > Inlet | place: Canada: British Columbia | collected...
CTGCCTTGACTCAAGCTTCCGTTTGGCTAACAAACGATTATCCGCCAAAATTAACGTTTCTATGTAATTTAAGAATATCACTTCGTTTGGCATTGTATCACTGACAACACGATTGTATAACGTTAATGCTTCATCATATTGCTCTTGAGCATTGTATACTTGCGCAAGCGTATCCACCACCGCTGCGTTATCTGGTTGAATCGCCATTGCTTTCTTAGCATACCCCTCAGCTTTAGCAAACTCATCTTGTTCATATAGTAAATACGCTAAGTTGTTTAACGCTACAAAATTATTAGGCTGCTGTACAACTAGGCTCGTGTAAATAGTAATAGATTTTTGTGGTGTTGATATCATCGAGCGCTCTGCCAATAGCAGGCTTGCCACAGTGTCATTGGGTCTCGCCGCTACATGTTTATTTATTAGCACTAACACATCTGCAGGACGATTAGCTCCATCCAATGCGTTAATCAATGTCAGTAAATTACGACGATTGGCACGACTAGCATACGCAATTTGCGCTGGCTTGACTGCCGCTTTAGGATTGTTTTCTTGAATCAATAACAATGCATTGATGGCCTCAACATCCGGTAAGGCTTTTACTTCATTACTCAACGTATTATATACGTTCCGAGCCGTACGTGTGTCATTAGTTTGGGCTAAAAATTGACACTCCATAATTTTAATCGGGAGCCGTTCACGTAGCATAGGTTTGGATTTAATTAATACCAATCCGTCTGCAAATTCACTTTTTACATCGTGGACGACTAATCGTCCGATGACAGCATCATAACTGTTCGGAAACGCATCAAGCCATTGCGTGTAATGTTCTTGCGCAAGATTCACTTTATTACTCGCCACTAATGCTTGGCCTTTAGTTTGCCAATAGCCTTTTGAATTCAAATCAATTACATTGGACTGAGATAATACACTCAATGCTTGGTCGTATTGCCCTTCAGAATTCAAAATTATGGCTTTCAGGATGTATATAGCCGGCGTCGGCTCTGCAGCAATCGCTTTATTAAGATAGCTAACTATATCGCTTGAACCTTTTTGTTCGGTGTCTATTTGATTGTGCAACACGTAATACATCATCAGCGCTGGTTCAAAAGCAGGTTTCAACGCCAACACTTTTTTCGTGCGAGCTATCGCTGCAGAGTAGTCTTTTTGGCGGGCTAAAATACGCACCAATGACATATTGGGAATAGGATCATCTGGCGCTAATTGTAAGGCTTTTTCTAACGCCATTTGTGCCCGCGCATAATCACTGGTGGCAACTGCTGCTTCAGCTTCCAATACATAAGCTTTAGGCTCATCTGGCATCATTTTTTGCCAGCTTTGTGCTAACGTTAAGGCTTTAGCATAATCACGATTGGCTAGATAAGCGGTTGCCAAAATAACTTGCGTGGGAACATCATCTGGAGCCCCTTTTGCCGCTTTCTCAAGATCTAAAATACCCTCTAAATCATTAACCGATAATTTTAAAATTCCTATGCGCGTTAGATCTTGATTGGTATTCGTCATGTTTTGCGTTTTTGCAATTAACGCCTTGGCTTCCTCGATATAGCCATCTTGAATCAGTTCATAGCCTAGTTTTGAATATAACTGGGGGTTATTTGATGAATCCTCGTCTACCCGAGATAAAACCTGACTGGCTTGCAATGATAAGCCAAGTTCAAGTTGACTTGCAGCGAGCATTTTCAAACCAGGATGATCATCCGGTAAACTAGCTGCAATTAGCGATAAGTGTTTATTTGCATTAATAAAATCATTAACTTTAAAAGCAGAATAACCTGCTATTAATCGAGCCACAGGATTAGAATTACCTAAATTAATGGATTTTTCAGCAGCGACAAACGCACCTTGATGCTCATCCTGCGAAGCAAGAATCACAGCCTGCATTTGATTCAATAATGGATTGTTTGGTGAAATTTTAATCAGTTTGTCAGCATGTACTTGTGCTTTGTCAGTTTGCCCTACCTCAATTAATAAACCGGTATATATAAATAATTTTTCCAAATCATCTGGAGATTGTTTGATATATTCGCCTAACACCTCTACCGCTTCAACACGTTTATTTTGTACAATATACAAGCGCGCTAACATATCAAGTAAATCTCGATTGGTAGGTGCTTCTTTACGTATATTGTTTAGTTGTAGCTCCGCACCAACCTGGTCATTATCTAAAATAGTCACATACACTAACGCTAAATCTTGATAAATTGAATCGGTATCTAGGACTTTGATTTCATCAATGAGTTGGTAAGCTTCAGACTTCTTCTCAAGCTCAACTAACGACTGTAATTTGTAAAAATTAACTTGAGCTTTTGCGGTCTCATTATTTGATACTGCAGAAGTATCTAATGTGCTTAGACCAACAATAGTCTGATTTCGCTGGTACGCTTGTGAAAGCAAAGGGATCACTTCAGCCGCAGAATATCCTAAATCTCGAGCACGCGTTAACTCTTTTTCTGCTGACGCCAACTCGTTCGTTTGCATATAAATTTTACCTAATAAAAAACGTGCTTCCGCGTTTTTAGGATCAGTTTGAATTGCAGACTTGAGCTCAATAATCGCAGTATTATTATCACCAGATGAAATATGTTGTTGGGCTTGAGCTATATGCTCTTCGACGGATTTACCCCCACAAGCAATGAGCATAACGCATGCTGTAGTGATGAATAAGGTGCGAATAGTACGTGATAAACGAGTACCAAAATGCAGTAGCATGACAAAATCCTTTTGAGCAATGTGTATATAATTTGAGGCACTTTACTGACTAAGTTAAAACCATAAAGTCGACTTCAGCAAGAAATCTTGCAAACTTAAATGGTATATCGGCGGATTTATGATTATAATTACGCTTGAATAATATCAATCATCACTTTACACGTTCATTTTGACTCAACCTAGTGATGATCTACATCAGGATCCTCCATGACCGATACTGTCAATTTGACATTTAAAGACCTCAATCTACCCTCTGAATTATTACAAGCAATAGAAAAAGTAGGTTACGAAACCCCCTCTCCGATACAAGCCGAGAGTATTCCATTGCTTTTAGACGGGCACGATTTATTAGGCCAAGCACAAACAGGTACAGGAAAAACCGCAGCATTTGCACTACCTATGCTGGCAAACATTGATGTAGAAGCTAATTACCCACAATTACTAGTATTAGCACCGACTCGCGAATTAGCGATTCAAGTTGCTGAAGCGTTTCAAGTGTATGCTAGCTTCTCCAAAAAAATTCGTGTTTTACCTATCTACGGCGGCCAGTCGTATGACAACCAAATCCGCCAACTTAAACGCGGCGTTCAAGTCATTGTTGGCACACCTGGTCGCGTAATCGATCACATCCAACGTAAAACACTTAAACTTGACCAACTTAAATTCTTGGTCCTTGATGAAGCCGACGAAATGTTGCGTATGGGCTTTATCGATGATGTTGAACTGATCTTATCGCATGCGCCAAAAGAGCGTCAGACTGCGTTATTTTCTGCAACTATGCCTCCTCAAATCAAGAAAATTTCACAACGTTATTTGAATAATCCAAAGCACGTTAAAATTGAATCTAAAGTGTCAACAGCACCTTCTATTCGTCAACGTTATTGTCAAGTTGCAGGGCATCATAAATTAGAAGCGTTAACGCGCATCTTAGAAGTAGAACAGTTTGATGGCGTTATTGTGTTCGTTCGAACCAAAACAGCAACACTCGAACTAGCAGATAAATTATCAGCTCGCGGCTATGATGTTGAAGCCTTAAACGGTGACATTCCACAAAAATCTCGTGAACGTACTGTTGAGCGTCTTAAGTCAGGTAATATTGACATTTTGATCGCGACTGACGTGGTAGCGCGTGGTTTGGATGTTGAACGTGTCTCCCACGTTATCAACTTTGATATTCCATATGACACAGAGTCTTATGTTCACCGTATCGGTCGTACTGGTCGTGCTGGACGTTCAGGTGATGCAATATTATTTATCTCTCATCGTGAAAAGCGTTTATTGTTTCAAATCGAAAAAGCAACCAATCAAAAAATTGATCAAATGGCCATCCCTAGTATCTCGGATATCAATGAGTCTCGCCTAGGTCGATTCAAAACATCAGTTATTGAAGCAACCAAAGATGATTCTATCCAATCTTTAATTCCTATCATTGATGCGATTAAAGCAGAAGCCGAAGTGGATGCTGAAGTATTAATGGCAGCCCTAGCTAAAATCGCTCAAGGTGATGAACCGTTATTACTAAAAGAAGGTGATCGTCCAGACTTAAACGCAATGCCAGAGCGTCGTGAACGCAGTGACAGCTTCGGCGGTCGTGAACGCGGTGGTCGTAATGGTGAGCGTGGACGTGGTGGTGAGCGCGGCGATCGTGGTGGTCGTGGTGGTGAGCGCGGAGAACGTCGTCCTCGCGAACGTACTACGCCAGATGCCGGTATGAAACGTTTTCGTATTGACGTGGGTCATGTGCACCATGTTAAGCCTGGTAATATCGTTGGTGCAATTGCCAATGAAGCTAACATCAGTTCCAAGAATATCGGTGCCATTGAAATATATGATACTTATTCGACGGTTGATTTACCTGCGGGCATGCCTACAGAAACTAAAGAACAATTAAGTGGTACGCGTGTTGCAGGTCAACGCTTAGCTATTCGCGAATGGTCTGAAAAGCCACCAGCACGTTCTGGTAAAGATGGCAATAGTGACCGTCCAAAGCCAAATTTTGCAAAAAAAGAACACCGCAAAGGCCCTAAAAAGTCAGAAGACTAAGCAAGGAATAGACGAGCATGCAGTACTTTCCAGTATTTATTGATGCTGAGCATTTATCTGTTTTAATCGTCGGTGCCGGCGAAGTCGGTGCTCGTAAGCTTGAGTTGATCCTAAAAACGCCAGCCAAGGTGACCATCGTGTCTCCTTGGGTGAGCGATACGGTTAAGCTGTTAGTCGCTGAGCACGCACTTACGTTGCACGAACGTAAATTTGAAGATGCGGATATTTTCAGCCACAATATGATTTTTGTGGCAACCGATGATCCGCATGTCAATCAACATATCCATGATCATGCTTGCGCGCATAACATCTTGGTCAATGTGGTTGATAATACCCCTTTATGCAAGTTCATTACCCCTTCTATTGTCGACCGTTCCCCGATAATTATTGCCATGTCGAGTGGTGGTGTCGCACCTGTTTTGTTGCGTTATTTACGCCAAAAATTAGAAAGTGTTATCCCGAATAAAGTCGAACGATTAGGGCGTTTTTCTGAAAAATTTCGAAGCGCAGTTAAATCGCGTTTAGTGACAGTGACCCAGCGACGATATTTTTGGGAATCAGTACTTGATGGTGATATTGCAGAAACAGTATTACAAGGTAATGAAGCAAAAGCTGATGCAGACTTTATCCAAGAACTCGATAATTTTGCTAATGGCGATCATTCTCAAGGTGAAGTCTACTTAGTGGGTGCGGGCCCTGGTGATCCTGATTTATTGACGTTTCGCGCATTACGCTTAATGCAAAAAGCCGATATTGTCGTCTATGATCGTTTGGTTTCACCAGAAATTGTTGAACTAGTTCGCCGTGATGCAGAAAAGATCTACGTCGGTAAAGCTAAGTCAAAACATACCATCCCACAAAATGAAATCAATCAACTATTAGTCGACAAAGCCCTTGAAGGTAATCGTGTAGTGCGCCTTAAAGGGGGAGATCCCTTTATTTTTGGACGCGGCGGCGAAGAACTTGAAACCTTAGTTGAACACGGTATTAATTTCCAAGTCGTGCCAGCTGTGACTGCAGCCAGTGGCGCTGCCTCTTATGCGGGCATCCCTCTGACACACCGTGACCATGCCCAGTCAGTAGTATTTGCTACTGGGCACTTACGTGATGACACAATTAACCTCAATTGGACGGCTTTGGCACAACCTCAGCAAACAGCTGTCTTTTACATGGGCATGACAGGCTTATCGATTATTAGTCAGCAACTGATTGCTCATGGGATGTCTCCTGATATGCCGATTGCAATTGTCGCTTCAGCTACAATGCCACATCAACGTGTGGTGATTGGTACATTAACCGATATTGTCGTAAAAGTAGAAGCTGCTAATATCAAACCACCTGCCTTAATTATTGTCGGTACCGTCGTCAATTTACGCGAACAACTCAATTGGTTCAACCCTGAATAAAATCTGCCGATAACCTGTTAATGCTCATTTATAAAGAAATGACAGGATGGTTTAATAGGATTGGCTGGCTGTGAACAAAAACAACCATTTAGTCTTCATTCCTTTTCTCTGGTAAGCAAAATTATAAAAGCTGACTATACTGTTTAAAATATCTCGTTATATATATGTGACTTTATGCAGCCATACCCTCAAATTGAGCAATTTGTTAATCAAAAATCTCAACAATTATGTTTTTACCTAAATGCCTTTTGGAGCGGAGATTTACCCCATCAAGAACTGCAATATTATTTTTGGGATACATTGGAAGAATGGAGCTTAGTCAATGCCTCCCCAGTGCTCCCTTACTCGCATAAAGAACATGTCTTTTGGTACATCATGTATCAAATCCACTTTTGGCCTGAAATAGAATTACATAATAATGTATGTCTATGCGATGAATTACGTGGTTGCTTACATTACCTGTCTGATGAAGTACAACGTTGCCCATTTGACTGCATTGGCGTGCGCCCTCATTAAAACACGATATACAACAATAGCTACGCGATTATTCAAATAAAGGTGATATCGTGAAGGTTTAGGCGCATAGATTCAAATAAAGCAACCACCAAACCTTAAGTAGGTTTATTAATGGCGTAATTATCGTTATTATCGCCACTTCTGAGCCCACTTGGTAACGACTCTTGCAAACCTCAATATTAGACAATCTGCGTATCTACCGTGACAAACGCTTAATCGCTATATTTTGTCTAGGTATGGCAAGTGGGTTTCCATGGGTATTAATCGGCTCTGCAATGAGCGCTTGGTTAAAAGAAGAAGGATTAAGTAGAGGATCTATTGGTCTATTTGGCGCTATCTTCGCAGCTTATTCTATCAATTTTTTGTGGTCACCGTTATTAGACCGTATTAAATTAGGCGCTTTAGGCCAGCGTCGTGGCTGGATCCTACTCACCCAGCTTTGCATTATTATTTTTACGTGTGCAATGGGATTTGTTCAGATGCCCGACCAACTTTTTTGGATTGCAGCTATTGGTTTGGGTATAGCGATTGCTTCAGCTACCCAAGATATTGCCATTGATGCATTTCGGGTGGATAGTATCCAAGCCCATGAAAAAGCGGCTTTATCAGGCGCATCTGCGATGGCCACAGCCGGTTGGTGGACAGGTTATGGTGGCCTAGGTGCGATCCCCTTCTTCTTAATCGGGCAAGCAGGACTGAGCTGGCCTGATATCTACTTTTTGATGGCCGCTATCATGGCCATACTTACCACGACGGTATTTTGGATTGATGAACCCGTTACCCATCGAGACGCAATCCAAGCTGAAGCTAAAGCACGCTACCTCAACAAACTTGCACATACGCCAACATTGACGGCGCATATCGGTGCCTGGCTAGCTGTCACATTGGTTGAACCCTTCAAGGAGTTTTTCCAGCGTAATGGTGTTCGCCTAGCTCTATCTATTTTGTTGTTTATATTCTTATTTAAAATTGGTGAAGCCTTCTTAGGACGTATGTCGATCGTGTTTTATAAGGAAATTGGCTTTTCCAATAGCGATATTGGTACTTACTCAAAACTGCTCAACTGGTGGGTAACTATCGTCTTTGCGGTGATCGGTGGCATGGTAAACATGCGTTATGGCATATACCGCGGCTTAATGATCGGCGGCATTGCCATGGCCGTAAGTAATGTTATGTTCTCAGCAATGGCTTTAGTTGGCCCTGATAAAGCATTGTTTGCCGCTACCGTTTTTGTCGATGGATTTACTGCTGCTTGGAGCTCAGTCGCTTTAGTCGCCTTTATCTCCTTACTATGTAATCAAGCATTCAGTGCAGCTCAGTACGCTCTAATGGCGTCATTAGGTGTCTTTGGACGTACTTTATTAGCATCGTCAAGTGGATTTATCGTTGACGGCTTAGATGGTAATTGGGCCTTGTTTTTTGTTTTGACCGCTGTGATGGTCATTCCAAGCTTAGTGTTTTTATACAGCATCAAAGAGAATATTATGCGCTTAGAAGGCCGCACGTAATATCCCTAAAATCACAAATCGAGCATTGCTCAAGACGTTGATACTGTCATCACTACTATCTAACAGCACAAAAGCACGCTGCCCGAATGCTTTCCCCTTAATCTCAATTCCACCATCGATGACATATACGCCTGTTTCCATTTGCGGATGCGGAACTGGTACTTGAGAACCTGCTTTAGCGACGGTATCAACATAAACCCTTCTATTTAATAGAACATAATGGTGAATTTTTAGCGATTTTATTTCGAATAGTTTCCTATATAGTGATCAACACATACCAGTGGCGGTTTTACCCTTGTTTACCACCCTGATTTTTTTAAATAATCATTAAAAGGAAAGACCCATGAGCTCATTTTTAATTGTTACTGCCTCTCTTCAAGGTGAAAATGGTAATTCAACTCGTTTGACACGTGCATTTACACAAAGCCTTGCTACCCAAAGTAACATCGTTCATCGCCACTTATCTCCAGAAACAATGCCGCATTTGACTGGTTCGGAATTTGGCGCTTGGATGACTACCGAGGCAGAACGCTCACCAGCACAACAGGATTTAACTGCGTTATCAGATACTTTAATTGCTGAGGTCCAAAATGCAGATACCATTGTTATTGGTATGCCGATTTATAACTTCGGTACGCCTTCGCATTTTAAAGCATGGGTTGATCATATCGCACGTGCAGGTGTAACATTTCGTTATACTGAAAACGGCCCTGAAGGTTTATTAATTGGAAAACGTGTCGTCGTTTTAGTGGCTTCTGGTGGCATATATCAAGGCACAGATAACGATTCATTAACTCCTTATTTAACAACTTTTTTTAACTTTTTAGGAATTCAACAAGTCGATTTTATTTATGCGGAAGGTCTAGCGATGGGTGATGCAGAAACACCGATTACACTTGCACAAACCCAAATTAAAGCATTAGCTGCTGCGCTTTAACACACCTGCGTGGATGAATTAAATTAATTTCGCCCAGCAAGAAAAATGAACGGAGAACTTGCAATTATTCAGCTTCTCTTTTTTACACCGCAAAAGGATACGCAATAGCCTCGTGACATTCATACCCTTCTACGGTGAAATCATCTCGAGTAACCCAGGTTTCAATATCTTTTAATGATTTAATGTCAGGATTAATCGTTAATTTAGGCGCGGCGAAAGGTTCACGTTTTAGCTGTACATCACGCATCAACTCTAGCTGATCTTCATAAATATGGGCATTAACAATTTTATGATACGCCTTGCCCGGCTTATGGCCTGTAATTTGTGCAATCAGAGCTAATAAAACAAAGACTTGTACTTGGTTAAAGTTGATCCCCAATGGAATATCCGCACTGCGCTGCATACTATTGAGATATAATTTACCTCCGAGTAATGAAAAGTGATGCGTGTGCATACATGGACGTAAACAGCCCATTTCAAACTCACCCGGGTTGTAGAATGTTAAGATCTCACCGCGATCATCAACCCCACGAGATAAATCATCGACGATTTTTTGTAATTGATCCAGCGTAGAGCCATCGCTACGATGCCAAGCACGACCTTGCACACCATACACACGCCCCATATCATCTTCACCTTTGCGATGAGGATTATTGAGCCATGCTTGGTTTTCATTGGCATTCGCGTTCCACGTATTGCAACCTATTGCACGAAAATCTGCCGCATTATCATAACCGCGAAGATAACCGAGTAATTCCGCAATCGCTGCCTTGTAAAAGCTCTTACGCGTAGTGACCAACGGAAATTCATTATTCTCAACATCATATTCCAGATCTGCATTTATCAAGGTCAAACAGCGTTTGCCTGTGCGCTCATTGGCTACCCATTCACCTTCATCGATGATGCGTTGACATAAATCTTCATATTGTCTCATGAGGTAAACCCTTTATTTTTTTGTCGAGTTAATAATGCTGTTAGTCGTCGAGTATGAATAAGCGCGATAGATAATGACCGCGCCAATAATAACCATTGGCATGCTAAGTAATTGGCCTTGTGATAGACCCAGTGAATTAAGACCCAAATGTGCATCGGGTTGACGGAAAAACTCAACCACAAAACGGACAATGCCATAACCCAGTAAAAACATCCCTGCAACAGCCCCTACCGGTTTTGGTTTGCGTGAAAACAACCATAACAAAGTAAACAACACCACACCTTCTAAGGCAAACTGATATAACTGTGATGGATGTCGCGGCAACCTGTCAGGATCAGTCGATGCAAAAATCACAGCCCAAGGCACATCCGTCGCTCTCCCCCACAGCTCACCATTAATAAAGTTACCGATACGGCCAGCACCGAGTCCAATAGGAACTAAAGGCGCGACAAAATCACCGACGGCTAAAAATGATACTTTTTTCTTGCGCGCAAACAATATAATGGCCGCGATGACGCCAAGTAAGCCGCCATGAAATGACATACCGCCAGTCCAAATCTTTATTAAATAAGTAGGGGCAGATACGAAATATTCAAATTGATAAAACAACACGTACCCTAGGCGGCCACCAATAATGACACCCAAAAATCCCCAAAATAATAAGTCGCTCAAATCATCTTCACTCCAACCTGTGCGAGCAAGACGTTTTTTTGCTAACAAGTACGCTGCAATAAATCCAACTAGGTACATTAGTCCGTACCAACGAACCGCTAAGGGACCAATAGAAAAAATGACCGGGTCTATGTTAGAAAACACCCAATATTGTGCTTCTTGTAAGGAGGCTTGTAGCATGGTTTATATGATTCCTATCAACATGCGGATACTGACTAATACCATAAACACAGCGAAAATTCGCTTGAGCTTTTGGGTATCCATTGAATGACCTAGTTTAACACCAAATGGTGCGGTAAATACAGAACTGAGCACAATGCCTAGGGTTGCGGGTAAATAAACATAACCAAAAGAATATGCAGGTAAATCAGACACATTCCATCCAGCAATAATAAAACTGGTGGTGCCAAAAATAGCGATAATCAATCCGCTGACTGCCGCACAGCCGATTGCTTTACGAATATCAACTTGGAAAAAAACCAATACTGGAACTAAAATTGCCCCACCGCCAATTCCCATTAACGCAGATATGAAGCCCGTTTTTAATCCAGCTAAAGACAAAATTGCCCGATTTGCAGCAAAGCGTGACGCCGATTTTTTACCAAAAATCATATAGATGGCAACAGCCATGACTAGCACTGCAAACGTCGCTTTTAGATATTGTCCAGGGATAGCACTGGCAACATAACCACCGATACTCGCTCCCACCGCTATGCCTAAACCAGTAAAAACGATGACATGCTTATCTAAATTGCCTAATTTATAGTGGGCAGCTGAGGCCGAAAAGCCGGTTAAAATAATCGTAGATAACGATGTTGCAATCGCAATGATAATTGCATCAAATGGCGATATTCCTAAAAAATGACTCAACAAATAAGTCAATGCTGGAACAATAATCAAGCCACCACCAATCCCTAACAAACCAGCACTCAATCCGACAATGCTGCCGACACCAATACAGATAACTAAAATACTTAATTCTGGACTCATTGATAAAATTCTTTTAGCACATTAGCCACCAGCTCGCACTAAACCACCTAAGCCATGAGCTTCTAAAAAGGCCTCGACTTGGTTTTTTACATCACATGCGTCTTCAAGCTGTATGACTTCACTTAATAATTGTTGTGCTTGCTTAAGCTCAATACTTCGAATAACCCAGTTGATTTTACGAATATTATACGCGTTCATACTGAGTTTTTGATAACCCATAGCCATTAATAATACAGCGCCAGCCGGATCACCAGCCAACTCCCCACACACAGTAATCGGTTTATGAAGGGTATCGGCCTGCGTTGCAATAGTTTGTAGCACCGCTAATACTGATGGATGAAAACTGTTATACAACGATGATACACGAGGATTATTTCGATCAACCGCTAATAAATACTGGGTTAAATCATTCGTGCCTACAGAGAAAAAATCCACCAATTTAGCTAGCTGTGGTAATTGATACACCACTGCAGGTACTTCTAGCATGATCCCTAATTTGGGCATCATTAACGTTGAATGTGGATCGTTTGATTCTTCTTTCACCTCAAAAAAAGCTTGTTTGAGTAACCGCTTCGCTTCTTTCACCTCTGAAACAGTCGTAATCATAGGTAACATGATTTGCAGATTGGTAAAATCTTCACTGGCACGAATCATTGCGCGTGCTTGAACTAAAAATATTTCTGGTTGATCAAGAGTTAAGCGAATTCCACGCCATCCCAAAAAGGGATTATCCTCAACAATCGGCAAATAAGATAACGGTTTATCTCCGCCGACATCCAATGTGCGCATGGTAATATCTTTTTCTGGATTGACTTGTAAAATACTCCGATACAATTCATATTGTTCTTGTTCCGGAGGAAAATAATCACTTTGCATAAAAGGGATTTCAGTACGAAACAATCCCACCCCTTTAATGTTGTCATTATCAGCCAAATCATGTTTTACCGCTAAACCCGTATTCACATACAAATGCATTTCATGAAGATCTTGGGTAATCGACGGCTCATTGCTCAGAGCGTCAATTTTGGCATACAGTAATTGTTCTTCATTGATCAGCTGCTGAAACTCACGAGCTTGTTGAGGTCCTGGTGCAATCGTTATTGCTCCGGCATAGCCATCAACCAATAACATTTTATTATCAAGCAATGAAGGCAATACGGACGAGATCCCCATAATGGCTGGCACACCCAACGCGCGAGCTAAGATTGCGGCATGTGAGTTCTGTGACCCATGGATAGAAATAACCCCTTTGAGCATATCACTCGGACACTCAGCTAACATCGATGCTGTTATTTCTGTTGCGACCAAAATAAACGGTTTATCTGGAAATTGTCGCGCTTGCTTTGTCGGGTTTAATATATATCCTAAAATGCGATTCGATAGGTCGATGATATCAACAGCCCGCTCTTGCATGTAGGGATCTTGCATTGCCTTGAACCGAGCGGCATAGTTTTCGATAACAATTTTTAAACTAGTCGCGGCATTCCAGCCTTCCTTGATTTGCTGTTCGACTTCTCGCCCTAAACTACTCGCATCCAGAAGCTGATCGTACATGGTGAAAATCGCTTTAATATCATCCGGTAATGACTCGTCTAAGCCAGCCGACAGTTGTTTCACTTCTGCACGAGTAATATCAACCGCATCGCGATAAGCAATAATTTCATACGCTTCATTTTTATGGCGGCGATTAACTAAGTTGCTCAACAAGACTTGTTGATTCCAACCAAAACCAATCCCCATTGCTAGCCCATTCGCTCCCGGCACGCCATTGACGGTTTTAGGACCTGAAGGTAATGCTAAACTTTCGGATTGAATCAATTCGCCAAGCATATCGGCATTGGCGATTTCTAATGCAATTTGTGTCGCAAGTGTAACCAGAAAAGCTTCTTCATCAGGTGAAAAACGGCGCATGTCTTTTTGCTGCATCGTCATCACCCCCAGCACTTTACGCTGGTAAATGATTGGGGTGCCTAAAAAAGCATTGTATTCTTCTTCTTTTACTTCAGGGTAATGCTTAAAGCGAGGATGCTCGTGCGCGTTTTCAATATTTAAGGGTTCTTCTCGTTGCCCCACTAACCCGATCAAACCTTCTGAAAAACCGATACACACTTTTCCCACTGCATTAGGATCGAGACCGTTAGTTGCAGTTAACACCAAGTGTTGCTTTTCATAATTGGCTAAATAAATAGAACACGAATCAACTTCCATTGCCGCTTTAACCTGAGTAACTAAGCGATTTAAGGCCGCGTCTAAGCCCGGCGTGCGGCTGACTTCTTGTACAATTTGCTTTAAGGTCGTGAGCATCTTAATTCATTCTCCAAGAAAAAAATCAATGAGCTAATTAGTAGGCCGCTTTTTCCTGCGTGTCTTATTGCGACGCGCTGACCTATTGGGATTCTGCTTTTGTGTTGTTTTTTGTTCGGTTTTGACTTGTTGCTTTAATCCGTTAAATACAAATGGCATAAGCTCTTTAAGCGCCCGACGATAGACTTCACGTTTAAATGAAACAACATTACGAATGGGATACCAAAAACTGGTCCAGCGCCAATCATCAAATTCAGGATGGGGTGAATGCAATACATCCACATCTTTTTCTTCGCAAGTTAGACGCAACAAATACCACTTTTGCTTTTGACCGATACACACAGGTTGAGTGCCTGAACGAATCAACCGCTTAGGTAACTTATAGCGGATCCAGTTTCGGGTTACCCCTAACAGTTCCACATCAGTAGGTTTGAGACCTACTTCTTCATGCAATTCACGATACATTGCCTGCTCAGGGTTTTCGCCTAGATCAATTCCACCTTGTGGAAATTGCCACGAATGTTGGCCGTAACGACGCGCCCAAAAAACCTGCCCCTGTTTATTGCAGATAATAATACCGACATTGGCACGGAATCCTTCAGTATCTATCACTTGGAAACCAATTCGGTGAATATTTAATATGTTGACATTCTTTCATAAACCACTATCTTTTCCTAGTAATAACTGACACTTATCAAAGAAATAAATGACTAAAAGCACAGCTAATGAGCCTTATATTGATGCATCTAACCATCGCCCTCCAACTATGCCGCCGGCAAGTGCTGCAGAATTGTTTGCCCGTGCAGAAATAATTGCTGGGCGAACGTTAGGTGAATTAGGTGATAGCGCGGACGTTGTCGTGCCTGAACATTTTAAGCAACATAAAGGATTTACCGGTCAATTAATTGAATTATGGCTCGGTGCCAGTGCGGGTTCGAAGCAACAGCAAGATTTTCCTGAATTAGGGATAGAGCTTAAAACCATCCCAATTGATCAACAAGGACAAGTATTAGAAACAACTTATGTATGCTATGTCCATCTGTTAGCACATATTGCCGAGCAATGGCAGACCAGCGCCGTACGCAATAAACTCGCTCAGGTATTATTTATTCCAGTAATAGGTGAACGTGCCATCCCGCCTCGTGAACGACAACTAGGCATGCCAATCCTATGGCAACCTAGCGAACAAGAATCAGCCCTGCTAGCGCACGATTGGGAAGAGTTAATGGAATTAATTAGTTTGGGGAAGGTAGAACAAATAACAGCTAAAATGGGCGAAGCTTTACACATTCGCCCCAAAGCTGCCAATGGCAGGGCCTTAACGGATGCAATTGGCAGCGACGGTCAGACTATACAAACCCGACCGCGAGGATTTTATTTACGTAAGCCATTTACACAAGCGATTATTAATCGAGCTTTTGGCTTATAAGTGGCTGGTAATAGCTTTATAGCGTATCACTAGATTCGGATGCTTTCGCCTCTTCAGCTTTCGGCTTTTTGTTGAGCTTCTCGATATCTGCATCTAAGATTTTTTCAATTTTTTTACGGCCCAAAAATGCAATGGGTGCGTATTTACTTCTGCGTTTAAATAATTTTGATAATTTCATAATATTGCCCTTTTAATATTTCCTTTCGTTATAAGTATAGCAAAAAAAAGGTATTTTGTTAACTGATGCTTTTTTTTACCAATATACTTCGGCATTTAATGCCACATTCCTTGTCATTTCCATTACATTCAATAATGCATTGGTTTTATCTGATGTCCACTTAAGTAAATCGGTTTTATCATCTAAATCTGTCTCTTGTAAAATTTGCTGTAACAATGCCAACGCGTTTAATTCTTCCATTCCAATCGCTAAATCTAACCAAGGTGCCCGAAAGCTTTCTCGTCCTACATCAAATAATCCTGCCAACATAAATCCATTAAGTAACGTTTGTCGCAATATTACTTGTGCAGATAGGTATTGTGGGGCTTGCATTGTTTTATTTGGCATAGCCTGAAGTAGCGTTTGCCACCCTTGTGACAACCAACCATGCGCATGCTCTAATACTGGCGCATCAAAGCCGTGCGCACTTTCACGCCAAGGGCGGGTTAACAACAATGCAGCAGTTTTCAGTTGAATACTCGCAGATTGCTTAGAAAAAATAATTTCTTGTGGTGCATGTGCATTCAGCAGCCCTTCTTTACGACCTTGTAAATAACTCATTAAGGCTGAGTCTTTATTTAAACGTTTGCTAAAAGGCCCTTTGCGCGAACGTAAATAGCGGATGGCATGGATCTCATCTTGCCATTGTAATTTTTGCAAAAACTTGATCAAATCTCGATGCAGTTCTAATAGTTCTTTGCACTGTAAAACTGGTAAGTATAACGAAAACACTTGCAGCAACAGACGAATCGAACGCACCATTTCAGTTAAGGCTTGCAGTCGATACGTTTCTACATACACAGTTTGATTATGCTGCCAATGCTTTAAAGCATAGGCAACCGCTGACTCAAAAGCTTGCTCAGTGGATGCGTTGCGAACTATGGGTAACACATAGGCCATTTTTTTGGGTTGTAACGCTTTACCACTCACCAACGCATACCCATACGCCGCTTTGGTCAAATTATTAACCCGCACATCACAATGTTGAGCGATGGTATTTGCTAAAGAAAATAATGCATTCGGTTTACCTTTGATTAACTCCAGCTCAATCTCATTAATTGGATGCTGGTCTTTGTCAGTAGCCACTTCTCCAACATCAAATACCACTTCAAAATCATTGCCTTCAGCATCATTTATACGATACGTTGTCCGATGAAAATGAGTAGTAAACAACGGTCCTAAACTATTTTGTATTTGATTAATATCAAAAGTAATTGGCCATATTTCGTTATCAAATAAGCAGATATCGACATTCGCCGTGGCCAACGGCAGATTAAACTCAGGACGTTGATGTAACCCGCCGACAGTCGTTCCTTTCATTTTTAATGTTTGTTCGTGTACGTCATCAGATGAACGCACACGTAAGCCCATTTTATTTTGGCGTAAAAGCTGCTCTGGCGTATCAAAATATTGATTTTTTAAGGTCTTTTTAGACACCTCCACTTGCCCATCTAACAGGGGTAACACCTGTTCTTCAAAGGCAAGCAGTGGATTATTTAACGCAATTAATTTTAATTCGACTTCCATCGGCGTTTGGAATTTTTTAGGCATACTTACTCATCATCAACCAAAGTCATCAAAGAAGTGTTACCACCTGATGCGGTAGTATCAATACTGATGGTTTTTTCAGTGACTAAACGTTGGATTAAATTATCATTATATTCTGCCGTAATCACCGGTAGTATTGCACCATTTCGACTAGCTAGCATACTTGCGATATAAGCACTTCGATCTGTATTACTGTCCACCACAACACCTGCAAGATGCTCATCTTGTAATAATGCATCTAAATGACGTAATTTCGCCACTTGCAAAACAGCAGCATCCGTACCTGTTGCAATTAACTTATCTCGAAATGCCATTGCCTCAACGTAAAATACGTCTGATACCACCGCAACCACAACATTACCAGTAGCCAATGCTGTCACAATCGATAATGTCCAATAATCAAAAGTAACATCTTTATCTGCAAAACAAATCAACACACCACGTGGCTCCAATGACAAAGCATTGTATTCGCCCGTTGGACCAGGTAACTCAGTCGGTTTATGCAAACGTTTTTCTATATGAATTAACTGATCGCGTGCCGCAGCAAGGGTGTGATTTAAATCATCCGCAAATTCATCAACCGAGTCCACGGTGGCAATCTTCGCCAATAATTGACGTACCGCTGAAATACGGTCATTGAGTGACGTCAAACGCCATGGATTTTCAATGGCAAGGGCTTGTTTCATAAATTGTTGTGCTTCAACATGTGCCTGCGCATCAGATTGCAATGCCGGATCGGTATCATCAATGTCCACAATTTGAGAGGCTTTAGGTGTCGCCACTTCTCGTAACAAACGAGGTAAATAATGAGGACCACCGGCTTTAGGTCCGGTTCCAGATAAGCCACGACCACCAAACGGTTGCACACCAACCACTGCACCAATCATATTGCGATTGATGTAAATGTTCCCAGCACGCGATAATCGCGCTAACTCTACGGCTCGAGATTCAATCCGAGTATGTATCCCCATCGTTAAACCAAAACCGGTAGCATTAATTTGTTCTACCAGTCCATTAACGTCATTGCCTTTAAAGCGAATGACATGTACCACAGGACCAAACACCTCTTTTTCTAGTACATCAATATGATCGATTTCATACAGTCTTGGTGCAAAGAAATGCCCTTTTTCTGCTAAGGAACCAAGATCGGATTGATAAAGTAACTGTGCACGCTTAGCACTTATTTGCGTGTCCATGTATGTAACATGAGAAGTCAAAGCGTGTAATGCTTTGGAATCAATCACCGGACCCACATCTGTTTCTAATAAGCCCGGATCGCCGATGTGTAATTCTGCCAACGCGCCTTTGATCATGCGAATCACATTGTCTGCTATTTTTTCATGCACAAACAACACACGCATTGCCGAACAACGTTGCCCTGCTGATTGAAAACCAGAGGAAATTACGTCATCAACGACCTGCTCAGGTAGCGCTGTAGAGTCAACTATCATGCAATTTTGACCACCGGTTTCGGCAATTAATGGTACTTGTTCCCCGCCGCGTTGTGCCAATATTTTAGATATTAACGTGCCGGTTTGAGTTGAGCCGGTAAACATGACGGCCTTGATACGTGGATCAGGCAATAATGTCTCTCCGACACCTTGTCCAGGAGCAATAATCAATTCGACGGTGCCTTCAGGTAAACCAACGGAATGCATTAAATTCAACGTAAACAATGCCATTAAACTGGTTTGTTCTGCGGGTTTAGCTAGTACTGTATTACCCGTTGCAAGGGCTGCAACAATTTGTCCCAAGAAAATTGCTAATGGGAAGTTCCACGGACTAATACATAAGATTACACCACGTGCCTGCAAACGTTCATCGTTAGCGAGTATTTGCGCTTGAGCTGCATAATAACGACAAAAATCAACGGCTTCACGGATTTCATCAATGCTATCTTGGGTGACTTTCCCAGCCTCTTTAACGCACAAAGCAATTAACTCTGGCATATGACGCTCTAACGCATCCGCAATACGATTGATAATCCCTGAACGTTCTGTCACATTTGTCGCGGACCAATCAGCAAAGGCACCTTGAACCGTATCTAATTTAGCCAACATGGTTTGTGCATCTTGATAATTCAATTCACCGACTTTCTCTGACAAATTAGCAGGATTGAATACTGGCGTGGCATTACCTATCGTCCCCATAACAGGAATATGCTCATCGACCCAACGATTCATATCCAACTGTAATTGAATCAATGACTGAGAATCATTGATATCGAGTCCTTTTGAATTGATTCGTTGCGCACCAAACATGTCTTTAGAGCGCACAATATGTGGATTAGCTTTATTGGCTAGGCGCTGCGTACGTTCCACAGGATCAGATAATAACGACTCAACCGGTAAATCAGGATTGACTATCGCATTGACAAAGGAGCTATTCGCGCCGTTTTCTAATAAACGACGAACCAGGTAAGCAAGCAAATCTTCGTGTTCACCTACAGGGGCATATACACGACATTGAATACCGACTTCTCTAACGACTTGGTCATACAGCGAATCCCCCATACCATGTAAACATTGAAACTCAAATCCTGCTTCATTGCGTTTGATGCTATCACCACCCGCTAATTCAATGATTACTGAAGCCGTGTAAGCATTATGTGTAGCAAACTGAGGGAAAATCGTATCGCGATAATCGAGTAATTTATTGGCACATGCGTGATAAGACACATCCGTTGATGATTTGCGGGTGAATACTGGAAATTCGTCCAATCCCATTTGCTGGGTGTGCTTAATTTCGCTATCCCAATAAGCGCCTTTGACCAAACGAACCATCATTCGACGACCTACAGTTTGGGTTAGTACTCGCAACCACTCAATCACATGGATAGCACGCTTTTGGTAAGCTTGGACAGCTAAACCGAAGCCTTCCCAATCACCTAATTCTGGATCACTAAATACCACTTCAATAATATCTAATGAAATATCTAAACGTTCTGATTCTTCAGCATCGACGGTTAAACCAATATCATATTGCTTAGCTAACAAACACAACGCTTTTAGCTTTGCTGGGATCTCTGCCAGTGCGCGCTCACTATGCGTAAATTCATAACGAGGATGAATTGCAGATAACTTGACTGAAATACCAGGAGAATGAATCGGTCCTTTGCCATTGGCGGCTTTACCAATAACGTGAATCGCAGACTCATAAGATTGATAATAGCGATCTGCATCCTCCTGAGTTCGTGCGCCTTCGCCTAACATGTCATACGAATACACATAGCCATGTGACTCTTTACCTTTAGCTCGCTTCACAGCAGCTTTGATAGTCTCGCCCATTACGAACTGACGTCCCATGACTTTCATAGCAATAGTCATGGACTTACGAATCACTGGCTCACCTAAACGACCAATCGTTTTTTTCAATAATCCAAATTGTGCTTTTTTCTTCTCGTCAGCATACTCAACCATGTTACCCGTAAATAACAAACCCCATGCAGATACGTTAACAAATAACGAATCGCTATTGCCTAAATGCGGAGTCCATTCGCCTTGAGTTAATTTGTCACGGATCAACTCATCTTGAGTGTCTTTATCTGGTACACGAAGTAAAGCTTCAGCTAAGCACATCAACACTATACCTTCGGCAGTCGATAAGGAAAATTCATTAAGCAAAGCATCAACACCACCATGACGTTCTTGTTCACGGCGAATTTGTAGTACCATTTTCCGCGCACGTTCCCATGCACGACTGCGTGCTCGCATGTTTACTTCTGCTTGAGGGAGAATATGATCGACCGCTTGATCCTCATCAATACGGTAAAAATCACGAATTTTTTGACGTAACGGACAGATTGGATTAGAGAGTTGCGTATGTAACATAACACCACCTTTCTTATTATTATAGTTAGCGACGATTTGCAAAGGCAGTAATGTATCGTTAATCGCCATAGGTTGCTAGAATAATCGCTAATAAATACTTAATTATAGTGGTACTTTTTCGTTACCCTATTACTAATTCTGGTTAGCAACTCATAATTAATGGTTTGGACGTGTTTGGCCACCTCTGTGACACTCAGATGTTGCCCCCATAATTCGACATTATCTCCAATAGCCAGCGCCTCAACAACATCCGTAACATCAAAGGTAATCATATCCATTGAGACTCGACCAACCAAAGGGATCGTTTGTCCGTGCAACCAAGCTGGCGTCCCTGTCGGTGCATGACGAGGATAACCATCACCATAGCCGATAGCTAAAGTCGCAATTACACTATCTCTAGGTGCATGCCAAGTTTGTCCGTACCCGACTCCCTCACCTTGTTTAATGTGACGTAAACCAATGATCGCAGCAGAAAGTTGCATGACCGGTTGCAGTGACAGCCTGCAAGTATGTTGCGAGGTTTGATTCATTGGCTCGGCGCCATATAATGCGATACCTAAGCGATTCCATAATCCATGAGACATCGGGTCGGCAGCGATAGCAGGTGAATTAGCCATGCTGATTGGCAGTTTGTAGGTACTAGCTACCTGGTTAAGTCGCTCCATTTGTCGTCCGTTAAACGCATTTTTCGGTTCATCCGCACAAGCGAAATGACCCATTAATACCGCGTTTTCTATCGTTGTTTCGGGCAGAGAAGCGAATGCGTCATCAAGCTGCGCGACCGTCAATCCTAAACGATGTAAGCCCGTATCGACCTTAAACCATAATGTTGGAATGGATTGACCTGCTGCTAATGCCGATAATAACCAAATCACCTGTTCTGGTTGATGCACTACCATCCACAAATCATGTTCCAATGCTAACGTCAAATCTACTGGCTGGTGGGCCCCCTCAAGCACAAGTATCGGCTGGGTAATCCCATGTTCTCGTAATGTTATCGCCTCATCAATAAACGCAACCGCAAAACCATCTGCGACTTGCTGTAAATACTGCGCAATCGCTAACATTCCATGCCCATAGGCATCTGCTTTAATGACAGCCATCGTTTTACTGTGCGGTGCAGCTTGCTGAGCTTGATGGTAATTGTGAAGCACAGCCGCTAAATTAATATTGGCAAAAGTCTGACGCGGCACAACATATCCTTAAGTGATTGAACACATGTCCATGATGGTATAACTTACGTTATCCTGTTAGTTACTAATTTATATAAAAATAAGCCAAGATGCTAGCTCAATATTCCTCATTAGATATTTTAGTATTTGCACTGTATGGACTTTTGCTATTAGCCAGTGGCTGGTGGATCAATCGTGCAGCAGTCTCCTCACAAGATTTTTTCTTAGCGCAAAAACAAATGCCAATGTGGTTAGTAGCGATCTCGATTCTTGCCACCTCCCAGTCGGCCGCGACTTTTTTAGGCGGACCAGATCAAGGGTTTCGAGGCAATTTAACTTACCTTGCAACAAATATCGGCGCATTCATTGCTGCCATCATTGTCGCGCGTTGGCTGATACCTTTATTTTATGAACGACAAGTATCAACCGTTTATCAACTGCTGCAACAGCGATTTGGAGAAGCGCTGAAACAACGAGCGGGTATGGTGTATTTATTTGGCCGTTTATTTGCCAGTGGTGCTAGGCTCTATATTGCTGCCATTGCGGTAGCTATGATCCTTTTTGGTGATATTGCATCAAGTAGTGTCATGAGCGCAATTACAGTTATTGTCGTGATTGGTATTGCATATAGCATTGTCGGGGGTATTCGCAGTGTCATATATTCAGATGCAATTCAATGTGCGGTTTATATTTCTGCAGCAATTGCTGTGGTGATCGTGTTAATTAATAGTATCCCTGCGGATTTGACAAGTATCTATAATGCCTTAAACGAACCCATTTCCACGTATTCAGGCGTCTCTAAACTCACACTATTTGATTGGCGCTGGGATTTCAGTGCCGCAGGGGTCTTTACGATGGCATCGATTTTTACAGGTTTTGTATTATTAAATATTGCTGCATTTGGTTTAGACCAAGATCTCACACAACGTGCTTTAACCTGTGAATCAGCGACCCAAAGTGCACGCGCGATGTTGTTATCTATCGTTTTATTGCTCCCTGTCATGCTGTTGTTTTTAGTCATTGGATTGTTACTCTATGTGTACTATCAACGTCCCGATTTGATGCACTCTGGATCATCGGGTGTGACACCAGAGTTTGCAGGTCAAACTGTCACTGTATTTATGCAATATGTATTAACTACCTTACCTGCAGGTATTAAAGCTTGGGTCACAATTGGTATTGTGGCTGCGGCTTTATCTACCTTAAACTCAGGGTTAAATGCGATGGCGTCGGTCATCATTGATGATTTATTGAAACCAAGATTCCGCCAACATAAATTATCGAATGCTCGCTGGTTGTTACTCAGTCGCCTAGCTATGATTGGAGTAGGGATCGGATTAGGATTAATGGCTGCACTGTGCTTTTATTTACAACAATATTCAGATATGCCTTTGTTATCATTTGCATTATCGGTTATGGTTTTTTCATACAGTGGTCTGTTGGGAGTGTTTTTTGTGACGTTATTTACCCACCGAGGTAACGCGACGAGCATGAGCTTAGCATTAATTATTGGGTTTATAGTGCCAGTATTAATGCAACCCTATGTCTTTGGTTTAAATATTGGCTTTACTTGGCAGTTATGCCTTGGTACGTTGGCGTCTTGCCTTGTTGCAGCATGGCCCAAAAATAACCCTACTCAATAAAATAATAAGATTAACACAACAAAATTAATAAGGATTCAACATGCGTCTATCACTTATCGCACTGGCTACAACACTTGCTTTAACTGCTTGTACTCAAGCTCCTCAGTCAACCACACCAACCGATGCTTCAGCCACGGTTGTGACCGCTCAAAAATCTGCTGTGGATGAGTCAGCTCGTTTAAATGAATGGTTTAATGCTAAATATGAAGCCGAAGTATTAGAAAGCCCCATTAATCTTACGTATCTAGGACGCAGTGAACGCAAAGGGGAAATTGACGACTTTTCTCCAGAAGCCATGGCTAAAAGTATTGCGACGAAACAAGCTAACTTAGCTCAATTAAAAGCACAATTTGATTACAATCAACTCAGTGATACCGCTAAAATCTCTTATGATTTTTGGGTGTACCAAACTGAACAAGCGGTCGCAGAATATGCGTATCGTGATAACAGTTATGTATTTGACCAAATGACAGCAATACATAGTTTTTTTCCACAATTGTTAATCGCCTTGCATTCAGTTGCAACCGTTGAAGATATGGAATTTTATTTACAACGTATCAGTGGCAGTGCGCATGCTTTAGATCAGTTAATCGCATCATCTAAAGCCATTGCTGCTAAGGGCGTACGTCCACCCTATTTTGCATTTGATGCGGTGATTAATGAATCGCAAAAAATCATCACCGGCGCGCCGTTTACTGATGCCCCTGATAGTGCCATATGGAGCGATGCTAAAACAAAAGTTAATGGCCTGGTTGAAGCGGAACTGTTAGAGCCCGCTGAAGCTGATGTGCTTTTAGCCGACATAAAAACCGCCCTTGTCACCGAATTAAAACCAGCCTATGAGCGCTTAATTCAATGGCAGAAAACCGACCAAGTTAATGCCACAGCTCAAGCCAAAGGTGTCAGTGCATTGCCTGATGGGCAAGCATATTATAACCAACGTTTAGCAAATCAAACCACCACGACACTGACTGCTGATGAAATTCATAATATTGGCTTAGCTGAGGTGACTCGTCTAAAAAATGAAATGGAAGTCGTCAAAGCCGAGTTTGGTTTCAGTGGTTCACTGCAAGAGTTTTTCGTGTTTTTACGTGAAAATAAAGATGATGAACGTCTGTATTATCCTAACACTGATGCTGGGCGTCAGGGTTACCTTGATGATGCCACGGCTGCTATTAATAAAATTAAAGCCGTATTACCTGAGTACTTTGGGATCTTACCTAAAGCTGATATGGTCGTAAAACGTGTAGAAGCCTTTCGTGAACAAGACGGCGCCGCACAACATTATTCCCCAAGTACTCCTGATGGTTCAAGACCGGGTGTGTATTATGCACATTTATCTGACATGACAGCCATGCCTAAACGTGAATTAGAAGTCATTGCTTACCACGAAGGCTTGCCTGGACATCACATGCAAATAGCTATTTCATTAGAATTAAAAGGGATCCCTACATTTCGTCAACAGTCTTATTTGAATGCTTATGGGGAAGGCTGGGCGTTATATTCAGAATGGTTAGCAAAACAAATGCCTGGTACGTATCAAGATCCACTTTCGGAGTTTGGCCGTTTAGGTTCGGAAATGTGGCGTGCTATTCGACTTGTCGTGGATACGGGTTTACATGCAAAAGGGTGGAGTGAAGCCCAAGCCATCGCTTATTTTAAAGAAAATTCGGCCATCACTTCTGAGCAAGCACAATCCGAAGTGCGTCGTTATTTAGTGATGCCAGGACAAGCGACGGGATATAAAATTGGTATGTTAAAAATTCAATCGTTACGTGCGATGGCTGAAGAACAGTTAGGTGATAAATTTGATATTCGGGCTTTTCATGACACTATCTTAGGTGGCGGAGCGTTACCAATGACCATTCTTGAACGTCAAGTAAAGGCTTGGATTGTTGCGCAACAGGCTAAGTGATCACGTACTGACGACAAGTCAACACAGGACAGAATTAATGCGCATAGTAAAGATCCAAGACCTGCAACATATCTTATCTGAAAGTCGACATCCCGACTCAATGGATATTGATATGCAGAGCACGAATGTAATACTACAGATCATTAATTCTGCCGACCAAACTGTGCCTGTTGCAGTCGCTCAGGCATTACCTCAGATCAGCGCTGCTGTTGATGTCATCGTGAAGCAATTAAGACTAGGTGGGCGATTGATTTATCTGGGTGCTGGCACTTCCGGTCGTTTAGGTATTTTAGATGCAGTAGAATGTCGTCCCACATTTAGCGTCGATGATGAATTAGTTCAGGGCATCATAGCTGGAGGAGAGCAAGCACTCACTCACGCAGTAGAGGGCGCTGAAGATGACATTAATGCAGCTGCTGTTGATTTAGCTGCCATATCATTTAACGCTAAAGACGTGTTAGTAGGCATCGCAGCATCAGGTCGAACTCCTTATGTGATTGGCGGTTTAAACTATGCCACTCAACTCGGTGCAGCTAATATCAGTGTTAGTTGTAATCCCAATGGCAAGATCAATACATTGGCCGCAATTAATATTTGTGCCGCTGTAGGCCCCGAAATTTTAACCGGATCAACGCGGATGAAAGCAGGGACAGCGCAAAAGCTGATTCTGAATATGCTCAGCACAGCAAGCATGATCAAACTTGGTAAAACATTCACCAACTTAATGGTCGATGTGAATGCCAGCAATGCTAAACTTAAAGCCAGAGCACAGCGCATTGTCGTTGAGGCTACCGGCTGTGATGAGCATCAAGCACTTACCACATTAATTAGTACTAACTATCAACCAAAGTCAGCAATATTATGTATCCTTGCTGATATTAACCCAAACGAGGCGACTCGTTTATTGTTGCAACATGATGGATTTTTACGTCATGCACTGCAAGCAGCTAAAGATTCAGCCCCGGATGCGTAATTTCATTTATCTCGTCTTAAACAATGCCAACAATGTCGGCAAAAAATGGCTGATCCTGACGTTTTTTATTTCACTAATAAGTGGGTGCTCACTTACAACGAAGCCAATTACAACAAAGCCTATTACATCAAAAGAACTTCGTTTAGGTGGCGAGCAAATTTCACAGTATTACCCATATCTGAAAAATAAACGTGTAGGGCTAATTGTAAACCAGACATCCGTGCTCTATCCCAATACGCCAAAAGCCACTCACATAGTCGATGCGTTATTAGCAGATAACATCAACATCGTTAAAGTATTTGCACCTGAACATGGCTTTAGAGGGGATCGCGGAGCTGGTGAAACCATCGACGATAATATCGATAGCCAGACAGGGTTACCGATAATTTCACTATATGGGAAAAATAAAGCCCCTAACGCGCAAATGCTCGCTGACATTGATGTCTTAATTTTTGACATACAAGATGTCGGAGTGCGCTTTTACACTTACATTTCAACCATGCACTATGCCATGCAAGCCGCAGCACAATACCATATTCCGTTTATTGTGTTAGACCGTCCTAATCCGAACGGCCACTATACAGCAGGCCCAATATTAGATTTATCGTTACAATCATTTGTTGGCATGCATCCTATCCCTATCGTTCATGGCTTAACAGTGGGCGAGCTAGCCAAGATGATTAAAGGAGAACAATGGATTGCATTCGCGGAACAATTAGATCTGCGTGTTATCCCCGTGCAAGGCTATCGCAAATCGATGTCTTATCCACTTCCCATTGCACCTAGCCCTAATTTACCCAATGCACAAGCAGTACAATGGTACGCCTCATTGTGTCTATTTGAACCGACGCATATCAGTGTGGGTCGGGGTACGGATTACCCATTTCAGATGCTCGGCCATCCGCAGTTAGCTATCTCCTCACAGGCGATATCAGTTACTCCTATCAGTATGCCTACATCAGCACCTTATCCCAAATGGGAGAATATGCCATTACAAGCAATATTGATTGAGCAATACCAGCCACGTTTAGCAGGATTTGATATCTCATTATTGTTGTCGATGTTTACTTTAGCAGACGAGCAACAGATTGAGTTAATTACTGCCCCTGATTTTTTTGATCAATTAGCCGGTACGACAACATTAAGAAGTGATTTACAAGCAGGTAAAACCGTTTCTGAAATTACCGAGAAATGGCAGCAACCACTTGCACATTATCGACAATTGCGACTACCCTATTTATTATATCCCGCTGAGTAAACTAGGCGTTAGAGGTGTTTATGATCAATCATGCAACCATCGCTCAATTACATACTGACATGCATTTTTCAGCATTAAATGTCGCCCATATCACACCTGAAATATTGGCGCCGGTACTAGAGCAAATACTCACTTACCCTGAAGTCACATTAGTACAATCATTTACCTCTTTTGAACAGCGTCCTATCTTACATTTACGCATGGGAGCAGGACCCGTAAAGATATTAATGTGGAGCCAAATGCATGGCGATGAATCGACGGCTACAGCAGCATTAATGGATTTTATACACTTATTATGCCGTCAGACTGAATATAATTTTAATGACTGGCAAACACGGTTCACCATTGATATTGTCCCCATGCTAAACCCCGATGGCGCCGCCAAACATACTCGCGTCAATGGCCAGTTTATAGATATCAATCGCGATGCACTGGTATTACAATCTCCTGAAGGACGCGTATTACAACATTTAGTCTCCTCCCTACAACCGGATTTAGCGTTAAATCTGCATGACCAGAATGCATATCATGGGATCAGTGAGCGCCAACATACATCAACCATTGCCATGCTAGCGCCCGTTGCTGATCATGCTAAGCATATTACGCCAGTTCGTAAGCAAGCCATGCAACTGATTTGTGCAGCACAAAAAGTGTTACGTGAATATATACCTAATCATGTGGCTCGTTTTGATGATACTTTCTCACCGCGTTCATTTGGCGATAATATCGTGTCTCAAGGAGTGAGTACGATACTTATTGAATCCGGCACGTTTATTAATGATCCGCATCGCCAAGTTGCAAGAAAGATGAATGTGTTGACCTATTTCACCTTACTCGATGCGTTGCTACATAATAAATATGAGCATTATACGATTGAAGATTATTTTGCTATTCCAGAACATCAAGATGACGTGTACGTCGATTTGAAATTAACCGACTTACTGATCGCTAATACCGATCATCCTTTTACCATCGATATCACTATTAATGTCGATAAACACGGGAGCACCAACATTGAGCATCTTGGAGATTGTCACACTGTCAAAGGATTCAAAGAATTATCACTCAGTGGCTACCAGTTAATCAGTGATTACCAAGATTTGCAGCCAGATAGTAACGCAAACCTCATATTCGTCTCTCCATCTGGATTACTTATTACAATTAATGAGTTACTCAGCACTTAGCGAGGACTAACAGCAGGGATCGCCGCACTACCGTTTCTAAGCGGGATCGTAACTGGTAACACCCCTGGCGCTGCCAGATCATTAAATAGATACAACACTAACGCATTGAAACTATCACTGTGTAAATTGGTTTCATCTACCCGATAATCATAAATTGCATAGGCAGCATCACTCAATTCAGTAAACTCGTTAATAATATAGGGGGTTCTTAGCGCAACAAATACGGTGTGCGTGTCGGGTTGAACATTACCTAAAATATCCTTGAGTAATTGTTGCTGCATCGCCAATGAATTGCGCCGCTTGCCGAGGGCTTGTAACGCTGATAAATCATCCATCCCCCCCATTTCTATTAAGCTGACTTGCGGTGAAATATCGCCGGCAATCACTACATCGTATTGCTCTAGTGCTTGCATAGTAATGCGCGGATCTGCTTGTGCTAAGGTCGTCGTGCTCAGACATTGCAATCCACCAGTTTGAAATTTAATATGAGTCGGATTAATATCTTTCTGCTGAGCCTTAATGGCGTGATTTAATCCTGCACAACGTAACTCATCAGGCATGACCAACAATATTTTCATTTGCGTACCAGCATTGAGCTCTTCCGCAGACAACAACGCCTTTGTCGTACCAAATACTTGTGTAACACTCGCCTTTGCGATGTTCGCGGCTAATTGTTGCTTACGCACAACGGGCCAATTTTTATCAGTATTGGTAGCCAAGCCTGTGGTCGTTAAATGCTGTTTAATTCCTTTAATACGTGCAAAGGAATCTTCAATATCAGCAAGATTAATGGTTGTAGACAACGCAGACATAAACCGAGCAAATTCACGAATATCTTGGTGATTGCGGATGGTAAATGGCATTAATGCTATATCAGCACCCGCATTAAATGTCTCAAGTACAGCATCTAGAGGAGTGAAGTATTGCGCAATCCCCGCCATATCTAACGCATCTGTCACTATCAAGCCGTCAAATTTTAATTGTTCTCGTAGCAAATCAGTTAATATTGGGCGTGATAAGGTGGCAGGCCGTATTTGTTTTTCACCCTTTGTCGTGATTAAGGTGGAATCATCAAGTGCTGGAAATTGAATATGCGCAGTCATTACAAACGAAGGCTGGGCTGTGGCGATGATATGTGCAAAAGGCGCAATATCTTGTGCCATGATCGTTGCTTTATTATGAATCACTTGCGGTAACCCAGTATGACTATCGACATGCGTATCACCGTGTCCCGGAAAATGCTTTATCGCAGCCAACACACCTTGGGCTTGTAATGTTTGCGTAAAAGCACTACCCAATGCACTCACCAGTGGCACTGATTCACCAAATGAACGGACATTAATGACTGGGTTTTGCGGATTCGCATTCACGTCAACCGTAGGCGCAAAATTAACATTAATCCCCATCGCTAATAAATCTTGCCCTATCACTTCAGCAACCTGGCTAGCGAGTTGAGTTTGATGCTTAGCATAGGTTGCGCCTAACGCCATATTGCCACTAAATGCAGGAGAATAGTCGGTCGGCAAGCGAGCGACTCGCCCACCTTCTTGATCTACGGCAATAAACATGGGTAAATCATGGTCTCTGGCTGTTGCATGAATTTGCGCAGTGAGTTTTTTGATCTGTGCTGTTGTTACTAAATTTTCAGCAAATAAAATAACACCGCCAATTGCATGTCGCGATAATAATCCACTTAACTCTGCGGGTAGTTCTGTAACAGGTTGCTTACATTGCTTACTTGGGGTGTCATCTGGACAAAAATAACGTAAATCGAGCATGAGTTTTTGCCCAAGCATCTTGGTTTTGTCAATGTGGGTATCAGGAGTGTTTGCATAAACCTTGCCACTGAATTCAACAATAATAATACTTAAACATATCAACACAACGATGCTTAGCGGCTGCGTAAATAACTTATCAAACCTGTTAACCATCTGATTAATCATATATTTTTAATCTCATAAAAAACTAATAGTCTCATTACTAACATTATGCTAATTTATATACTAATGTATTAAATTATACATTTATAGATGTTATAGATACTACAGAGTATATTAAATTACAAAACACATATTACAAAATGGAGAATGCTCAGTGAAGGATGAGTAACTACAGATGAGACAATTTAATGCCATGCCGTCTCACCAAGCCTTTATCAACAGGATCACACAGTGAGAAAACCTCAATCTACATCATGGCGTTCAGTCTTTACATGTAGCATTGTAGTTGCTCTGAGCACACTGCTTATCTCGGGTTGTGTTAGTCAGTACCAACAACTCCCATCTGCCAATTATGGCAAGCGAGTCAAATCAATCGTTATTCATTATACTGCCATTGATTTTGCAGAATCAGTCACGGCATTAGTCGATGAAGGAGGGTTAAGTGCCCATTATCTGGTACCTGAACCCAATGATCCATCTTACCAATCCAATAAACTATCCGTACTGCAACTTGTCGACGAATCTGACCGAGCATGGCATGCTGGCAAAAGTTATTGGCAAGGACGTGAGGGCCTCAATGACTCCTCAATAGGCATTGAAATCGTCAACGTGCCGCAATGTCAATATCATGCCGATGACACCATCAATAATCGCTATGGGGCAAACCGCGAATGTGATTATCCTCATTTTGATCCACAACAAGTCACATTGGTAATTGCATTACTACAAGATATTTTGACACGCCATCCTGATATTCATCCAACAGCTATTATTGGACATGCGGATATTGCCCCACAACGTAAAAGCGACCCAGGCCCCCGGTTTCCATGGCAACAATTATACGATGCAGGGATTGGGGCGTGGTTTGATCCAGAAGTGCAGCAAGCTTATTTAAGCACCTTTATGCAGCATCAACCAGATGTGTTATGGCTACAGCAAGCCCTAGATATATATGGTTATCAAGTCCGCTTAACAGGACAGCTCGATAGTTATACCAGTAATGTTATCAGTGCATTTCAAATGCATTTTTTACCACAACATGTCACCGCACAACCCGATGCACTGACTGCAGCTACCGTGATGGCGTTATTAAATCGATATTTTCCAGAGCGCGCTGAAGCGTTATTCGCACAATATCAAACAAACCTGCCAATTAAATCAACACTCGCTTCTCAGACCGAATCAGTGCAATTGACAGACCAAGAACAAGACAGCGATACACTCCAACGGATCCAAACACAATGGCATACACAACAGCAAGTTGCGATGATCTTTCCCCATCAACAACGTTCAAAACGAGAATGGGTCAATGATCGTGAACAATTCTATGGCTTAAAATCTCAAGGTAATATTCGCATTACCACACAGGATGCCACCCATGCGCGCATACAGATCAACGGCCAAACCTTAAATATCGCTCAGCCATTTAAACCCGAATATGTCTATCAATATGATTTACGTAGACGCACCACCAATGGTGTAAATACATTACATGTATCGGATGTACAGCCGGAAGGGGCGCAAGTATTAATCGGGATTGATTACCCGAATATCGTTGCCTCTCGCTCCCAAGATTATCAATTTAATGCTGTCGATGCGTTAATCAACGAGGAGATCGAACAAGGATTTCCTGGTGCGGTATTATTGGTGTTGCACGAAGGCAAAATCATTAAACATTCTGCGTATGGGTATGCGCAGCGCTATGTCAGCAATGATGGAGAGGTGAGTGATAGCAAAACCGAGTCTATGCATACGGATACATTATTTGATTTAGCATCCAATACCAAAACCTTCGCCACTACCTTAGCCTTGATGCACTTACATGATCAAGGGCAAGTAGATATTAATTTACCCGTTAACTTTTATTTACCTGAATTTATTGGCAGCGATCGAGAATTTCGCACCATCCGCGATTTATTATCACATCAGTCCGGTTTTGCCTCGCAAATAAAATTTTATCAACCGGATAGCCCGTTAGGTCAAGCTTACTTTAGCCAAGACAAAATGCGTACAAGTGAACTACTGACAACAGCTATTCCGTTTAGCTTACCGTTACAACGTCAACATCAATATTCTGATATCAATTTTATGATCTTAGGACTATTGATTGAACGAGTAACGGGACAACCATTAGATGATTACGTAGAAAGTACCCTTTACGCACCTCTAGGTCTTACTCATACACTATTTAATCCGTTACAAAAAGGCTTTATACAGAACCAGTTTGCAGCGACCGAAATTCAAGGTAACACACGTGGTGGTAGGATTAATTTTCCGAACATTAGAACGAAGATCATACGCGGCGAAGTGCACGATGAAAACGCATTTTATAGTATGGATGGCGTCTCTGGGCATGCAGGATTGTTTAGTCGGGCAGAGGATCTTGCAGTATTAGCGCAATTACTGATTAATGGGGGTGGTTATGGTCAACATCGATTATTTAGTGAACTGACCTTAGAAACATTTATTCAACCTACCAAACTCAATTCACATTTTGCCTTGGGTTGGCGACGTGCCGGTCGGGGTGCAAACAACTGGCACTTTGGTCCTTATGCATCAGCGCGTGCCTTTGGACATACTGGCTGGACAGGCACTTCGACAGTTATCGATCCTGAACATGATTTAGCGATAATTTTACTGACTAATATGCGCCACTCGCCCATAGCAGGTGACCATGAAGCGTTTGATTTTGCAGCAAAAACATTTGAAACGGGAAAATATGGCAGTATTATTAGTTTAATTTATGAAAGTATTCTGCATCGCTAGACACTGACTCTATCACTAGGCACAATATCCTATATCACGGCATTTGCCTTAGCACTATTAACACATTGGGTTCATTATGGATTGGTTATCAATCATCCCGCCTATCTTGGCAATTGTTATCGTTTTTTGGAAAAAAGAAGTCATCGCGGCTTTGTTTATTGCACTATTTTCTTCTGAAGTATTATTGTTATTGACCGATCCACAGATCTCATTATGGTTAAGTCCTATTACCACGCTTGAGCGCGTTGTTGACGTTGCAGGAAGTGGTGGCAATACGCGTATTTTATTATTTTCCATCTTGGTCGGTGCGCTTTTAGCATTGATCCGGGACTCAGGTGGCGTGACAGCTACCGTTAGCCGTATCATGCATTTAGGGATTGCTAAGACTCGGCAACATGTCGGTGGCTTGACGATGTTTACCGGAGTCGCGGTATTCGTTGAATCAAATCTAAGTGTATTGACGTCGGGTATTTTAGCTCGGGGTTTATATGATAAATTTTCCATGAGCCGTGCTCGACTTGCCTATGTTATTGATAGTACCAGTGCACCAATCTGCATCTTGATTTTACTTAATGGTTGGGGCGCATTTATTTTAGGTCTTCTAGATAACTTCACATTATCGGAATCATCGGTGAATATTTTGTGGGGCAGTGTGTGGTTTAATTTCTATGCCATTTTCACCCTAATGATTGTCGCTTATACGGTGATCACCGATAAAGTGCACGGCCCGATGTTAGCCGAAGAACAATTAGCTCAAGCAAAATATGACGCCGTCAATGGCCAACAAGACAGTTCGAATGCACAAGTCGAACACGCCCCTGATTTGTCCGACAAACCGAGTAAAGCCCGATATATGTTATTGCCTTTAGCGACCATGGTATTGTCAATGTTAGGTTTTATGTGGTTCACTGGCAATGGCGATTTAACTCAAGGCAGTGGCAGTAAATCCGTATTATATGCGACGTTTTTAGCCTGTAGTGTGGCTTATTTTTTGCTGGTGTTTTACCGCCACTTTACTCATCATCAAACGATTACCATCGCCTTTAAGGGAATGGGTGAAATCCTCCCTCTAGTGACCATTGTGTTGTTATCGATAACACTTGGTGCTAGTCTCAAACTCTTAGGTACCGGTATCTTTGTTGCTAGCTTAGTCGGAGACTTCCTACCCTTGTTTTTGGTTGTGCCTATGCTGTTTATTGCGGGCGCTATTATGTCTTTTACGACAGGTACATCATGGGGCACGTTTGCGATTTTAATCCCCATAGGGATCCCATTAGTGCAAACGTTAGGTTTACCACCCTCTTTGGTTGTTGCCGCTATTTTAAGTGGTGGAATTTTTGGTGATCACTGTTCTCCAATTTCAGACACCACCGCAGTCTCTTCGATTGCTGCAGGGTGTGACTTGTTGACGCATGTCAAAACCCAATTACCTTATGCCTTGGTCGCTGGCGGGCTCAGTATCATCGCGTTTACTATTACCAGCGCTATTTTAATTTAATCATCATTTACTGATAATTTTTAGGAATGCTAACTATGAAGTCTACATCACTACTACGACCATTGACAGTTTGCGTCAGCGCGATGACTTTGTGTTGTGCCCTCGTTGTGTCCGCACATGCTGCAGTAGCAAGCCCAACCAAACAAGCTCCGATTGTGCCTCAAGCAATGGCAGTAGCAACACCTGATAGTTATAGTTCAGATGTTGCTATGGACATCTTACAGCGCGGTGGTAACGCGATTGATGCTGCTATCGCGGTGCAATTTGTCCTAGCTGTAACGCTGCCGGAAGCGGGGAATATTGGCGGTGGTGGATTTATGGTGATCCACACAGACCAAGGGAATGATTTTATTGATTATCGCGAAACGGCACCCAAAGCGGCTTTTCGTGACATGTATTTGGATGCCAAAGGCGAAGTAGAACGTCTTAAGAGCTTATATGGTGTGTTAGCATCAGGTACCCCTGGTACCGTTGCAGGTATGGCCAAAGCGCACGATTTACATGGTTCACTACCTTGGGCAGAGTTAGTCCAACCCGCGGTTGATTTAGCCAATAAGGGATTTATTGTGCATCCTAAACTAGCTCGTAATGTTTCCAGTTATTTAGAGCGCATTGATACGCGCAAGTTAGATGTGAATTTTGCAGAGTACTTTGGCACAGTGAAAGCCGGCGAAGTATTTGTTCAACCTGAGCTTGGCGCAACGCTTGAACGAATAAGAGATCAAGGCGCAGCGGGCTTTTACCAAGGTAAAACGGCACATTTAATAGTGCAATATATGGAGCAAAACAATGGGCTCATTAGTGCCCAAGATCTTGCCGAATACACAGCTCAACAACGTGAGCCCATTGTCACTCCGTGGCGTAATTTCACCCTAGTGAGCGCTGCGCCGCCTAGCTCAGGCGGCATTGCAATTTCACAGTGGCTGAATATGTTTGAACGTTTGAATCCTAGAATCATCAATGACGATGGCACCTCTAGCCCTCACCTAAAGCATAACTCTCCTGAATATGTGCATCTATTAGCTGAAATCGGTAAACGCGTGTTTGCAGACCGAGCAGAATACTTAGGTGATCCGGATTTTTATCATGTACCCGTAAAAGCCTTAACCAACCCTGAGTACATTGCTAAACGTGCCAGTGGCGTGCAGCGCAATAGTATCTCGACGACTGAGTTAATCCGTCCAGGGTTAAAAGAATCCGAACAAACCACCCATTATTCCATCCTCGATAAATTTGGTAATGCGGTATCCAATACTACGACCATCAACCTTGGTTTTGGTAATGGTGTTGTTGTCGCTGGCGCGGGTTTCTTATTAAACAATGAGATGGATGATTTTAGTGTTAAAGCTGGCGTGCCAAATTTCTTTGGCGCTGTTGGCGGAGTTGCGAACGAGATCCAGCCGTATAAGCGAATGTTATCGTCGATGACACCGACTATTGTGTTAGAAAATGGCGAGGTCAGAGTGGTAACCGGTGCACCAGGCGGTACAACGATTATCTCTAGCGTGTATCAGTCCATCTTGCATATACTGGAATTTGGTATGAGCGCACAAGAAGCTGTCGATACGCCACGTTTTCACCATCAACTGTTACCAATCAATGAAATCCGTCACCATAAAGGCATGCCTGAAGCGACATTGGATGCCTTAGAAACCATGGGGTATGACACAAAAGAGCGCCGCTTTGGTGATTTGCAACTCATTAGTGTTAATGGCAAACGAGTCGATGCAGCTTCTGAAACCAATGGACGTGGTAAAGCACAAGTGCTCATGACACGCTAAGTCTTTGCGGCAGGCGTTGACTTATTTGGCAAACAAAGAAGATAAGTCAGCAAACGCTTTAAATTCAAGGGCATTTCCAAACGGGTCGAGCAAAAATAACGTACTTTGCTCGCCCACTTCGCCTTTAAAGCGGGTATAAGGCTCGATAACAAACTTAACGTTATGTGCTTTTAGCTTATCCGCTAACACTTGCCAATCCTCTAAGGTTAATACCACACCAAAATGCGGGACAGGCACGGCATGATTATCAACGGCATTACTAACTGGCGCTGATGGCATAGCCGCCACAAGGTGCGTGACGACTTGATGACCAAAAAAATTCCAATCGATCCACTGGTCAGATTCACGCCCTTTTTCACATCCTAATAAATCACCATAAAATCTGCTGGCAAGGGCTAAATCAGTTACTGGAAAGGCAAGGTGGAACGGACGTAATGAACTCATAATATCTCCTTATTTTCTGATACAAAAAAGGTGCGCTAAAAAGCACACCTTAAACTAAATATTCTAATTTGAACAAATAATACTTGAACAGTAGGACTAAACTCGTTAATCCTAAACCGTAACTATGCGTCGTACGGGTCGCGCAATACAATCGTTTCGTTACGGTCTGGACCCGTTGATATAATATCAATTGGGACACCGGTTAACTCTTGTATACGGCTGATGTAGTTTTTCGCAGCCTGTGGTAATGCATCATAAGACTGCACACCGTAAGTCGTTTCAGTCCAACCTGGCATTTCTTCATAGACTGGCGTAATTAACTCATAGCCGTCTGCAGCCATTGGTGGTACTGAAGAAATATTACCTGCTGCATCTTTGTAGCCAGTACAAATAGATAAGGTTTCTAACCCATCTAACACGTCTAATTTAGTTAAACATAAACCCGTAATTGAATTGATTTGTACAGCACGTTTCATAACTACCGCATCAAACCAACCAGTACGACGTTTACGACCTGTCGTCGCACCAAATTCATGACCTTTAACACCTAAGTGTTGACCGACTTCACAATCTAGTTCAGTTGGGAAAGGGCCAGAACCAACACGTGTCGTGTAGGCTTTAACAATACCTAGTACATAATCAAGATGTAATGGACCAAAACCAGCACCGGTAGCTACGCCACCAACAGTGGTATTTGAAGACGTCACATAAGGGTAAGTACCGTGATCGATGTCAAGTAATGTACCTTGCGCACCTTCAAACATGATTTCTTTGCCCGCGATGCGAGCTTGATCAAGTAAGTCAGTCACATCGACAATCATCGGCTTAAGAATTTTAGCCACTTCCATTGCATCTTTATAAACGGTATCAAAATCAACTGGGTCGACTTTGTAATATTCAGTTAGCATGAAGTTGTGATAAGCCAAGATTTCTTTGAGTTTTTCAGCAAAATCTTCTGCATTAAATAAATCACCAACGCGCAGACCGCGACGAGATACTTTATCTTCATATGCAGGACCGATTCCTCGGCCGGTAGTGCCGATAGCTTTATTACCACGTGCAAGTTCACGCGCTTGGTCTAAAGCAATGTGATAAGGCAAGATTAATGGACAGGCTTCTGAAATCACTAATCGGTCTTTAACCGGAACACCGCGAGCTTCAAGCATCGCCATCTCGGTCATCAACGCTTCAGGACTTAATACAACACCATTACCAATGACACAAGTGACATTGTCACGTAAGACGCCAGAAGGAATTAAGTGTAAAACCGTCTTTTCGCCATCAATTACCAATGTATGTCCAGCGTTGTGTCCACCTTGATATCGAACAACATACGTTGCACGTTCAGTTAATAAATCAACGATTTTACCTTTACCCTCGTCACCCCATTGTGTGCCGAGTACGACTACGTTCTTTGCCATTATATATACTTGCTTAAAAAAATAGGCGTGAATATTAGCAATAATTGACTAATAATTCACGCCTTTGATCTCATTATTTAGTGATTAATTAGTCTAAGACTAATATAAGAGGCTATAAACCTTTCTTCTATAACTAGATTTTAATGGTTCGCCATCAGGCAACGCGTTGATCATTTCGAGTAAATACTTTTTCGCATCGCCGAAATTTAAATCAATTTGTACAATACTATAAAGCAAACCTAATGCTTCTTCAGTTTGATGAGCGGCATGTAGTGCAACAGCTAGCTCGATTTTAACGTCTTTATCTTCTGGGTTGGCAGCATACTGTGCTTGCAGAGCTTTCAGCTCAGGCGACTCGGCGGCTTGTTGCGCTAATTCAATTTTGCCTTGTAATACTGCATAACGGTTGTCTTGATCAACCAAACCGATATTTTCCAATAAGGCTTTTGCTGCCACAATGTGACCCACATCGATTTGACAATCAGCAAGCATATACTGGCAATCGATATTGTCTGGACTAATCGCATACGCTTGTTGTGCTAGCGGTAGTGCACCTTGAACATCGCCAGCATTGAGTTTTTCTTGTGCTTGGATCAATAACTCATCTTCCGGTTGCGGTAAATGCTTTGCCAATAATGCCTCAATTTGAGCTTCATCGACCATTCCGGCAAAACCATCCACCGGCTGACCGTCTTTGACTAACATGACGGTAGGCAGGCTTTTGATCCCAAACTGTGAAGCAATTTGTTGTTGCTCGTTACAATTGACTTGAGTGTATTGCATGACATTTGCATATCTTGGGGTTAACCGAGACAACATCTGTGTTACTTGTGTACAAGCTTCACTTTCAGGCACCCAAAACTGCACTAAAATAAACGTATGTTTAGAATCTTCTAATAATATTTGCTGGAAATTTTCTAAGGTAATCGCGGTGGGTGCAATAGGTGCGTTCATATTTGAATCATCTTGTTGAGTCTGTAATGGTTAAATAATGGGGGAATATGCTTATAAAACAAGTCTATTGTAACAATATTGCCCTTTTTTATGCTTGAGCGTATTATAGCCTAATCAAGTATAGATGAGTCAAACAGTATGCAAACCTATCGTTCTTTTCGAGAATTTTATCCATATTACTTGCAAGAGCATAAAAACCGACAGTGCCGGTTAATGCATTTTATTGGAACGAGTTTAGTCCTTGGCATAATCATTTTTACTGCTTTCACACAATTATGGTGGACCTTATTGTATGTGCCACTTGCAGGTTATGGCTTTGCTTGGGTTGGGCACTTTTTCTTCGAAAAAAACAGACCTGCAACGTTTACCTACCCTTGGTTTAGCTTTTTGGGTGATTGGGTGATGTATAAGGATATCTGGACAGGTAAGTTGTCGTTATTTAAATAAACCATTACTCACCCACCGCGCTAATAGCTACAGCGTGTTCTCGGCAAACTCTGCTAGACGACTTCTTACCACCCCCTCTAAAGTGATCGTTGAACTGCCCTCAAAGTGTTTGAACTTTTCAACGATATAGGTTAAACCTGAGGTCACCGCAGACAGATAGTTACTATCGATTTGCGCTAAATTACCGCCACAAATGAGTTTCGTGCCTTCGCCACATCGAGTAATAATCGTTTTGAGCTGGGAAGCGGTTAAATTTTGTGATTCATCCAAAATAACAATCGCGTTTTGAATACTTCGACCACGCATAAAGTTGACTGATTTAAACTGAATATTGGCCTTTTCCATAATATAGGACATCGAGCCTGAAGTATTTTCATCATGTTTATGCAGTACTTCTAATGAATCGGTTATCGCTGCTAACCATGGCGCCATTTTTTCTTCTTCCGTACCCGGTAAAAAACCGATCGACTCGGCAATTTCAGGTGTAGAACGCGTCACAATAATCTTATCATACATGTTTTTTTCAACGACCATTTCTAACGCCGCAGCTAATGCTAACAGTGTCTTACCACTCCCAGCAGGTCCAGTCATAATGACCAAATCAATATGCGGGTCGAGTAAAGTATGTAAAGCCATTGCTTGCCCGATATTTTTGGGTTGAATGCCCCAAGCTTGACGTGACATCAACCGTTCTACACCAAGGTCTAGTACTTCAATTACCTCTTGGTCAATACCTTCAATTAACCCTACAAATGTGTTGGTCTCATCAATAATAAATTCATTAATATAGGCATCCGGTAGCACACTCTTGGGTATGCTATGAATGGTATCTCGTCCCTCTTGGCGACTTTGTACATCAGTGACTTGTGACCAAAAATCACCAGGGAACATCATGTATCCTTTACACAGGTATTTAATATCATCAATTAACTGATCAGTTCGGTAATCTTCTACTTTGCGCATCCCAGCTCCTTTCGCTTTGAGACGCATATTGATGTCTTTAGTTACCAGTACAACCGTCGTATCTGGATGAGATTGCTGCAGATCTAGTGCTACATTGATGATGCGATTGTCGTTTTCATTACTCGTAAAAACTTGTAACTTTTGCACCATCAGCAAATCAGTATAAATTGATAAGCGTCCACTGGGCCCATGTTCACCGCCGACACTGCCCGCAAGACTGACACCATGGGTCATTTCCTCAGGCGAGGCGTCTTTGAGGATATTCTCCATTGCACGAATAGACACACGTGCATCACGGGCAACGTCTTTTTTGCTGTCTTTAATGTAATCTAATTCTTCTAATACTGTCATCGGAATGACAACATCATGTTCTTGGAAAGATAAAAAGGCGAGCGGTTCGTGCAACAGTATGTTGGTATCTAATACATATATTTTGGTCGAACTAGAATGAATTGGCATCCATAACTCCTTTAATGGTGACATTTTCTGACTACTCTACTTAACAGTACTAGAAAAAATTACGACTTGCTGTTTATTATAGCAAATACAACATAATTTGTGCAATTGCCCTATTTCTAAGGCGTTGTAAGACAAAGTATTTTTATCGTCTTATGATTTATGTCACAAATCATCAAGTAATCATGCGATAATTAGGTTGTTTTTTATCTCCTACTTAAATGATTTTATTACTCTATGAATTTTGCAATTGGTCAACGCTGGCTGAGCTCTCAGCAACCCGAGCTTGGATTAGGTATAGTTGCGGATGTACAACTACGCCAAATTACGATTTATTTCCCGATTACCCAAGAAGACAAACTTTACTCTGTCGATAGTTCACCTTTAATTCGCTTATTACTAGAGAAGGGTGACACAGGTTTGGATGTCAACGCTCGTGAATTTTGTGTCATTGACACTTTAGATACGAACGGTTTAATACAGTATTTAGTTGATTACCAAGATGGTTCTGATCATCAAGTCTTAACCGAAACTCAGCTTTCGCACCATACGCAAATCAACCAGCCTGAAGACCGATTGTTTACCCTACAATTAGACAAATATAACTGGTTTGATGCGCGTTTACATGCGTTTAATGCTCGTTTTGCTCATCAACAATCACCGTTATTAGGCCTTGCTGGCGCGCGAGTCAATCTCATTGAACACCAAATTCATATCGCGAATCAAGTAGGTAATCGATTTGCCCCTCGCGTATTACTGGCGGATGAAGTTGGACTAGGCAAAACCATTGAAGCAGCCATGATCATGCAAAAGCAACGTCTAAGTGGTCGCGCTTCTCGCATGCTAATTATTGTTCCTGAAAGTTTGATTCACCAATGGCTGGTCGAAATGCATCGCCGTGTGAATATGCAATGTGCTGTCTTTGATGCCCCACGCGTGAACGCGTTATTAGAAGATGGCATGAACCCTTTTGACGCAGAGCAAATCGTGTTAATTAGCATCGATACCTTGGTTGCGCATCCCACTATCAATGATTGGGCTGTGCAGTCGTCTTGGGACCTCATCGTGGTCGATGAAGCGCACCATTTACAATGGTCACAAACGGCCGTTTCTACCGAATATGAAATTGTTGAACAACTCACACAAACTACCCCTGGAGTGTTGTTGTTAACGGCCACACCTGATCAGTTAGGGCATGAGAGTCATTTTGCACGATTACGTTTACTTGACCCTGCACGCTTTGCCGATTTTGCGACTTATAAAACCGAACAAAGCCATTACACTGAACTTGCTACCTTGACGGATGCACTACTAGTCGAAGCTCAGTCTTTAGCGTTAGTCGGTGATATTACCGGTCAAGATGCAGTCATAAGTGCACCGTTACAACAGCAGATCCTGACTATTTACCCTGATATGGATCGCATTGAATTTGCGACGATGTCACACCACGACATTATTAATGACTTGATTGATCGCCATGGCACTGGACGCATGTTTTTCCGTAACACACGCCATTCGATTCAAGGATTAAATGAACGTGTATTACACCCTGTTCCTTTTGTCTTCCCAGAAGAATGGGATGATGTTGATTGCCCTACTGAGCAACTGTGTTTTCGTCATGAATTACCGGCATTAGTTATTAGTTGGTTAGAAGAAGATCCGCGAGTCCAGTGGCTGTTAGATTATCTTGATAATACTGACTCAAAAACGTTATTAATCTGTCGCTCTCAAGTAACAGTGCTACAACTAGCTGAATTCATTAAGCAACAAACCGGTCGTCATTTACCGGTATTTCATGAAAAAATGAGCATTATTGAACGTGATCGTGCAGCACATTATTTTGCCGATCCAGATAGTAACACTCCGTTATTATTGTGTAGTGAAATTGGTTCAGAAGGTCGTAACTTCCAATTTGCACAGCATTTGATTTTGTTTGATTTGCCCCTGCATCCTGATTTACTCGAACAACGAATTGGTCGCTTGGACAGGATTGGCCAATCACAGGTCGTCAATATCCATGTGCCCTATTTTACTGGCTCAGCCCATGAAAGATTGTTTAACATCTATCATCAAGGTCTAAATAGCTTTAATGAAACCTGTGCTATCGGTTCCAAAGTCTTTGACACATTAGCAGACGATATTGATACCTATATCACTGCAGAACAAGAGCCTGAGGGTCTCATCGAGAAGATCACCGATTTGGCTGCACAATATAATCTTGAGCGTCAACAAGGTCGTGATAAGTTACTTGAGCTCAGTGCTAGCGGTAAAGGCACTGTTGAGCCATTGCTTGAGGCATTAAATGATCCTGAACAAGTGCAATCGGTCGAACGCTTTATGCAACTGATCTGTGATGCTTTGGGGATAGCGTATATTGTAAATGACGCTCATAGCTTTATTTTACAGCCTACCGATCAACTCGCACATACTCTGTCAAGCTTACCTGAAGATGGCTTGAGCATTACCTATCGACGCGACATCGCGACCGCACGAGAAGAACTTAGTTTTATTAGCTGGGATCATCCTTTTGTACATGATGCTATAGATATCATCACGAGCGAAGTGAATGGTAAAGCATCGCTAGGTTTCATGAATAATAGCGCCCTGCCCGCTGGTGCATTTTTTGTTGAATGCTTGTATATCTTACAAGCCAATTCAGATAATACGTCGGGAAACAATCCGTATTTGACGCAAACGCCAGTATTGATTCAAATTGATAGTCAAGGCAACAGCATGAACAATGTATCGGTTGCGATGACCAAAGTGGATCGTAAAATGGGACAAAAACTGGTACCAGCTCTAGCTCAGCCGATTAAGCTCGTTCTGACAAAAGCGGATGAATTGGCAGCTAAGCGTGTTAAACCGGTTAAAAAAGCGGCCATAGATTTTGTTAATCGTCAATTAGGCGATGAGATCATTCGGTTGCAACAATTACAAAAAGTAAATCCGAGTATCAGTGATGTGGAAATAGAGCAGATGCAAGCCACGTTAAACCAAGCATTAAAACGCATTAAAGAAGCAACATTATATCTTGATGCGGTGCGTGTTGTGATTAATAATCCGCAAAATAAATGATCGTTACGATCCAATGCTAACAAATAACGTGGCGAAACAGGTGAAACAAACACAATGGCTATACTAAATTATCAACCTCCTATGGTACCGTTTTTAGATATCTTATATCAAGATGAAGACGTCATTGTGTTAGCTAAAGCCGCAGGATTGCTTAGTGTTCGTGGACGAGCGGATAATCATCAAGACAGCTTACAAAAACGCGTGACAGATGTATATCCTCTCGCACGGATTGTACACCGCCTTGATATGGCGACATCCGGTATTATTGTTATGGCGATGCATAAGCCAGCTAATCAGCATCTTAGCGATCAGTTTGCTCAAAGAAAGACACAAAAGCGATATTTTGCACGCGTATTAGGGAAAATGGAGAGTACAGACGGCGAGATAACCGCACCATTAACTGTTGATTGGCCGAACCGTCCAAAACAAAAAGTCTGTCATGAAACTGGTAAAGCAAGCTTAACGCGCTACAAGGTAATTTCGGTAGATGAGCATACGACACTGGTTGAACTGCATCCTGTCACAGGCCGCTCACATCAGCTACGAGTGCATATGTTATCAATTGGCCACCCAATATTAGGAGACCGCTTGTATACTGATCCTGATACACGTATTGGGATTGAACGTTTGTGGTTACACGCCGCAGAATTGGGGTTTTATCATCCAACAAGTGAAAAGTGGATGCAGTTCGCGATCCCACATCCATTTGTTACTGAGCCAACTATTACGGTTGCAGCTGCAGCGCAATGAGTCGGCCTTTAGGCTCATCAGTTACCACATAAACCGTATTATCAGTACCGACAGTCACATCACGAATACGTGCGTCTAAATCGGTCAGCAACTCAGTTTGACGCACGACTTGGTTGTCTTGCAACGTTAAGTAACGCAGATGTCTAAACTTTAACGAGCCCACTAACAAGTCATCTTTATAAAACGCCATGCCGCTAGGGGCAATGGAAGGCACCCAATAGGTTAATGGCTGTTCCAATCCTGGCGCCTCAGTTTTATCCGAAATAATATCCCCATTATAATTGATGCCATACGTGATCGTTGGCCAACCATAATTCGCACCTGCTTTAAGTGTATTGAGTTCGTCACCGCCTTTAGGCCCATGCTCATGCGCCCACATAACATTCAGCTTAGGATGTAATGCAATACCTTGTACATTGCGATGGCCAATAGAATAGACTTCGGGTACAGCGCTATCTAGAAATGGATTTTGCGGATGTGGAGTACCATCACTTAAAATACGAATAATTTTGCCATAATGATTATCTAAGGATTGGGTTTGCTCCATGCCTGAATAGCGATCACCTAAGGTAACAAATAGCGCGGTGTCATTAGCAAACGCTAAACGACAACCAAAATGAAAACCTGATTTTATCTTTGGATGAGCTGCAAATATTTGAGTGACATTGGTCAAACTAGAGGTTGCTAATGTCGCTTTGTACACTTCCGAGCCAGTATTACCCTCACTATCAGCGCCTACCAGACAAACGTATAGTGTTTGATTTGTTGCGAAATTGGGATCTAAAACAATACCTAATACACCACCTTGCCGCTCAGCCACCACATTCGGTAAGCCCAATAAACGCGTCACAGTGCCAGCCGCCGAAATCCTAGCAATGTGACCAGGGCGTTCTGTCACCAAAAATTCATTATTTGGGAGTAATACAATTGACCAAGGATTCGCTAAATCTGTGGCGATCGTCTGTTGCGAAACAACTGTTTGCGCACTTAACGGTAAACAAATACACAGCAACAAAGCAGATATAGTGTTGACGACACTTCGGGTTAATAAAGTAATTGAATCCATAATTAGTCCTTACAAACTAAAGAATAAATTGATGGTACGTTTTGGTAAGCAAAAAAGTTTAGTGAGGCATACTCTTGGTATGCATAGCGACCACAGGAAAATTGACCGTTTGTGCAGGCGCATTAGCAAAATTGAGCGTTAACGCAATGTGTTTGCCTTCATCCAATGCCGTTTGTAACCCTATAAACATAATGTGAAAACCACCCGGACCAAATACAACTTCACCACTAGCCGGTAAGGCAACGCCGTCAGTCACTTGTTGCATAATCATCATGTCATCTTCCATAAGCATGGTATGAATTTGAATGTCACGCGCAATATAAGTTAGCGAAGATACCGACATGAGTCGGTCGTCAATATCGGTATGATTGGTAATAGTCATGTACGCAGCGCCAGTCGTCGCTTGGGTAAATGCCGCACGGATTTTACTGTCCGTAACCTGAATGGTAGACGGTGCGACAGGTGCACAGCCTATTACTGCTAACAATAAAGCACTCACTACTAACACTATTCGCAACATCAAATGTCTCCTTAAATTCACAACATCAAAAATTATGATTGTTTAGCTAACTTATTGGCTTGAGTTAGCAAACGTGGGAAATACTGCATCGGTAAAAACTCGGATAACTGCTCAAATTTAGCCGCTAATTGAGCATAACTATCGGCAGTAACATTGATATGTCCCATCTTACGTTTTTCACGTACTTCTTTGCCATACCAATGCAGATGAACACCAGGTATACCAATGAGGTTTTTAGAAAACGAACTTACGCCAATAATATTGACCATGGCACTGATTTTTTGTGCATGTGAATCACCCAAAGGCAACCCACATATGGCGCGTAAATGATTTTCAAATTGACAGGTATCAGCACCTTGCATCGACCAATGTCCAGAATTATGAACACGAGGAGCGAGCTCGTTAACAAGTAATTCATCACCAACTTGAAATAATTCGACAGCTAACGTGCCAACATATTCCATTTGTTTCGCTAAGGTCTTAAAAATGCGGTCAGCTTTTGCAATAACAGTGTCTGAAAGCTCCGGCGCGGGCGCAATAGACACATGTAACTGACCTTCAAAATGTGTATTTTGTGCCAATGGATACAATGCGATATTCCCGTCTTTACCGATCGTACCGACTAACGATAATTCACGGTCAAAGGGACACATTGTTTCGGCTACAATAGGGACTTTAACCAAGTCTAAATTACTAAATACTTCGGCTAAATCAGTCAAACCATCGGCATTGCTAATACGCCACTGGCCATAACCGTCATAGCCATCTCGGCTGGATTTAAAGATGATCTTATCGCCAAGGCGGTCAGTAATACCACTAAGTTGAGCTATATCAGTGATAATTTCGTGTTCACAGTTAGGGATCCCCGCAAGTGCGAGAAGCTGTTTTTCGCGAACGCGATCAGCCCCGACTAATATTGAACGCATATTTGGCAACAACTTACCGGACTGTTCCGCTTGTTCTAATAACAGTTCTGGAACATGTTCAAACTCAACGGTGAGCACATCAGCGTTTCCAATCGCGGTATCTAAACTTAATTTTAAACTGCGCTTAGTCACCGGATTAACGATTTTTTTTGATTCAACATCAACGGCTTGTACATTGATATTTAACGGGCTACCCGCTAAATACATCATTCGCGCAAGTTGGCCTGAACCATAGACAAGAACATTCATTAATTTATAACTCTAGTTGACCGTTACTTAACACAGTGTCGGTTTGTTTTTGACGAAAATCAATAATAGCTTGAGCAACAGCGGGCTCTTGCAAGCCAACGATTTGCGCAGCGAGCAAACCCGCATTAGCTGCACCGGCCTCACCAATCGCTAACGTACCGACTGCAACACCTTTAGGCATCTGCACTATCGATAATAACGAATCAATGCCATTGAGTTGACTGGAACGAACTGGACAACCTAATACAGGAATATGCGTATGAGCGGCAATCATGCCAGGAAGATGCGCTGCACCGCCAGCACCAGCGATAATGACACTATAGCCTTCGGTATGTGCTGTTTGAGCAAACGAAGTCAGCAAATCCGGGGTGCGATGTGCGGATACAACTTGTGCATGGTACTCAACACCTAAATGTTGCAGCATTTCAGCCGATAGTTTCATTGTAGGCCAATCAGACGTAGACCCCATTACGATTGCAACTTTTGCCATCTTACTCTCTCTGTTTACACATAACCGTTACATTCGGAAATATACGTGGTGGAAACGCCTAATTATACCTTAATTTACCTATAATGAAATACCGTTGTGGCACGGCCTATAATTTTATATCTAATTGATACTTTTGACCGCATAAGTATTTACTTTTTATACAGCAATATATAGTGGCGATATGAATGCATTAACATTTAGATTATTAGAAGTTTTCAAGCAAATTGTTGAATCAGGGTCGATTACTGCCGCCTCTGTGGCGTTACAACTGTCGCAACCCACCGTATCATTACAATTAAAAAAATTGACTGAAATATGCGGAGTGACATTGCTTGAAACTCATCACGGAACCGTTCGCCTGACGGATGCAGGTAATGCTGTATATCAGTGTGCTAACGACATTATGCGCTCTAAATTAAATTTGAGTACTCACATTGAGAGCCTCAAAGCACAACATCATGGTGGGTTTAAATTGGCAGTAGTCACCACCGCAAAATACTTAATCCCCCCAATTTTAAAACCATTTTGTATCGAAAATCCCGATATCAACGTGCAATTAAAAGTCGGTAATACGGAACAAATCTCTCAGCGTTTACAAGATAATAAAGATGATTTGTACATTTTTTCTGAATTACCAGCAATGCAAAATATTATCGCTACTGCTTTTATGGAAAACCATTTGACCGTCATTGCACCACAAGAATACAGTGGCCCAAATCATTGTCACCTGAAAGATTTACAACATCAGAAATTTTTGGTGCGGGAACCAGGTTCGGCAACGCATCAAGTGCTAGTCAAATATTGTCAGCAACACCAAATTAAACTCTCCAATATTATGCTTATAGAAAGTAACGAAGCGATTCATTTGGCCGTCGCCTCAGGGTTAGGTATCGCGGTATTATCTCAACATACCCTAAACCAATCAGCAATGGGCGGAATAAAAGAGCTTAATATTGTTGATTTTCCAATTATCAATCAATTGTATACAGTAACACTGAAGAATAGACAACAATCCGTTTCTAGCGATAAATTCAAATATCACTTAGTTAATCACGGTCGTCTAACTTCAGTGTATTAACAGCATAGGCATGGCTACACTGTCATCATTTGTCGTTCTTGGAATTTGCATCGTGAAATAACGTATCAATCGTTAAGTTGGTTAATAATTTCACGCCTAATTTCATCCCTTTGTCATCCACCACAAATTCTGGAGTGTGGTGTGCTGGCGCATCTTCAGGAGCTGTGTCAACTGAACGACCACCGACCCACAGATATACACCAGGGATTTCTTTTTGGAAAAAAGAAAAATCTTCTGCACCGGTGACCGGCTTAGAATAAATCACATTTTCATCTCCGGCAGTACGATTTAATGTCGGTACGACTTGCTTCATTAAATCATGATCATTAAACGTAATGGGATAAAAATAATCTAGCGGTAAAGTGATCTCAGCTGTGGCACGCATACTCTCAGCTATCGCATTTACCTTTCGAGGAAGGGCTTCATAGATATGATCACGTGCCGTTTCATTTAATGTTCTGATTGTACCGATAAGCTCTACTTCATTGGGGATAATGTTAGAGCGATTACCGCCATTGATCGCGCCAATCGTAATCACGGCGGCATCATCTAACAAACGCAATTCACGACTCACAATAGTTTGTAGGCTCATAATAGTTTGCGCTGCTGTCGTAATAGGATCGACACTCAACCAAGGGTAAGCGCCGTGAGCTTGCTTGCCTTTAATGACAATTTTAAACGGGTCAACAGCAGCCATAATGCCACCTTCGCGCCACAATACAGTACCGACAGGTTCAGCTGCCGAAATATGTAAACCAAAAATCGCATCGACATCAGGGTTTTTCAGTACGCCTTCTTGGACCATGATTTCTGCACCACCTACTTCACCTTCAGGCGATCCTTCTTCAGCGGGCTGAAAAATAAATTTAACTTGACCGACTAGCTCATCTTGCATATCCGTAAGAATTTTAGCGGCCCCCATCAGCATAGCTATATGCGTATCATGCCCACAAGCATGCATTACAGGTACATCTTTACCGTTAAACATCCCTCGTTTAGTCGATTTATACGGTAAATCATTATCTTCCAATACCGGCAGTCCATCAATATCGGCTCGTAATGCAACCACAGGGCCTGGTTTACCTGTGTCTAACAAACCAACCACACCTGTTTTAGCGATGCCAGTTTGCACTTGTAAGCCTAAGCTCGTGAGATACTTAGCAATATATGCCGCCGTTTCAAATTCTCGATTTGACAGCTCAGGGTTAGCATGAAAATGATGACGCCATTGAATAACTTGTTCTTCTATAGCACTGACTTTATCGGTCACTGCACTCGGTTCAGGCTTAGCCTGTAAATTCGGCGCAGTCGCAAGTAACGCTGTCATACCTAATACAATGCAAATGCTGCGAGATAACTTGGATAGCTTCATTGTAGTTCCTTGAATAAAATTATAAATTTATTATATCTACACCATAACACAAACAATTATAGAAAGAATACAGGCAAAAAAAAGCCATGTTACCTGAATAAGGACATGGCTCCATATTATGTGTTACGCATGAATGGATGATATAAACCCTTCACACAATAATCATGCTTAGCCTAACTTCGTTGGCGTTTCATCGCATCAAAGAACTCATCATTGGTTTTAGTCATCGATAAACGACTAATTAAGAATTCTATGGCATCTATTTCTGGCATTTCATGCACAATCTTACGTAAGATCCACATTTTTTGTAATTCTTCTTTACTCGTTAATAATTCTTCTCGACGCGTACCAGAACGGTTAAAGTCCATGGCTGGGAAAACACGTTTTTCAGCAATCTTTCGATTAAGATGCAATTCCATGTTACCTGTTCCTTTAAATTCTTCATAGATAACTTCATCCATTTTAGAACCGGTATCAACCAACGCTGTTGCAATAATAGTTAAGCTACCACCTTCTTCAACATTTCTTGCTGCACCAAAGAAACGCTTAGGTTTGTGTAATGCATTGGCATCAACACCACCGGTTAAGACTTTTCCTGATGATGGAATAACGGTGTTATATGCACGCGCAAGACGGGTAATTGAATCAAGTAATATCACAACGTCTTTTTTGTGTTCGACCAAGCGTTTGGCTTTTTCAATTACCATCTCAGCAACTTGTACGTGACGACTCGCTGGCTCATCAAAGGTCGAAGCAACAACTTCACCTTGTACCAAGCGTTGCATTTCGGTCACTTCTTCTGGACGCTCATCAATCAGTAAAACCATTAACAAACAATCAGGGTGATTAGCAGCAATCGATTGCGCAATGTTTTGCAGTAATAATGTTTTACCCGCTTTAGGAGGCGCAACTAACAAGCCCCGCTGGCCTTTACCGATAGGTGAACAAAGGTCGAGTAAACGTGCTGTAATGTCTTCCGTACTGCCGTTACCACGCTCCATACGTAAACGCTCGTTAGCGTGAAGTGGAGTGAGGTTTTCAAATAAGATTTTATTGCGAGAATTTTCTGGTTTGTCGAAGTTGACTTCACGAATTTTTAGTAGGGCAAAATAACGTTCTGAGTCTTTTGGCGTTCGGATCTTACCAGAAATCGAATCACCCGTTCGCAAGTTAAATCGTCGAATTTGACTCGGTGAAACATAAATGTCATCAGGACCTGCAAGATAAGATGAATCTGCTGAACGAAGAAAACCAAAACCATCTTGGAGAATTTCTAATACACCTTC
>Ga0257120_1000168_pt1 | contig 52688 bp, 49 predicted proteins | sample SI106_10metaG_FD_190153 | JGI IMG/M metagenome (GOLD analysis project Ga0257120, IMG submission 190153) | Marine microbial communities from Saanich Inlet, British Columbia, Canada - SI106_10 | ecosystem: Environmental > Aquatic > Marine > Inlet | place: Canada: British Columbia | collected...
CAAGTTTTCGTTTGATTTCATCTACCGTTAAAGACTTTTTTTTCTCAATCATGATTTCGAAATTACAAAAAGAGGATGAAACCGAAACGATTTCATCCTCTTTTTTACTTCTAAATTTCAGTACTATACTGAAGGAGTTTGTGCTGGTTTTAATTGTCCTTTCAATCTCATTTTAAACTTGGTAATTTGATAGAATAAAATAGGAACTACAATTAAGGTTAAGAAGGTTGCAATAAAGAGTCCATAGATAACTGTTTTTGCCAAAGGCCCCCAGAACACAACATTGTCTCCACCCATGTAAATATGTGCATCAAACTCACTAAAAAGTGTAAAAAAGTTGATATTTAAACCAATTGCTAGCGGAATCAATCCTAAAATGGTTGTAATGGCTGTTAGTAAAACCGGACGCAAACGTGCTTTTCCTGCTTTTACCACGGTTTCATACAAGCTGTCTAAAGGAAGATAGTTTTCACTAGAAATACCGTCTTTCAATTTTCTTCTGTCTATTAACAATTCTGCATAATCCAATAAAACCACCCCGTTATTTACAACAATTCCTGCGAGAGAAATAATTCCCACCATGGTCATCATGATCACAAAAGGGGCTCCTGAAATTACCAAGCCTCCAAAAACACCGATAAAACTTAAAAAGATGGCCAACATGATAATACCTGGTTTGGAAACCGAATTGAATTGAAAAATTAGAATAAAGAAGATCAACATTAGACCCGTAAAAAAGGCTCCAACCAAAAAGGCCATTTGCTTGTTTTGCTCTTCAATTTGCCCGGTATAATCAATTTTAATTCCTTTGGGCAAGTTTTTAAAATTCTTCATTGCTCCCTGAATTCTGGCAACCACAGCACCCGCATCGGTTTCACCTGGAGAGAGTGCAGAATAAACTGTAACAACTCTGTTTATATCCTTGTGTTTGATGGCACTAAACCCAGAACTATTCATTTGAGACGCTACTGCCGAAACAGGAATTTCTTTTATTTTTCCCGTAGCTTGGTCTCTAAAGGTTATTTTCTGATTGAAAATAGCACTTTTATTATAGCGATCATCTTTATTAAAACGGACATAGATGTCATAATCTTCCCCATTTTCTTTATAGATTCCAGCTTTGTTTCCAAAAATAGCCGCTCTTAGCTGTTGCCCAACTTGACCTGTGCTCACCCCTAATTCGCCTGCCTTTTTTCGATCGACCAAAACCTGCATTCCCGGTTTTGATTTGTTTACGTCTATCTTTAGTTCATCCACTCCAGAAATACTTTGCGTGTTTAAATAGTCTCTCATGCGTTCTGCAGTAAAAATCAATTCTTCGTAATCGTCTCCTTTCAATTCAATATTAATGGGAGATCCTGCGGGAGGTCCGTTTGCATCTTTTTCAACAGAAATTAAAACGCCCGGATAAATACCGACCAAAGCGGCTTGTACTTTCTGACGCAAAACTTCACTGTCTTCTCCTCTTCTGTATTTGTACTCACGCATCGATGCGGTAATTTTCCCTTTGTGTGGCATTTCTGCGGAAGAACCTCCATCTGTTTGTGGGTTTCCTGCTCCTTCACCTACTTGAGAAACCGTACTCTCTACCAAAAAATTATATCCATTATCGGTGTACATTTTTTGATTTAACACACCCTCTACTTTCTGTTCTATCTCTTTGGTAATTAGATTGGTTTTCTCAATATCTGTTCCTTCTGGATATTCGATATATACCACAATTTGATTCGGCTTATTGTCTGGGAAAAACTCAACTTTTGTTCTTTGCGAACCCAATGACCAACCAAAACTTGCAAAAGCAACAAACAAAAGGGCTACCGTTCCTGCTACCAAAACATAGGGCCTCCAACCCGTTAGGGCCGCTTTTAATTGTCTTTCATACCAATTTTCGAGAGAAACCAAGGTGTTTTTCTGAAAGTAATTCGCCGCTTTTCTTAAAAACAATCGATATACCCAAAACATGATTGCCGTAAAAACAATCAAGGTTCCCAGAGACTTATGATCGCCTCCAAAGAAATAGATGAACAAACCAATCACCGTCATGATTGTTGTAAGACGAATGATTTTTTTCAAAGGCATGTTTTTGTCTTCTATACTCATGAATTGAGAAACCAACACCGAGTTGAAGAAAATTGCTACAAATAATGAAGATCCTAATACAATGGATAAAGTAATTGGTAAAATCACCATAAATTGTCCCATTACTCCTGGCCAAAGCCCTAAAGGGATAAAAGCTGCTACGGTTGTGGCTGTAGAAATGATAATTGGAAAGGCAATTTCTCCAATTCCTTTTTTAGCCGCTTCAATACGCGTCATTCCCTCTTCATCCATCAAACGGTAGACATTTTCTACTACTACAATCCCGTTATCTACCAGCATTCCTAGTCCCATAATCAATCCAAAAAGCACCATGGTATTTAAGGTATATCCCAATCCGCCTAAAATCATTAAAGACATAAACATAGACATTGGAATGGCAAAACCTACAAAAATGGCATTTTTGAATCCGAGGAAAAACATCAAAACAATGACTACCAAAATAACCCCAAAAATGATATTGTTTACCAAATCATCTACCTGACCAATCGTTTTGGGAGATTGATCATTGGTGATGCTTACTTTTAAATCGGAAGGGAAATTATTTTTGATGGCCTCTGCTACAATGTTTCCTATTTTATCGGCTGCGGCCACCATGTTTTCGCCAGATCGTTTCTTTACGTCTAACATCACTACCGGAGCACCATTCTCTCTAGCATAGGTTGTTTTATCTTTATCTTTGAAAGAAATTTTGGCAACATCTTTTAAGTAAACAGCGTTCCCATTTTCTGCCTTGATCACAAAATCTCCTAAATCGGCAGGGTTTTCAATTTCACCAAGAATTCTGAGTGTTCTTCGTTGCTGACTGGTAATAAAATTTCCAGCTGACATGGTCACATTCCCGCGATTGATGGCATTGGTAATATCATCAAAACTCACTTTAGACGCCATCATTTTGTATATATCTACGGCAACCTCTACTTCTTTGTCTTGTGCACCCCGAATAGATACTTTCTTAATTTCTGACAGGTCTTCAATTTCATCTTGTAAAAATTCTCCGTATTCCTTTAGCTTTGAAACAGGATAATTTCCAGAAATATTGATATTTAAAATCGGGACTTCTTCAGAGAGACTCAATTCAAAAACATTGGGGGTTACTTTTGCCCCATTAAAAGTAGGCCAATCTTCTCCTGCAATTTCTTGATCTATTTCGTCCTTTACTTTTTGCTTGGCTTTGTCTACAGAAATATTTTCGTCAAATTCTACCGTAACTATAGAGTAATCTTCTTGTGAGGTTGAGGTAATTTTTACCACATTACTCACCGATTTCAACTTATCTTCTAAGGGGTTTGTAATTAGTTTTTCAATATCTTCTGCGGTGTTTCCAGGATATACAGAACTAATATAAATCTTCGTTTCTTTGATCTCTGGGAAATTCTCTCTAGGCATGCTGAAATAGGAGGAGATTCCCAAATATAAAATCAGAAACATCAAAACATAAATCGTTGTTTTGTTCTGTATTGCCCAAGAAGAAAGTTTAAACTCTTTGTCTACTTGCTTGTTTGTATTGCCCATTTTTTACTTTTTGTTGATCACTTTTACCACCTGACCGTTGTTGACACTTCTCGCTCCTTCCACAATAATTTCGGCACCTGAAGCAAGGTTTTTAACAACTTCGATTAAGTCTCCTTGAGTTTTTCCGATTTCAATTACCAATCGTTCGGCAACCGCTTCTTGATTGTCTTTTTTATTTTTAACAATGTAAATGAACTGCTCTCCATTGGCATTTTCAGAAATGATAGACTGCGGAATTAAAATTGCATTTGAATTGGTATAATCGTTTAATTTTAATTTTGCAGTTAAATTGGGTTTGATGTTTCCTTTTGAATTGGGAACTGCAATTTCAATTTTAAACGAGCGATTGTTGGGATTGATAAAGTTGCCCACTTGTCTAATTTTCGAATGAATTGTTTCGCCAAGTACAGGAAAATGAACTGCCACTTTCTTGTTTTTTGTGATGCTTCCAATATATTTTTCGGGAACATCGGTTTCAATATACATGTTTGAAAGATTAACGATTCTAAAAATTTCAGCACCTAGTCCGGGAGCTACAACTGTTCCTTTTTCTTTAAAAACTGCATCAACAATTCCAGAAAAGGGCGCTTTGATGGTCGCTTTTTCTAATTGTTGTTTCAATTGATTTACCCTACTTTTCTGTGTTTCATATGTCGTTTTTGCTTGTAGAAACTGGATTTCAGAACCAATCTTTTGATCCCACAATCTTTTTTGGCGTTCGAAAGTTGTTTTGGCGAGTTGTGCATTTGCCTCCAACTGAGCTACTTGTTGAGACATTCCACCATCATCAATACTCGCTAAAACTTGCCCTTTTACAACTTGTTGTCCTTCCACGACCTTTACCTCTAGTAAGATTCCAGGCATCTCTGGGTACACCAAAACGTTTTGCTTGGTTTGTACATTTCCTTGCAATTCGATAAGATGGGTAAACACCTCTTCTTGTGTCGTAAGAGTGGTAATCAACGGAATGTTTTTATCTTCACTTAAAAGCGCTATTTGCTCATTCAATTTCTTTAAATCTACAGAAAATTCTTGTAATTTTCCTTCAATTTTTGCTTTTTCAGCCTGCATCTGTTCCACATTATTGGATGCTAAAATTTCATCAACAGAGGCTTCTTTTGGAGTTCCACAAGAAGTGATCATAAGCGCGGTGAAGATTCCTAAATATCTTTTTTTCATACTAATTTTTTGTTTTGATTGGTAAATTTAATGCGTTTTCTAGAGCCGCTTTTTGGGCTATCACGTCCAACATCGATTGTACGTAATTTTGTTGCTGCGTATATAATTGATTTTGTGCTTGTAACAAATCGAAGCTTGAAGAAATTCCTTCAAAAAATTTGATCCGTTGCTTTTTTTCGATACGTTCGGCTAGGCCCACATTTCTTTTGGCTGTGAGGTAATTATCCACACTCAATTGGTAATCACTTTTGGCTTTTTCAGCAAGTAAACTCAACCGTTGCTTCGTTTCTTCGAGTCTAAAATCTGAAGTCTCAAGAGCAATTCTTGCCTGATTTATTCTTGACTGTCTTCCCAGACTACTGAATATTGGCAACTTTAAACTGACCCCTAATAATGAAGAATCGAACCATTGTTGGCTGCCCTTTAAAAAGGAAAATGAATCTGAAAAAGCTTGACCTCCATAATTGACAAAAGCAGACAAACTTGGCAAGGCTTTGCTTTGTTCTAATTTCATCAGCAATCTTTTTGCTGCTCGATCATTTTCTGCAATTTGAAAATCGATATGTTTCGAAACCTCAAAAGACTCTGAGATGATCCCCAGATTGATGTTTTGTTCTACCAAACTATCCAAATCATCGGTTAAAATCAATGCTGTATCCATCGAACTTCCCAAAGCAAGATTGAGCATTTGATAGGCAATAGTTTTCATTCTTTCAACATTGTTCAGTTGATTTTTTAGGGTTCCAAAGGTGATTTTGAGCTGCTCTACATCTTCCTCTTCATTGAATCCGTTTTCATAAATTTTTTGAGCGTCTTGCAAACTCTTTTCTAAAATTTTTAAGTTTCCTGTTAAAATTTCGATGCTTTTTTCTGAAACCAACACAGATCCGTAGGCATTTATTACTGCCTCTCGGGTTAATAATTCTGTTTTCTCATTGGCTTGTTCCGATATTTTTAAGAAGGTTTTTGATGCCTGGAGTGACACTAAATACGAGCCATCAAAAAGCAATTGAGAGACGGTTACAGAAGCACTTAAATTTTGTTTTCTTCCAAATACAAACTGTTCATCTACCCCATCTCCATCAAAATCGGCCAAACTGACGGGCTGTTTTAAAAAATTTTGATAGTCTACACTCGCGTTAATTTGAGGCAATCCACTTGAAGTTGTTTCCCAAACAGTTGCTTTTGCTGCTGAAATTTCATTGTTGGAAGCTTGCATATTATAACTGTTTTCCAGTGCAAATTGAATCGCTTCTTCAAGAGATAAATGCAAGCTTTTTTCTTGAGCACTTGCAACCAAGTGAAAAGCAAGTGCGAAAAATAGCAATACTGTTGTTTTCATTTTTTATTTTTATGTTAATTGATCTAATTGTTTGATTCCTTTTTCAGTCGCGATTCCACGTAAATGATACTCCAAATAATAACTGGTCAAATCGTTCATCGAAAATTGTTTGAGCGGAAACAGGTCTCTGTCTTTGGTCCCCATCATCCCGTGAAAATAAATTCTGGCAATAAAATCGATATCGATAGAGGCTCTAAAAAGTTGTTGCTCGATCCCTTTTCGCAAATTTTCTTTGATACAACTTTGCATAAAACCAAACTGCTTGGCTTTTAAATCTCGAAAAATTTTGGGATAATATTTTTGCAATTGGTACTGAGGAGACGATTTTTCATCTTTCAAAAACTCCATCACAAAACGTTTTACTTCATACATTTCCAAAATTGGATTTTCTTCTTGTTGCTGAATTTTACAAATACCTTCCGAAATGGTCTGAAAAGCATTGTTTGCAACCTCTTCAACCAAAAGGATTTTTGTCGCGAAATGCGCATAGATGGTTTTTTTTGAAACCCCCAAAGCACTGGCAATTTCATCCATGGTAACACTCTTAAAACCTAAGTTTAAGAAGAGTTCGGTGGCTTTGTCTACAATTTTTGCTTTCATAATTGGCTTGCAAAGATACAAATGGAAACTTTAGAAACAAAAATAGTTTCCATCGTTTTTTGTTTTTTTTGCTTTAAGTTTCAAAGAGCGAATTCTTTATATTATTTTTACAAAAAATTAACCGTTGGACATACTACACTATCAAAAATCGTTTCTACAGTATTTAGAAGCTAAAAACTGGATTCAAGAGCCCAAAAACTTATACGAACCCATCGATTATATTCTACAATTGGGAGGAAAAAGAATTCGTCCTGTGCTTACCTTGATGGCTGCGAATATTTTTTCTGGCGACTTTCAAAAAGCACTTCCTGCTGCACTTGCCATAGAGGTATTTCACAACTTTACCTTGGTGCACGACGACATTATGGACGACGCGCCTTTGAGAAGAGGGCAAGCTACAGTTCATGAAAAATGGGATCTCAACACGGGAATTCTATCTGGAGATGCCATGTTGATTTTGGCCTATCAATATTTCGAAGATTACGAACCGCATGTTTTTCAAAAATTGTCCATATTATTTAGCAAGACCGCCTTAGAGGTTTGTGACGGTCAGCAGTTGGATGTAGATTTTGAAACCCGAAATGATGTTTCAATTCCTGCATACATCGATATGATTCGTCTGAAAACTTCTGTATTGGTGGCTGCTGCACTAAAAATGGGTGCCATTGTAGCAGAAACCTCCAATGAAAATGCCAATTTGATCTATGATTTCGGACTCAACTTGGGCTTGGCATTTCAATTACAAGACGATTATTTAGATACTTTTGGAGATCCCGAAACTTTTGGGAAGCAAATTGCAGGCGATATTATAGAGAACAAAAAAACATTTTTGTATCTTAAATGTTTGGAGGTTGCCAGCAAAGAGGACCAGCAAAAATTAACTTTTTTCTATCAACAAAAGCTTCAAGACAATTCGATCAAGATCAACGAAGTTACTCGGATATTCGAACGGTATGACATCCCTGCACTGGTCAAAGAGGAAATTAACAACTATACAGAAAAAGCATTTGAAACCTTGTCTGCCATGGAGATTGATGCCACTGGAAAAGAAAATTTAAAGCAATTTGGACTTTGGCTAATGAATCGATCTGTATAATTATTTTTAAATTATATGATCTAATATTTAAAATTAATAGTACATTTGCAGCCACTATTTCGGTCCCATAGCTCAGCTGGTTAGAGCATCTGACTCATAATCAGAGGGTCCTTGGTTCGAGCCCAAGTGGGACCACACTATAAAACCTCATCATCATGATTATCATGGAGTTGAGGTTTTTTCACCCCTATACTTGTACGATTATTGTACGGTAAAATTCAACGAACACTAAAATAAGGTTGTTCTAGACCTACACTTGATACATTGGCTGCATCAGGAAAAACGCCAAAAACTTCAAGATATTTGACTTTTCCAACACCCCCATATACTTTTTAAGATCGATTTCCTTTTGAGGAGTTTTCTCTGAAATGTATATATAGGGTAAATGATCTCTATTTTTAACAGTAAAAAAGATCTCAAAATTTATAATGGATTATTTTCCCTAAAGTAAAAGTATGTCTCAGTATAATATACCAATAAATATTTTTATTTTAGACTCTGAATAAGCTCAAACACCTTAATAATAAAAATGACAGGAGAACAAATCAGAGCTTTAGAAGGCAGGTTATGGAAAGCAGCAGACGAACTTAGAGAAAATAGTAAACTAACTGCAACAGAATATTCATTTACTGTACTGGGGATCATTTTTTTAAGGCATGTTAGGTATTTATGGGCTAATTTTGGGCTATATTTAAATTTATATTTCTTTAATTTGTTTATATGAAACCAATTACTATATTATTTTATTTATCATTATTTTGTTCATATGGCCAAACCATTTCCAAACAAGTTATTGGTCCAGGTGGTATCACTTTTGAAAATGGCAATTACAAATTCAGTTATACTATAGGAGAAGTAGTCGTTGGTGCTATGACAGATGAAGATAACACGTATCAGTTAGGCAATGGTTATTATCCTTCATTGAGTTTATCAACTTTAAGTACAGAAACCCTTGAACTACTACAAGTAAAAGTTTTTCCAAACCCTACTAAAGACGTCATTTTCATCACCCACCCAACAGAACAGTTTTTTGAAGTCGATATTACAGACATAAATGGAAAACATATTCTACAAACAGCGCAACAGAACCAGCAGTCCTTAAGTCTACTAAATCTATCAAAAGGCATCTACTTTTTAATAGTTCGGATAAAAGACTTAAACCAGACCAATACTTATAAAATCATTAAAGAATGAAAAAGTTTTACGCCATTCTATGCATCGCCATAGCATCCTTAACACAACTTCAAGCCCAGGTACCTCAAGGATTTAACTACCAAGCAACAGTAAGAAACAGTGCAGGTGATTTGATCGTAAATACCAATGTATATTTTAAGTTTAACATTATTCAGGGTTCACAAACAGCAGTGCCTATTTTTACAGAGACACACTATGTTACAACGGATAATTTAGGCCAAGTAAATCTTATTATTGGAGGCGGTACAGCCAATACAGGTATCTTCTCAGAACTAGACTGGTCTTTGGGGAGCTACTATTTAGGAATCGAACTCGATACGGGTAATGGTTATGTAGCTATGGGTACCACACAGCTACTGAGCGTTCCTTTCGCACTATACGCTGTAAACAGCGGCAACAGCCCACTAACAACACCCAATTTACAGGAGGTACTTACTGAAAACAACTCTGCCAACAACCAACAGATAAAAGATTTACAAGACCCAACAGAGGCTCAAGACGTAGTAACTAAAAATTATGTTGATGTTGAGATTGAAAATAATCAGCAAAATTTTGAACAAGTACTTACTCAGGGCAATATTGCCAATGGCATTCAATTAAAAGGATTGGCAAATCCGACAGAAGATCAGGATGCGGTAACCATGTTTTTTTTAATGGAAAAAATATCAGAGCTTCAAAATCAAATTGACAACTTACAATTTGCTTCAGGTTCAGGAACAGTAACTGACCAGGACGACAATACTTACGATTATATCACCTATGGTAACCAAGTATGGACCTTAGAAAATGCTGCTACAGAAACTTACCGTGACGGCACCCCCATTCCGCAAGTGACAGATAATTCAGAGTGGCAGAATCTGACCACAGGCGCTTGGTGCTATTATAACAACGACCCTACCAAAGGCAAGTTATATAACTGGTATGCGGTTGCAGGAATACATGATAATGATGAAAGTACCCCCGACAAAGAATTTGCACCAGAGGGTTGGCATGTGCCAAGCAGTGACGAGTGGCAGACTTTAACAGAATTCCTTATAGCTAACGGTTATAATTATGATGAGACCACAACAGGTAATAAAATAGCCAAGTCAATTGCATCAACTTCAGGTTGGAATAGTTCAACTAGTGAAGGATCACCAGGCAACGACCAAAGCTCAAACAACAGAAGCGGCTTTAACATCTTTCCTGAGGGTTACCGTAATGGGAGCGATGGTCTCTTTACACAAGAGGGTAACTTAGGGGTGGTTTTGAGTTCTTCACAATATACATCATACTTTATATCTAATTATTCACGCATATTTTATGATTCCTATAGTCCTTTAAATACAGGATTAATGGTTCGCTTTGTGAAAGGAATTCATCCTAACGATATAGACAATGATAACGATAACTATACAGAAAATCAAGGCGATTGCGATGATTCAGATGGAAGTGTGTATCCAGAGGCTGAAGATTTGATAGATGGTATAGATAATAACTGTGACGGTGTCATTGATGAACAAAGAGATAACATATCAAATTTATTAACAGGTGCTTCCACAAATGATGACATAGGAAACTCGAAAACTTGGTATTGGCAGTCAGATACTGATGGTTTTCTCGGAGTTGGACCTGCATTTTCTTCATCTGAAAGTTCCAACCCTATTTATTGGTCTATACAAGCTAATGGAATGAATTGTATGTATGCTAATGAATTTGTTTTTACACGGACTTCAGGTGGCGTTACTTTTGAACAATCTGGACCTGTTAGGTTAAGTCAAGAAAGTGCTGATGAATTTGGGGTTACACCTGACAACTGTTATGACGAAAGCGTTGTAGCATCCATAGGAGGTATTAAGAATGTTACTTTTTTAGCATCTACAAGTCAGGCGGCCTTGCGAGGATCATACGGTGACACTGATTTTACAAAAGCCAGTATGTTGTTTTCTGACAATGGCTTTTTGGGGTACTACGTTGGCCATAATTTAGCTCAGATAGAGTATGAAATTATTTTAATAACAGAAAATGAACTTGTGGTTAGATTTGTTGATGCTGATTCAGAATTAGCTTGGTATTCTAGATTTCAAACTGTTAATCCCATGACGATAGATGATGATGGTGATGGCTACACCGAAAACCAAGGTGATTGTGATGACACGAATGCTCAAGTTTATCCAGGAGCTACAGAAATATGTGACGGCATAGATAATAACTGTGATGGAGAAGTTGATGAAGAATTATTAATAATGTACTACCCAGATAACGATAGTGATGGATTTGGAGGGTATCCAGGCATATTAACATGCGACCCACCTTCTGGTTATGTTCAACAATTTGGAGATTGTGATGATGACAATCCAAATATTAATCCAACTGTTACAGAAGCAGAAGACGGTATTGACAATAACTGTGATGGAGAAGTCGATGAAGGATTTTATTCAGGTTCTGTAGTCGATGTGGATGGAAACTCTTATAGTTATTTAACCTATGGCGATTTACAATGGACTATTAAAAGTGCTGAGATGGTCACTTACAGAGACGGCACACCTATACCGCAAGTCACTGACCCCAGTGAATGGGGAGACTTAACAACAGGCGCTTGGTGTTATTATGATAATGATCCCACAAAAGGAAAACTCTACAATTGGTATGCTGCGGCAGGTATACATGACGATGACGATACCACTCCCAACAAAGAATTAGCCCCTCAAGGATGGCATGTACCAACCGATTCGGAATGGACAGACTTAGAAAATCACCTTATTGCTAACGGTTACAATTATGACGGTTCTACATCAGGAAACAAAATAGGCAAAGCGATTGCGTCCACTACAGGCTGGAATACTTCTTCAATAGTTGGTACACCAGGATATAGCTCAAACACCAATAACAGTAGCGAATTAAATATGATTCCCTCAGGGTGGAGATCTATAAATGGAATGTTTTATGAAGAAAACACTTCAATTGGTTTTTGGAGTTCTTCATCGACTGGTTTGACTAACGCCTGGTATAGAGTTCTTAAATATGATGATTTTGGTCTTGGAAGAGGTTGGAATACAGCTAGCAAAGGCGATGGATTTCAAATACGAATGGTAAGAGATTAAAAAGCACGTTAAAAACTTTAAAGAACAGTCCAGAGAACCCAAGCGTGATTATTTGTCTGGAGAAAGTCATTTCTTTCAAGGTAAAGGATTTATTCTTGAAGTCCGTGAAGACAAAGGTTCCAGTAAAGTTAGTGTCAATGGCACTAAAAAAAATAAATTTTAAGGTACCCTCAGGAGCGACTACTAAAGATAAGGCTCAAATAATGAAAGAATGGTATCGTAAACAACTAAAAATTCAACTTCCACCTTTAATTGATAAATGGGAGTAGATTATAGGAGTTAAAACAGATGATTTGGGAGCATAACAAATGAAAACAAAATGGGGAGCCTGTAACACAGATACTAAACGGATATGGTTAAATCTTGAACTGGCAAAAAAACCTCCTATTTGTTTAGAATATATTTTAGTTCATGAATTGGTGCATCTTCTTGAAAGAAACCATAATGATAAATTCATTGCTCTTATGAATCAATTTATGCCAAAATGGAGATTACATCGAAATGAATTAAACAACCTACCAGTTGTCCATAATGATTGGGGATATTAAGGTATGAGTAGCCCAGCAGAGGAACATTTTATTTGTAATAAATGCAAACACCTAAGACCTTTATCTGGAGGGTGCAATGCATTTCCTGGGGATATTCCATATGGTATGGGTGCGAATAAGTGTCTTTGAAGCTAACCTCTTTTATGCTTTTTAATTTAATATTAAATTTTTTAGAGTATATAAAGGACTCTTCTATACCTAATTCAATTGCTTTAGGCGTTAAAGCAAATGATTTAGAAAATTTACTTGTTGAATATTTAGGATTTTCTATTATGATGCCTAATCCAATTAAACACAATATAATATCTTTATATTCTCTATCTCCAATATACTTTTTTAATATTTGAGAGTTTAGATTCACATATGTACCATAAGACTTGTCTGTTTTAATATTATCTTTTACAATATTGGAAATAAACCAGTTACACCTGTCAAGTAATAACAGCCGTTTTTCTCTTGTTTTAAGTTTTTTAAACTGTGTTGAGGTAACTAATAAATCAGCAAAACCCTTAATAGTATATTGATTCATAAAACTGCACTACATATGATATGTTAGGTAACGAAAATACTATAATAATATGATTTTTAAGTGGACTAACATATTAATAAATGATATTTCAGTATTAAATTGATTAATTAAATATTTATAAAAATTAGAACAATTCTTGTTGTTATTATGTATAAATAGAATTGGAAAATCATAAATGTCAGAAAAATTAATGGTCAATAAATTAATAGATTTGCTATGTATAAAATAATATTTAATTACTTAAACTAAAGATAAAAGATTTTGCAATAATAAGTAGTTATTATTGTTGGTGTGTCTATAAATTAATTAAAATATTTGCAAATACATAATTTTTTTATATTTTTGATAAGATATTAACAAATTAAATTTTTTAATTATGAAAAAACTTTTATTAATTACAATTTTTTTAATGGCTTGCTTAAACGTAAATGCACAAGATGCAAGCGATTTTAAATGGACTGTTCAAGGAGATTCTAATCTTAGTTTTGTATCTGGTGACGGTTATTCAGGTGGTGAAGTTAATGCAATGGCATTTTATAGTTTTACCGACAAACTTCAGGCGGGTGCCCGTTTAGGATTAGGATTTGGAGATTGGGAATATGATGCTGCGATATCTGCAGTTGCTCGTTATTTTTTAACGGATTCTTGGTTTGCATATGGAGAATATGCTTTAACGGATACTGCTGGTGATGGAGCTGCATTAGGTGCAGGTTACAGAGTTAAAATAGGAAACCGTGTTGAATTCAATCCAACAGCTGCTTATGGGTTAGAATCTAAAGAATTAGGAATCCTTATGGGATTTGCAATACGCTTTTAAACACAGCTATACTTACAATAAGCAACCCTAACTTAACGTTGGGGTTTTTTATTTAATAATCTCAATCTGAAACTCTGTTGGCATTTGATTAAAGTCTACTCTTTCGTTTTTAGATAGTATAAAAGGCATTATAGCTTTCAAGTAGGCTATTTTGTCTCTATCATTTAAAGAAGTAATTTCAATAGCTTTAATCAAGTCCTCTGCTACATTTGTTAACTGATTTCTTACATCTGTTGCTATACTTTTTCCTCTTTTAGATTTCTGACCTCCTAAACTGGCACTTTCTGAATTAAATGGCATATGTTATTCTATGTTATAATAGTATATAGTTAAAAAGGAGTTTCTTTTACGGATATAACTTTAAGACAAAAAAGAACATAGGTATCCTTAAGAATGAATTACCTATTAATACAATAATATTTATATTAAATTTATAAATGAGTTATATGTATAAAATTAGCATTTTTTCTTTATGAAGAAGCCAATGAAAACTATCTTTATTTTGATTACCGTAGAACTTATGTTTGTTAATTATTGAATATATTTTATCCTCTGTTTTATCAAATTCTGTAAGCGATTTTTTAAGTGAGGTATAAAAGGTTTCTAGACTGTTGATATTTTCAAAAGTACTTTCATCTTGCGTAAATTTGTTATCTCCTTTTTCACCTCCATTAAGTATGTGAAATGATCCATTTATAGATGAAGAACATAAAAAATAAATAACAGTACTTTTCTCTTTTGTAATTTCTAATAAATCACTTTTAAACTGTTCAAAGTAAATGTTGTCTGACGTTTCTTTTGAGAGATAAAATGGGTTAGAATTAAGTTGACATTTAAACTTTGGATCCCAAACTGAATTACCAACATGTTCTGAACTAATATAATTTATATTGACTATGAATGGAATGCAATAGACAAAACAATAAAATACTTGAAATCGATAGAGAAGGAACCTGATTTTTTTATTTTGGAAAGTGAAAAAAGTGTGATTCAAAGAATGGCTAAAGTTGATTATCAGGTAAGTTGCGACAATGGTGACAGCAGTTGGGATGAAGGATGTGAAGGAAAATGGTCTTGTGGTAAACTAATTGCTAAGTGTTTAGATGAAGGTGGTTGTGCTACAATTTGTCGAGCTAGAATGGCATATGTGCCACAAACAAAAACTTTTTATTTGGACCAATAACGTGGCATAACACGGTATATAAAAAATAGCAGTTAAAGCTAAACAAAAAGTTTGGTTCTTTTCTGCTATTTTTGTTTCTAAACCGAAAGTAATGGAATATTTACTCCGCTACTTTTCATGTACGTTAGCTTTTATTAAACATTTAAAAATAAGTTCTCCTATTCAACTAGCTAGTAGTTCTAATTTATTTCTAAAAAATCGCGCCCATTTTCCATTCATTTTTTATTTGCTAACTTTAGTGCATTAATAATGCAACTCATCTCATCCCAAAATCTTGGGTTAACTATGCGAAAATGAATAGAAAAATGAATTTATGGAATACGCTTTACCAAGTTTTTCTATCTGAAAACGTAAAAAGACGAATTGAAAAAACAATACTCTATGTTGCCTTCTTCGGATTTTTTATCCACTTACTTTTAATCTATCTATCAAAATTCGGTATTGTGAATTTTCATTTCGCATCAGAATTATTTAAAAATCCGATATCGGCAATTTATACCCCATTCTCATTCATCCTTATTTATGAAGTTTACTTATTGATCTATTACTTGCCAAAGTCATTTACTACCTACATCACAAAACAGTATGAAATTATAGCACTTATTATTATCCGAAAATTATTTAAAGATTTATCTGCTCTTGAACTGTCATCAGATTGGTTTGATATTAAAGGAGATTTACAATTCACCTATGATATCTTGGCATCGATCATTCTTTTCTATCTAATTTATCAGTTTGAAAAACGAGGAGCTCGAAAAGCACAACCACCCAATGCGCAGTCGCCAAAAATTGAAAGATTCGTGCAAAGAAAGAAGCTCATTGCCATAGTTCTTGTTCCAATATTTTTCACAATGGCTTTGGTTACACTTTTTAACTGGGCTTCAGATATTTCTTTTACTTCAAATAATGTTCCTAGTTTTGAAACCATTAACAACTTGTTCTTTGACGAATTTTTTACCGTTCTAATATTAGTCGATGTCGTTCTTTTGTTATTTTCATTTTTTTACACCAATAAATTTCATAAAATAATTAGAAATTCGGGGTTTGTGGTTTCAACTATTTTAATCCGGATGTCTTTTGGAGTAAGCGGACTCATTAGTACAATTCTAATCATAGCCGCTGTTCTTTTTGGATTGGCAATCATATCAATCCATAACAAATATGAAAAAAATACTTTGCCTGGTAGCGTGTAAAATTACTGCTACAGTCTAAAGACCCATTTGCAAAAAATATCTCATCTTTTTTTAAAGCCTGGTTGAAGAACCAAAACGAGGTACTTTATTGTACTACCCTACAAAAACCTAGGTTTTTTTCACCCCCTTTCTTTTCAATCAGATACTAAATTCCTGTTCAATTTGAATAAAGTTTCTTTTTGATTGTTATTTGTGTACAAACTTTCGGTTTAGTTTTGTATATTGGAGTAATTAATAACCAAATTAAGAAACACATGAAGTTCATCAACAACTGGTATCCAGTCATTTTAGCATTTATCTGTTTAATATACTCCGTAACCTATGGAATATTAGGAAGATATGAAGAAGCACAGTATTCAGCACATTGGCCTGGAACTATATTATTATTTGCAATTGCAATTCGTCAAAGAAGAAAAAAAGTATAATGAGCATCGGATTCTTCATAGTGGGGGGTGTTATCTTTGCAACATATATGGGATTAACTATATGGAACATCATTTACTCTAACAGAAAGCAAAAAGAAGAAAACTATCCATCTCAACAAAAAGATGCGAATGCATAACTTCAACATACGATCACTCGCTATTTCCATAGCATACCAAATATTTAGTAATACATAAAGTATTTTAATGGTTGCATACTGGAAAATCATTCAGTATTAAGAAATGAGTGGACACAAAAAATAGTTATCTCTATACCTCATTCATCTAAATGGGTGAGGTTTTTTATACCATTGAAATTTCCTAATTGAGATCAAATTCATTACTTTTACTAGAAAATCCCCAACATGTGAAAATAATAAAGCTCTTCTTTTTTGTTCTTTTATATGGTTGCTCATCTGGAGAAGACGATTCAACACTGAATCCCAATCCCGTATACAACTACTCCATTCGTTTAGACAATTCTGATCATTTTGCTGTAGGGCAAAATTTGGGACTCAATTATTTTAATGACATAACTGTAGGGGTTTTGGATTACACCCAAGATCAAGTGCGTTTAATAACCGCTGCTGGCACAAAATCCTATGTGCTTCAAGGTCCTAATTTATCGAGTCTCAATACTGTAACCGAAGTTTTTGCCCCACAAGCTGGAACCTTTTATTCTAATTATATTGGACTCGGACAGCTTATTAAAGATGATACCGGTATCATATACAGTGTCTTTCATGCAGAACAGCACGATGGGAGTACCCTACCAGGGGGTATTCCAGGCTTTTATGCTTCGATTGGATTGGGAACTTCTCAAAACAATGGGCAGACCTTTGAACTGGCCAATGACCCCATCATACCAAACATCTATGACAGTTCTTATGACAACCAATATGGGGATGGAGGATTGGGTGAACCTTCTATTACATTTTCCAAAGATTCTTCGGAAGTTTTTGTTTATTATGTAGACCACAACCGTACTGGAAGGGGAGTCAATATTTCAATGGCAAAATTCAATACGACAACCAATCATCGTCCAGACTTTAGTGCTCCATTTTTTTTGAACGAAAACAATCTGTTTACCAATGAAATCATTCGATCGAAAGAAGTCGTAATAGGAAATGGCAATTCTGATGCCATTTTCCCTCAGGTAACATTTAATAAATTCACCAATTTGTATGTAATGGTGTATACAGAAAATAACTGGGGCGAATACGTAAATGGAATTTCAAATCCTTCTCTATCAGGAATTTATTACAGAACCTCTAAAGATGGGATTCATTGGACTTCTGACCCAATACAATTAATTTCGGGTTGGGGAATTCCATTTAGTGCTCAAAATCATTCCTATTTATGGCATCCCAACTTGATTTATACCAATGAAAATCAGTCCGAAGGATATTTGATATACTCAAAAGCCAATACGCTACAAGAAGGACATAAAATGTGGGCACTGCGATTTGATTTTGAACAAGAAGCGCAATAATTAAGTCCTAAAAAATTAAAAAGTGGTTGTTTTTTAGTACGTTTTCAACTTCACACATTGTAGGCAGCGCTTATTGCTGAGTAAGTCTCGCTACGTATTTTCCAATCACATCAAACTCAAGGTTGACAACCGAATCAACCTGCATGTTTTTAAACATCGTATTTTCGAGAGTATACGGGATAATAGCAACACTAAACTCGGTCTCTTTCGAATTAAAAACTGTTAAACTAACTCCATTGATGGTAATAGATCCTTTTTCGATCGTAATGTTTCCTTGGTTAGAAGCGTATGAAAAAGTAAAAACAGTGCTCCCATTTTGGTCTTTGATTGCAGTACAAACCCCAGTTTGATCTACATGGCCTTGTACGAGGTGACCGTCCAATCGATCTCCCAATCTCATTCCTCTTTCCAAATTCACAACATCGTTGACCTGCAAATGACTGATGTTGGTTTTGTCGATAGTTTCTTTAATAGCAGTTACCGTGTACACGTCTTCAACAATTGCTACAACGGTTAAGCAAACCCCATTGTGTGCAACACTTTGATCTACCTTTAACTCATTTGTAATCTTGCTCTGAATGCGCAAATGAAGATTTTCCTGATCTCTCTCAACACCAACAACCACTCCTAGGGTTTCTATAATACCTGTAAACATATCCGTAAATTTTAACTACTTTTGTTGCATTCAAAAATACGAATATTAGCGATTAAAAAATGGATAAAGCAGACAAAATAATTGTAGGGATTTCTATAGGAGATTTAAACGGAATTGGTATCGAAGTGGTTTTAAAAACATTTGAAGACAAAAGAATGTTAGACTTCTGTACGCCAGTTCTTTTTGGCTCAACAAAAGTGGTTTCCTTTCACAAAAAGGCTGTAAACAGTCCAACATTAATCCACGGAATTACCGACGTCAAGCAAATAAGCCATGGCAAAGTAAACCTTTTTAATATTTGGAAAGAGGATGTTGAAATTGAACTAGGAAAAGCAACAAAAATCTCTGGAGCTTATGCCGCAAAATCTTTAGAATTTGCCGTAGAGCTTCTCAAAGAAAAGAAAATTGATGCCCTAGTAACAGCCCCCATCAACAAAGAAACCATCCAGTCTGAAACTTTTAATTTCCCTGGGCATACCGAATTTTTAGAAGAAAATTTGGAAGGAAAAAGCTTGATGATCCTAATGACCGATGTTTTAAAAATTGGATTGATCACAGGTCACGTTCCAATTTCTGAAGTAGCGGCAACCATTACTCCAGAATTGATCAAAGAAAAAGTAGCCATATTACACCACTCCTTACAACAAGATTTTGGCATCAATAAACCAAAAATTGCCATCTTAGGACTGAATCCACATTGTGGCGATAAGGGAGTTATTGGAAAAGAAGAAGACGAAATCATCAAACCCACCATCGACGAGATTAAAGAAAGTGGAAAATTGGTTTATGGCCCTTATGCCGCAGACGGCTTTTTTGGAGCAAAGACCTATACCCAATTTGATGGAATTTTAGCCATGTATCATGACCAAGGCTTGGCGCCCTTCAAGGCATTGTCATTTGGCAATGGAGTAAACTATACTGCGGGTTTATCAGCAATCAGAACTTCACCTGATCACGGTACAGGATTTGAAATTGCTGGAAAAAACACCGCAAACCCTTCTTCATTTAAAGAAGCATTGTTTCGTGCAATTGCGATTTTTAAATCTCGAAAAGAATACCAAGAACTGACAAAAAACCCCTTAAAAACAAAATAACCAAAAGCGTATAGATTTTTTAATATAAAAGATGGTATCAAAACAATTTTTTATATCTTTGCACGCTCAATTGATAATTGATAATGAAAGACTTGAAGGATTTTAATATCCACTTTGTAGGTTTTAAAGAAGGAAGTCATTTATTTTCATATGAAATTGACAATACGTTCTTTGACGCTTTTAATTATGATGACTTTTTAAGTTCAGCAATTAAAATCGACTTAAATTTTACCAAAAAAAGCAGTCATTTCGAGCTTGACTTTAGTGCAGCAGGGACAGTAAACATCCCTTGCGATACAACAAATGAGCCCTTTGATATGGAGGTAAACCCTACCCTATCGATGATCGTAAAATTTGGTCCAGAATTTAATGATGACAACGAAGACATCATAACAATAACCTATGATGCAGACAAGATAAATATTTCGCAGTATATTTACGAAATGATTGTCTTATCAATTCCTCAGAAGAGAGTTCATCCAAAGGTTTTAGATGGAACGATGGAATCGGAAGCATTGTCAAAATTAAAAGAACTAGAAATTACAAAAGAAAAAAATGTTTCTAACGAAACAGACCCAAGGTGGGATAAATTAAAGAATATAACAACAGAAAAAAATACATAAAATGGCACATCCTAAAAGAAAAATATCTAAAACAAGAAGAGATAAAAGGAGAACACATTACAAAGCTGCTTCTCAACAAATTGCAACAGATCCAACAACTGGTGAAGCACACTTATATCACAGAGCGCACTGGCACGAAGGTAAACTTTACTACAGAGGACAAATCGTATTAGAATCTGCGACTGCTGAAGCTTAAAAAATAATTTTTTATTACATAAAAACCCTCAGTTTTGAGGGTTTTTTTACGTTTACACGCATAAAACGAGTGTTTTTTGCTGTTTTTAATCAAAAAGTGAAATAAATTTCATTTCTTTGATTTTGGAATTTTTAATTCTACAGAAATAGATATTATGACAAAAATCACTGCAGCTATTACAGCAGTTGGGAAATATGTTCCTGAATATATTCTTACCAATAAAGAATTAGAAACATTGGTTGACACCAATGACGAATGGATTACCACAAGAACAGGAATCAAAGAAAGAAGGATTCTTAAGGGCGAAAATAAAGGGACTTCCTTTATGGCTATCAAAGCTGCCGAAGAACTGATTCAAAAATCAAAAATAGACCCCAAAGATATCGACTTGGTCATTGTTGCTACCGCAACACCCGACCTCATGGTTGCTTCTACAGCAGTCTTTGTTGCTACAGAAATTGGGGCTACCAATGCTTTTGGATACGATTTACAAGCAGCTTGCTCTAGCTTTCTATACGGAATGTCTACAGCTGCGAGCTATATTGAATCTGGGAGATATCAAAAAGTACTTTTAATTGGTGCCGATAAAATGTCTTCAATCATCGATTATACAGACCGAGCTACTTGTATCATTTTTGGAGATGGAGCCGGCGCAGCATTGTTTGAAGCCAATACAGAAAATCTAGGACTGCAAGACGAATATTTGCGTAGTGATGGAATTGGAAGAGAATTCTTAAAAATTGATGCAGGGGGTTCTCTACTACCCGCTTCGGAAGAAACCTTAAAAACTGGGCAACATTTTATCCATCAAGAAGGAAAAACAGTATTCAAACACGCGGTTTCTAATATGGCAGACGTCTCAGAAAAAATGCTAATTCGAAACAATCTCACAAAAGATGATGTACAATGGTTGGTACCGCATCAAGCTAATAAAAGAATTATTGAAGCCACTGCAAATAGAGTTGGAGTGGAAGCAGATAAGGTAATGATGAATATTCAAAATTACGGAAATACCACCTCGGCAACATTGCCTTTATTATTAGCAGACTATGAAAGTCAATTAAAAAAAGGAGATAACTTAATATTTGCCGCATTTGGTGGAGGATTCACTTGGGGAGCTATCTATCTTAAATGGGCCTATAATTCATAAAAAACAATCAACTAAATCATAATAAAAATGGATATTAAAGAAATTCAAAATCTTATTAAGTTTGTTGCTAAATCTGGCGCTAGCGAGGTAAAGTTAGAAATGGAAGATATCAAAATTACGATCAAAACAGGTTCTGAAAAAACAGAAACCACTATTGTTCAAGCGGCTCCAATGGGGGCAATTCAGGCAGCTCCAGTGCAAGCAGCTCCGGTTGCAAACCCAGTTGCTGCGGTCGAAACAACAAATGATGACGACAAATACGTGACTATTAAATCACCAATTATTGGTACCTTTTACAGAAGACCTTCTCCTGACAAAGCAAACTTTGTAGAAGTTGGAACAGAAGTTAGCAAAGGAGATACCGTTTGTGTTATTGAAGCCATGAAGCTTTTTAACGAAATTGAATCGGAAATTTCTGGAAAAATTGTAAAAGTCTTAGTAGATGATTCTTCTCCTGTAGAATTTGATCAACCATTATTTTTGGTAGACCCATCTTAAAAATTAAACAGTTCATTTTAGATGCAAAAGAGCCAAACATCTATGCTTGACTTTTGCCCCTTTTAAAATTTAAACGCTAAAAAACATGTTTAAAAAAATATTAATTGCCAATAGAGGCGAGATTGCACTTCGTGTTATCCGTACCTGTAAGGAAATGGGAATCAAAACAGTTGCTGTATACTCTACAGCAGATGCAGAAAGCCTCCATGTTCGATTTGCTGATGAAGCAGTTTGTATTGGCCCTGCTCCTAGTGCCGAATCTTATTTAAAAATGTCCAATATTATTGCAGCTGCAGAAATCACAAATGCAGATGCAATTCACCCTGGATATGGCTTTTTATCAGAAAATGCGAAATTTTCGAACTTGTGTGAAGAGCATCATATTAAATTTATTGGTGCAACAGGTGCGATGATTGACCAAATGGGCGATAAAGCCAATGCGAAATCAACCATGAAAGCTGCTGGAGTTCCTTGTGTTCCTGGTAGCGAAGGCACCATTACCGACTATGCAGATTGTGAAAAAACTGCAATAGAAACTGGATACCCTGTAATGTTAAAAGCATCTGCTGGTGGAGGTGGTAAAGGAATGCGCGCTGTATGGAAACCAGAAGACTTAAAAGAAGCATGGGATTCTGCCAGACAAGAATCAAAAGCAGCTTTTGGGAACGATGACATGTACATGGAAAAACTGATTGAAGAGCCAAGACATATAGAGATTCAAATTATTGGAGATTCTTATGGAAAAGCCTGTCATTTATCAGAAAGAGATTGCTCTGTACAACGACGTCACCAAAAATTAACAGAAGAAACACCCTCTCCGTTTATGACGGATGAATTGAGAGAAAAAATGGGAAATGCCGCTGTAAATGCTGCAGAATTCATCAAATACGAAGGAGCAGGAACCGTAGAATTCTTAGTAGACAAACATCGAAACTTCTACTTTATGGAAATGAATACCCGAATCCAAGTAGAACACCCAATTACAGAAGAAGTCGTCAACTACGATTTAATTCGTGAGCAAATTTTAGTAGCAGCTGGAACCCCTATTTCGGGAATAAACTACTACCCAAAAATGCACTCTATAGAATGCAGAATCAATGCAGAAGATCCTCATAACGGCTTTAGGCCTTCTCCAGGAAAAATCACAACCTTGCACGCACCTGGTGGACACGGTGTTCGAATAGATACCCACGTGTATGCTGGATATGTGATTCCTCCAAACTATGACTCTATGATTGCAAAATTAATTACAACGGCTCAAACCCGAGAAGAAGCGATTAATAAAATGAAAAGAGCCTTAGATGAATTTGTCATCGAAGGGGTAAAGACCACCATTCCATTCCACAGACAATTAATGGAGCATCCAGATTATGTTGCTGGTAACTATACCACTAAATTTATGGAAGACTTTGAGATGGAATAAAGGGTCCTTATAATATATTATCATAATTTAAAATAGAGAATACAGTTTGTATCCTCTATTTTTTTTTATTTATACCATAGATTATTTAAAATAAAGATTGACCCCCATTGAAAAACAATTAATGAAGGCTCCTGTAATTACATAAAAGACCTTGTTTATCAATACTTTACGCCCTCTTTATAAATATAAAAAAATAAAATAGATCTAAGAGTGCTTTTCAGGAAGGCATTCAAAATAAAAAAACGATTGAACAAATTAAGATTTTTATTTCTTTAGATTAACCATTTAGCATTGAAATTCTATGAAAGAACCTAATTTAGACTACATCAATCAGATAGCTGGCGGAGATGAGTCTTTCAAACAAAACATTACGACCATTCTTAAAAAAGAATTCCCCATAGAGATGGCGGCGTTTTATAAGAGTTATCAAATGAAAGACTTTAAAGAAACCGCTAATATTATTCATAAAATAAAATATAAGTTTAGTTTGTTGGGATTAGAAGATGATCTTGAACTTGCTAGCTATTTTGAATGTGAAGTAAAATCTGGAAAAACGGAATTATTTCCAAAATTTGAAAGTATTTTAGAAAAAATAGACTTGTTTATCAAATCACTATAATACACTCAAACGCTATGAAATGTATCATTATTGATTATGATGAAATATCCCGCCTAATTGTAAGACAATTGTGTGTTAATTTTCAACACATACAAATCTTAAAAGAGTTTTCAGATGCCATTGATGCCGTAAAATACTTGAATGATAACAGCGTAGATGTTATTTTTTTAGACATCTATATGCCAACTTTTTCAGGTTTTGATTTCATCAAAACTCTAAAAACGCCTCCTAAAATAATTATAACAACTTCAGACAGAAACTTTGCCTTAAAAGCTTTTGAATATCATTGTATCATTGATTATTTGGTAAAGCCCATTTCAAAACAACGATTCAGTAAAGCAATTGAAAAAGCATCTGTAGATGAAGAACCTCATACCAACGAACCAAAAGCGCCTTTAGACCATTTTGAATATTTATATGTCAGCTTAGACAGAAGACTTATTAAAATTGATATTCCAAAAATCTATTTAGTAGAAGCAAACGGTGATTATATCAATATAAGAACTGTCAAAAAAAACTATGTTGTCCACTCTACGCTTAAGAAAATTGAAGAAAAACTACCTCCTAATACTTTTCTGAAAGTATATCGATCATTCATTATTAATATCTCAGAAATTGAAGATATTGAAGACAACAGTATTTTAATCAAAAAACGAGTGATCCCAATGAATCGAGGAAGCAAAAAAGAATTGATGAAACGAATTAATTTATTATAAAACATCAACTCAACGATGCTAAATGTTCATTTGTCTACAAAAATCGTCCTTTCATCGAAAATAATATCACATAGGCTCCATTCTATCTAAATTTGATCATGGTTAAACGGTAAATTAATAACTTTAATTTATTTAGTATAATTAGTTCAATTGTAAGTTGGGGAATTTATTAATTGTTTTTTTAAAAGAAGAGCTGTTTTAACAGTTCTTCTTTTTATTTTTAGGGTAAGTGTACTTTTGTTTTAGCTATTTTGTTGCAGTGTGGTAAAATTAAATCTTGAAAAAGGAACCTGTTTTGAATCCATTTAAGAAACTCACCCCACTACCGTGAGGTGATTTATGTTTCTTTCTTCCTTCTTCATAATATGTTTCACAAAATCCTACAAAAGTATTTTTCACTCTACGACACAGTTTCGAAATCTACTTTCTTGGTTGCTATAGGACGTTGATTTCATTTAAACTTCTAGCATTGATGAACAGATTTCTACAGACATTCAACAATGATTCAACAAAAAAAAGAAAAAAATAAGAGAATTTATATAAAATCAAACTCCCTTGTACGCTCTCCTATATGAAAAAAGAGATCGTTGAAAAAACCATACTTTCTTTACTACAAAGGGATTAAATAGGCGAATATGAGATTTCGCTTATTTTATATCAATAGCAATATTTGTTATTTTCTTTAAATTTTATCACATTTGAAAACTAATACATATCTTGAGAGTGCTAACAAAACAGTAAAACTTTGAACAAAATTCCCCAAAACCTCCTCTTATTTGTGCTATTCCTTACAACACAAATGGCAGCACAAAGCGAATTTATTATTGAAAATGATTTTTTGCTTTTTGAGAATGCTAAAAATGGAGAACCCGTCTTGGTATATAATGACAGTACACTAGCTACTGGCTTTCATTTTACAAAAAAAATCAAAACCTCATTTCCAAAAGAATTAGACAAACTCTTTTTTAATTCCAATCAATATAATGTGAAAGGAAACACCTACCTGGTCGATGGAGGCAATGGCCCTGTAGTGCAATACGAAAACGGAAAATTTAAGCGTATAGACAAGTCTTTTAGACATCAAAATCAGTTTGGAGGAATTCCTTTTCAAAAAGAAAACGAGCTCTATCTATGGGGTGGATACGGAATCTTTACCTACAAGAAATTTCTGTCTAAATACGATTTCAAAACCCAAGAATGGGTCGAGGCTGAACAGGGCAATAAAGAAACAATTCCTCCAGCACAATCTTCAGAAATACATGGCCAAATAGGGAACAAGGTTTACCTATTTGGAGGATACAATAAAGGCTTCACCTCTGTAAACGAGAAAATCTTCTTAGACAACTCGGTGCGGGAATTTGACACTTCTCAAAACACTTGGAGAAAATCTGGATATCACAATATGAGTCAGTTTTTAGAACTCAACAAACTAAGTGAAGGATTTGTATTTACACGAAAAAACAAACTGATTTTAATCAAGGAAGATCTATTTGAAATCGATATCCTCAAAGATGAAGTAGTGATGTATCGCCAAAATAATTTCAAAAACCTCAAAGAAGTTGTCTACCATCCCAAAACAGATCAAATTAGTTATGTATATCATAAGTCCAACAATACACTCGCCGCAATCACTGAGCCATACAACTATTTTAAAGGTTCCCTGGTACAAAAAGGCGCTTTTTATACAGGTTCCAAAATGAGTTCACTCTCATGGCTACTCCTTCTTATCCCTATTGGAATCATGTTCACTTGGGCATTTCAAAAAAAGCGGAAAACAGCAATCTACAAAAACAAACTTTTGTACAAATCGGCAGCCAATATTTTTATTTACAATGGCCGAGAACTCAAAGAACTTACTGCGCCTAAAAAGGAAATCTTGAAGGTGTTGATGGCAAATCCTGAGGAATTTCTACCACTTGTCGAATTGAACAAGGCAATTACCATAGACCCAAAGAATGAAAGCTATGGAGCCATTAAAAAACGAAGAGAAATTATCATCAAAGAACTTCAAAAAGAACTTTCTCTAGTTTTATCTCTCGATAGTGAAATCATTTTTGAAACTCGAAAAAACCAGTCCGATCGAAGAATCAAAGAAATACGCCTCAATGTTAATGTGATGGTTCTTTAAATTTAGAAGTAAAGTAGCACCCAATAAAACAAGCTCTTGAAAAAATAGGGCATAAAAAAACCGCAACAATAATTGTTACGGTTTTTTGTACTGAAGGCGGGACTTGAACCCGCACGGCCATTACTGACCACTGGATTTTAAGTCCAGCGTGTCTACCAATTCCACCACTTCAGCATGGTGCTAAATAGAGCGAAAGACGGGATTTGAACCCGCGACCCTCACCTTGGCAAGGTGATGCTCTACCCCTGAGCTACTTTCGCAGTCATTTGTTGTCTTTAAAAAGAACTTTTGCTCCTCCTCTTGGGCTCGAACCAAGGACCCTCTGATTAACAGTCAGATGCTCTAACCAACTGAGCTAAGGAGGAGTTTGCGTCACATTTGTGATTAGCGAGTGCAAATATATATCTTTTTAGAATATCACCAAATATTTTGTATTAAAATAATATTTTTTTTTCTACCAGATAAGCACAAAAAATAATTCCCCTTTATGACAAAAATTGTATTTTTGCTCTTAGAATCTGCTTATAAAAAAAGCACAAACTATTATATGGACAAATTTTCGTTCTTAAACGCAGCACATACTGGCTTTATCGCCGATTTATACGATCAATATTTACAAAATCCCGACGCAGTCGAACCTAGCTGGAGAAGCTTCTTTCAAGGCTATGATTTGGCCAACGAAAATTATTCTCTTACTGAAGATAACAATGAGGAGGGCGCTACAATTTCTGCAGACATTCCTGAAAAAGTTAGAAAAGAGTTTTTTGTAGTCGACCTCATCAATGGATATAGAACTCGGGGACACTTGTTCACAAAAACAAATCCTGTTAGAGAACGTAGAAAATACGAACCTACATTAGCTATTGAAAATTTTGGATTGTCTCAAGATGATTTAGAAAAAACCTTCTCTGCTGGTGAAGTTTTAGGAATCGGAAAATCATCCCTTTCAGAAATCATCAAACACTTGAAAAGGATTTATTGCGAATCTATTGGTGTGGAGTACATGTACATGCGTAATCCAGAAAAACTAAAGTGGTGGCAAAATCGTATGACCATAAACGATAATCACCCAAATTATTCTGTCGACGCTAAAAAATATATCCTATCCAAATTAAATCAAGCCGTAACGTTTGAAAATTTTTTACAAACCAAGTATGTCGGCCAAAAACGATTTTCTCTAGAAGGAGGAGAAACCTTAATCCCAGGAATTAGTGTCATATTAAGAGACGCTTCAGAAAAATACGACGTGGAAGAATGTGTGATCGGAATGGCACACAGAGGACGTTTGAACACACTGGTCAATATCTTTAAAAAACCAGTTCGTGAATTGTTCAGTGAATTTGAAGGAAAGGATTTTGAGGATCAAAATATCGATGGAGATGTCAAATATCACTTAGGATTAACACTCAGCAAAACCTATAGAGATGGCAAGGAAATGAAGATGAACTTAGTTCCAAATCCATCGCATTTAGAAACAGTCGCTGCAGTAGCCGAAGGAATCACACGAGCTAAAATAGATAGAAAATACAACGGAGACGATAGTAAAATACTTCCAATTATCATTCACGGAGACGCTGCAATTGCAGGGCAAGGAATTGCCTATGAAATAACGCAAATGTCAAAATTGAACGGGTATAAAACTGGCGGTACCATTCATATCGTTGTAAACAATCAGGTAGGTTTTACTACCAATTATTTAGATGCACGTTCAAGCACCTATTGTACAGACGTTGCTAAGGTAACTCTATCGCCAGTTTTGCATGTAAATGCAGATGACGCTGAAGCGGTTTGTCATGCAATGGAAATGGCATTAGAATTTCGAATGAAATTTAAAACCGATATTTTTATCGACTTATTGGGATACCGAAAATACGGTCATAACGAAGGTGATGAACCGCGTTTTACACAACCAAATTTATACAAAGCAATTGCAAAGCATCAAAATCCGAAGGACTTATATGCTGCCCGATTGTTACAAGAGGGAGCAATTAGCAAAACCTATTTATCTGAAATTACAACTGAGTTTAAAGAAATGCTTTCTTTAGAATTCGACAAATCGAAAGAAGATAGCACCTCAAAATTAAACGAGTTTATGCCTTCTACTTGGAATGGATATGTGCGTAGACAGCTAGATGCCATGTTGCAAATGGTAGACACCTCTTATGCCATAGACAAATTAAAACAGATTGCCAAAGTAGTTTCTACGGTACCCGAAAACGTTCAGTTTGTCAGAAAAGCAGAACGCATTTTACAGGGAAGAGCAAAAATGGCTTTTGAAACCAATGAACTCGATTGGGGAATGGCAGAAAATCTAGCCTATGGGAGTTTACTAGAAGAGGGCTATGATGTTCGTATTTCTGGACAAGATGTAGAAAGAGGAACCTTTTCGCATCGACATGCAATTCTTCGTGATGAAGTTACTGAAGAGCGCATCAATTTACTCAATACAAACCCAAATAATACTGGGCAAATGACGATATACAACTCGTTGTTATCTGAATATGGAGTCTTAGGATTTGACTATGGGTATGCCATGGCTAATCCAAATACATTAACCATCTGGGAAGCTCAATTTGGAGATTTTTCGAATGGAGCACAAATCATGTTTGATCAATATATTTCTGCGGCAGAAGACAAGTGGAAGTTACAAAACGGAATCGTAGTCTTACTACCTCACGGATACGAAGGACAAGGTTCTGAGCATTCATCTGCACGAATTGAACGTTATTTACAATTGTGTGCGATAGACAATATGACACTCGCCAATTGTACAACTCCTGCAAACTTCTATCATTTGTTACGTAGACAAATGAAACGCGATTACAGAAAACCGTTGATTGTCTTTACTCCTAAGAGTTTATTGCGTCATCCTAAGGCTGTAAATTCAATTGAAGATTTGGCCTCTGGTGAATTTCAAGAAGTTATTGATGACACAATCAATCCTTCTAAAGTAACCAAATTGGTATTTTGTATGGGGAAATTCTATTATGATTTATTGGCAGAACGCGAGATCCTAGAAAGAGAAGATATTGCATTGGTTCGAATAGAGCAACTGTTCCCATTGCATTTGGAAAAATTACAAAAAGCAATCGATCGATATCCAAACGCAAAAGAATATGTTTGGGCACAAGAAGAGCCAAGAAATATGGGTGCTTGGGGCTACTTATTAGAGCGTTTTAATTTGGTTCCATTAACCGTACGCTCTCGCAAATATTATGCAGTTCCAGCAGCGGGTTCTAGTACGCGATTTAAAAAACGACACAAAGAAGTAATCGATAGTGTTTTCTCAACAGAGTAAGCAAAATTAAAGATTGAAACGATTGGTTTAAGATTCTGTTTTGAATAAAATTCAAATGGAGTCTACTAAAGAATAATAATTAAAGAAATTAAATTAATAACTGATGATTTTAGAAATGAAAGTTCCTTCTCCAGGGGAATCAATTACAGAAGTTGAAATTGCAGCTTGGTTAGTTGAAGATGGAGATTATGTTGAAAAAGATCAACCCATTGCAGAAGTAGATTCTGACAAAGCAACCCTAGAATTGCCAGCCGAAAAAAGTGGAATTATCACTTTGAAAGCTGAAGAAGGAGATGCCGTTGCTGTTGGTGAAGTTGTTTGTTTGATAGACACCAGCCCAGCAAAACCAACAGGTGATGCTCCTAAAGTAGCAGAAGCGCCAATCGCAGTTGAAAAAGTTATCGCAGCGGAAGCACCAAAAACGGCAACCTACGCTACAGGAACTGCCTCGCCTGCAGCTAAAAAAGTATTGACCGAAAAAGGCATCGATACGAGTGCTGTTAAAGGAACTGGAAAAGACGGAAGAATCACCAAAGAAGATGCGATAAAAGCAGTCCCTTCTATGGGAACTCAACCTGCAAATGGATCTCGTAGTACCGAACGTAAGAAAATGTCAATGCTACGTAGAAAAGTAGCAGAGCGTTTGGTTGCTGTAAAAAGTGAAACTGCCATGTTAACCACCTTTAACGAGGTGAATATGCAGCCCATTTATGACTTGCGTACCCAATACAAAGAAGCTTTTAAAGCAAAACACGGAGTTGGATTGGGCTTTATGTCTTTCTTTACTTTGGCAGTGGTAAGAGCTTTAAAAATGTATCCTGATGTCAATTCAATGATAGATGGAGACTTCCAAGTAAAACACGATTTTCAAGATATTTCAATTGCAGTTTCTGGTCCTAAAGGTTTAATGGTTCCTGTAATTAGAAATGCAGAAGACCTTTCTTTTAGAGGAGTAGAATCTGAGGTAAAACGTTTGGCAATTCGAGCACGAGATGGACAAATTACGATTGATGAAATGACCGGTGGAACCTTTACCATTACCAATGGTGGTGTTTTTGGATCCATGTTATCGACCCCAATTGTCAATCCTCCTCAAAGTGGAATTTTAGGAATGCACAATATTGTGAACAGACCAATGGCCGTAAATGGTGAAGTTGTGATTCAACCCATCATGTATGTAGCCTTGTCATACGATCACAGAATTATAGACGGTAGAGAATCTGTTGGATTCTTAGTTGCTGTTAAAGAAGCTTTAGAAAATCCAATTGAATTATTAATGGACAACAATCCTTCAAAAGCATTGGAAATGTAAACCAACTTCAAACTGAGCTTGTCGAAGTTTGAAATATCTCATTTAAAATCCTAAGCATTTTGCTTGGGATTTTTTTTGGTCAATTTGAAAAAAACCAACTCAAAAACCTACGTCAAAACCACTATCTTTGACCAACTAAAAAAAAATGACCCCGACTTTACTTTCTTCCCCTTTACAAGGTTTTACCGATTTCAGATTTCGAAATGCCTTCCATCATTTTTTTGGTGGTATCGATACCTTTTATGCACCATACATTCGCCTCAACGGAAAATTGAAAATAAAGCAATCCTATCAAAATGATTTGTTGCCAGAAAACAATACATCCTTGGAAGTGATTCCGCAAGTAATTACCAATGATGCCGATGAGTTTTTATTTGTGGCTAAATATGTACAGAGTTTGGGATATAAGGAGCTGAATTGGAATTTGGGCTGCCCCTATCCAATGGTGACCAAATCGGGAATGGGCTCTGGATTGATTTGCAATCCAACGAAAATAAACGAAATCTTACACAAAGCACACAACGAAACCGATATTTTAGTTTCAATGAAAATGCGAATGGGTTATGAAAATGCAGAAGAAATTTTAGATGCTTTTCCTATCTTAGACACATATCCTCTCAAAAATATTGCCATCCATGCTCGTATTGGAAAGCAATTATACAAAGGCCCAGTAGACTTAGAGGCCTTTGAGCAATGTCTAAAAAGTACAAAGCATAAACTCTATTACAATGGTGATATCACCTCTGTAAAAGCCTTTAAAAACATCGAAGAACGCTTCCCAAGCATCGATCATTTTATGATTGGTCGTGGCCTAATTGCAGATCCTTTTTTACCGAGTATGATCAAAAAAAACACTACGGTATATCCAAAAAATAGATGGGAAATTTTTGCTGAATTTCATGATACGATCTATAAACAGTACGACGAATACTTATCGGGACCAACCCCTATCAAAATGAAAATGTTAGGCTTTTGGGAATACTTTTCACAGTCGTTTTCCAATCCACAAAAAACCTACAAAGCAATAAAAAAAGCGGGGAGCCCTGCAAAATACCAACAAGCTGTGGCTATGATTTTTAAGCATCCTTAAAAAAACAAACCCCACACGAACGTTAAATGGCTTTGGTTTGTTGGCGCTCTAACTGTTTATGAAACAAATTGCTATCAATTTTTTAGGAACCAATTTATAATTTTTTATCTTGCTAAAAAAAGTACCAATGCCAAAGAATCCTGAATTAGAACTTGCTTTACAGTTTATTGATAAAACAGATCGTAATCTGTTTATCACAGGAAAAGCAGGTACAGGAAAAACCACATTTTTACATCAAATTAAAAAAGAATCTTTAAAAAGAATGGTAATCGTAACACCTACTGGTGTTGCGGCAATCAATGCAAAAGGGGTCACCATCCATTCTTTCTTTCAAATGCCTTTTGGGCCTATTTTGCCCAATCAGATTGAAAATACTTCAAACGAACAACGTAAATTTTCGAAGACAAAAATTGATATCATCAAATCCTTAGATTTGATTATTATTGATGAAATCAGTATGGTTCGAGCAGACTTATTGGACGGAATTGACCAAGTGATGCGCCGTTACAAAAACCGAAATAAAGTATTTGGAGGGGCACAAGTATTGATGATTGGCGACCTACAACAACTAGCTCCCGTGGTAAGACCCAATGAATGGAGCTTGCTACAACAACACTATAATACCGTTTATTTCTTTAGTGCAAAAGCTTATCAGGAAGCCAATGTAGTATCTATTGAATTGAAACATATTTATCGTCAAAAGAACGAAGATTTTATTACCATCTTGAATGAGATTCGAAATAATGATTTGTCAGAAAAATCGGCAAAAATTTTAAATAAACGCTACAACCCCCATTTTTCACCTAGCAAAGAAGAGGGGTATATTACCTTAACTACGCACAATAGAAGGGCCGACTTAATCAACGATTCTGAACTGAACAAACTTAAAATTAAAAGCACATTTTTTCAAGCAGAAGTTTCTGGAAAATTCAATGAGAACGCATTCCCAAATTCAGAAAAACTAGCATTAAAGATAGGAGCACAAGTCATGTTTATCAAAAATGATTCTTCTCCAGAGAAAAGATATTTCAACGGAAAAATCGGGATCATAACTGATATATCAAGAGAATCGGTAACGGTGCAATGTGCCAATGAAATAGATGAAATCGTTACTGAAAAAGAAATGTGGGACAATATCAATTATTCCATCAATGAAGAAACCAAAGAGATCAAAGAAGATATTATTGGTTCGTTCAAACAAATTCCACTGCGATTGGCATGGGCAATTACGATTCATAAAAGTCAAGGGTTGACCTTTGACAAAGCGGTAATTGATGCGGAAGCTTCGTTTGCACATGGGCAAACCTATGTCGCATTGAGTAGATGTACTTCTTTAGAAGGCTTGGTTTTGAAAACTCCAATTACTAGTAGCGCAATTATCAACGATCAAACGGTAAGTTTGTTCAATCAAGGGGTCGAAGAAAATACCCCAGATGAACAAATTTTGATGGCCTCTGAGAAAGAATTTCAACTGAATCTGATTTCAGAATTGTTTGATTATCAATCTTTCTTATATCCTATTACGCGTTTAATTGATATTTTTTATAAGAATCAAACCAGTATCAAAGGAGATGTTATCGAGCATTTACACACGATTAAAGACGACGGAATTGTTGCTTTAATGAAAGTTTCTGCTGGATTTAGAAACCAATTGATAACGCTTTCAGAAGACAATGTACTTCCAGAAAACAGTAGTACGGTTCAAGATCGTTTTGCAAAAGCAATTGCTTATTTTCTAACACAGACCCAAAACAACATTCAAAAACCATTGGATGCCATAGCACTATCTACAGACAATAAGGCGGTCAAAAAAGATTTTAGCAAACAATTTGATTCCTTACAAGAAAAACTGGTAGAAAAATTATTTTCACTTCAAAAAATGTCAAAAGGTTTTAAAGTTCAAACCTTTTTACAAGTTCGTGCTCAAGCTGTTTTACAAAAAAGTGAACCTAGCAAAAAGAAAACAGTTGCCTCAAAGCGTGACCCAATTTTAACAATCAAATTGCGAGCGCTAAGAGACGAGATTTCAAAATCGCAACAGATTCCACATTTTCAAGTTTTCACTCAAGAAACCTTGTACGCCATGTGTGATGCGTTGCCAAGAAGTGAAAAGGAGCTTTTAAAAATTCCAGGAATGGGGAAAATTCGGGTCACTAAATATGGCGCAGATATTTTAGAAGCCATAGAAGAATACTGTATAGAAAACGGAATTGATCGGTTGAACAAGCAAAAAAAAGAACACAAAAAACCCACCAAACAAATTTCTTTTGAATTGTTTCGATCTGGACTTTCTATTAAAGAAATTGCCAAAGAACGAAATCTTACAAATGGAACTGTAGAAAGTCATTTAGCAAGTTACATACCTACTGGTGATATTGATGTTTTAGAATTGATTCCCATAAAAAAGTACAAAGAGCTCCATAAAGCAATTGAAGAAACAGCATTTAAAAACCTTACTGAACTCAAAGAAAAAGTGTCGAAAAAATTTACTTTTATGGAGTTGCGAATGGTTTTATTATCAATGGAAAATTAAACCGTATTTTCTAATTTCTCTATAGGTTCCGTCTTCAAGAGGTTATACAACATGCTGCCGATTGCCTCCCCTTTTTCAATTCCTCTTTGTACAAAAATATCTACTCTATTTATTTTTTTTTAAATTTAATGTATCAACCATAAAATAAATCTTATGAAATTAGGTGCATTTACAATCAGTTTAGCGGTAAAAAACCTTCAAAAATCAAAATGTTTTTATGAAAAATTGGGCATAAAAAAACCGAGCTGTAGCTCGGTTTTTTTTACTTTAAAATATATTTATTTTAATTTTTTAGTACTTAAATGAAACTCTTCATAAGTCTGTAATAAACTCATCAAAGCAGAAATTAAATCTTTTGTTTCTAATAAAATACTAAAGTACAAGGAAGTGTTTTTAGGACTTGTTTCATCCGTTCTAATTCTTTCTACTTGTTTTTCTATAGACTCCGAAACATCATTTAATAAGGCTTGTTTTTTGACTAAAACTGCATCTAAATGATCAAAGGTTCTGTTCTGAAATACTTCACTCACTTGATCTAGTAGAGACGTTAATTCATTATCGATTCCTTTTAAATCTTTTAACTGTGGTTTCTTTAAATTCTTATGATTGTTATTTACATGCTTGTAGCTTGCTCTAGAAATATAACTAATAGATTGTGCTACATCTTGTAAATACCCTAATACCATAATATAAAACCTACTTGCAGGTACCGAAGTTTCGTCTAACGATTTGATAAAGTAGAATACACCATCCTTCAATCCATCAATCTCATCATTCAGCTTACCTACATGCTTGTCTGTCTTGCGTAATTTGTTCAAATCGTGGCTGGCCAAATCGTCTACAACATTTGTGTACAATTTATTTACACGGGCAGCAACTTCAGAAATATGATCAGAACTTTCTTCAATCACACCATTAATGGTAATCAAATCTGCTCTTTGAATATATTCTTGTTTTTTAACTTCTTTTGATTTTCTTCTATGAATCAATGTATTTCTTCCAATTAAAAGCGCAACTACGGCTAATAAAATAGGAATCATTACCATGTCCCAGCTAATTAAATATGCTACGATGGCAGCTGATAAAAATGCGGTTATGGCTGTTAAGAACCATCCTCCAATAACATTGATAACACCCGCAACTCTATATACTGCGCTTTCTCGTCCCCAAGCCCTATCGGCCAAAGAAGTTCCCATAGCAACCATAAAGGTTACATAGGTAGTAGACAAAGGCAATTTCATTGAAGTTGCTATAGAGATTAAAATACCAGCAACAATTAAATTTACAGATGCTCTCACCAAATCAAAGGCAGGCAACTCGTACGTTTTATCTTTTGGCAATGCAATTACGGGTTTTTGAAACTTTGCATCTACAAATGCCAATGTTTTTTGTGGAACCACATAACTGATTCCTTTATTGATTGTCATCGCAGCACGAACAACAACTCTTGACAAAGGGTTGGGTTGAAATTTCTCATGCCCTTCACCTTGTCTCGATAAATCGATTCCTGTTTTGATCACATTCTGTGCTTTACTAGAAGTCCATAATGTAACCACCATAACCCCTCCTGCAATTAATAATAACCAAATGTTTGAAGGTACTTTTTTTGCGAGGACTCCCATAGAAAATGCATCTGCACCAACTCCAGAAAGTTCCCAAGCTTGGTACGAATTCCAGGCTGCAATAGGCACTCCTACAAAGTTGACTAAATCGTTTCCAGAAAAAGCCATTGCCAAAGAAAAGGTTCCTACTCCAATAATAAGCTTTAAAACATTTACCTTAAAAAATTGAATTAATAGTTGAGAAATCAATGACCAAACCACAAAACTACCCGCAATAATCATCAGAGTATTTCCTTCGATTAAGAATTTAACATCTTTATAAAAAGGAGTTCCTTTCAACCCTTTGATAATGATGAAATAAGTAATTGCTGTAATGGCAAAACCACCAAATAATGCATTGATATAAGACGCTCTTTTCTCAAAATTAAAAGAGTAAATCATTCTCGATGCAAATTGCACGAATGCTCCAACAGAAAAGGCAACGACAACCGAGAGTAGAATACCAAAAATTATTTTGGTAGCGGTTCCATGGTTGATGTAAGTCCAAAGATCTGCAAAAGATTTAGTTCCCTCAGGTCCATAAATTTTAATCAAAGAAATACATACAGCAGCTCCTAGCAATTCAAATACAATGGAAACCGTTGTAGATGTTGGCATTCCTAAGGAGTTAAAGATATCCAACAATAGAATATCGGTAATCATGACTGCCATAAAAATGAACATGATGTCCTGAAACATAAACATGTTTGGGTTGAAAATTCCTTTACGGGCAACCTCCATCATTCCACTAGAAGTAATGGCTCCGAAAAAAACTCCTAAACTCGCAATAATCATTATGTTTCTTACTGATATTGCTTTTGAACCAATTGCTGAATTTAAAAAATTAACAGCATCATTGCTCACTCCTACTACTAAGTCTACAATAGCTAAAACAGCCAAAGCAACTAACATTAAAATATATGGATCTCCCATTTGATTTATTTAAATTAAGATGTGCAAATTTATAGTCTTTAAAAACTATATATGTTACGCTAATGTTATCTTTTAGAAATGAATATCTACTTGTACTCTGTATAATAATTGATTGGTTTTAAAACCAATATCGGTATAACTTACATCGGTTTGTACCTTCAATTTGTGTCCAACGATATATTTAGAAAGGCCTAAAGTATATTGATTTTCAGCACCCTTTCCAGTGATGCTCTTGTCCCAGCTGATATTGGTATATCTTCCTGAAAGTTCTACCGTTTTAGACAATAAATATCCTGTTTGTAGATTCAAACTACTTCCAACTTCTACCTTTCTCCCTGTAAGCGAACCGTCTTCGTTTTTTGCATAAGGATCTGCTGCATCTCTATTGGCATATTCACCCATAAAAGAAAATCCTTTGTACTTGTACATCGCATCTAGAAAAAGTGTAGAAATATCGGTTGCATAGAAACCTCCTGTATTATTTTCCATGTAAGATCCTAAATTACTTCTTGTCTTAACAGCGTCATTATTAAAATCATAAGTAACCCCAAAAGCAAACTTTGGATTTGCTTCAAATTTCAGGTCACTTCCTCTATAATCCCCTTTGCTTGCAAATTCTCCAAAAGGAAGAAAGTCAACTCTTGCAGTATATTGATGTCCACCTAAATTTCCTGTAGTAACGTTTCGTCCTTCACCTTGAGAAATGGCAATCGCTTCTTTTACAATAAAAGTATCTGAAAGTTTGAAATGATGTCTTAACTGCACACCCATATCACGATCAATATTAAATTTACTATTCAATAAAGAACGATCTACTTGTTGTAAATCTCCTGAAGAAATCACACGTTCTCTGTTTCCAGGAAGTTTTGTTTGTCCTAACCATAAAACCATATTTCCAGAAAAATTCCATTTTACAACAGCATCCAAAATATATTTTGGTGCATCATTGGTAAATGAAGATGCTTTTCCAATATCTCTATTAGACAATCCCAACTCTAATTTGTAGGTCAATTTTGGTGAATATGCAAATCCACTAAACTTTAAACGAGACCTTCTTACCAAAGCAGAAGAAGTTGGGTTCGATAACCCGTTGTCTGCATCCCATTGAGAGGTCGTTAAAAATTGCATTCTTGCGCTGATGTTCATTGAGAAGGTACTGTCTTTTCCAATAAGGTTGAATAAACCTTTTCCAAATTTTGGCGCATTTGTTTGTTGAGCATTGATTCCCAAAGAAGCAATCATCCATACAATGATAGATAATGATTTGTAATTCATAAGTATTAGTTTTTGTCGCTGCAAATAACCAATAAGCATGTTAACTCAATGTTAATGAATCATTATTAAAAAGAAAAACTGCCTTGATCAAAGGCAGTTCGTCAAATAAAGTAGTTGACAAAAACTAATAATTTATGTTGACAGTAATTCTTTAAAGAACAGTACAAATATGAATCTTATTTGTCAATGTAAGGTTTCCTAAAAATTAAAAAAATGTTAACTGTTTTTATGAATTTAACCTTTCGGTAAAGGTTCTATAACGCAAGCATAATTTTCAGCACACGAAAAATTTACATTGTTATTAGAATTTTGCAAATATAATTTAAGATGAATATGAAAAAAATTTTGATTGTTGTTGCATTGTTTATATCCCTCATTGGAAATGCACAAAGTAAAGGAACCGTAACAGGTGTTTTGACAGATAAGGAATATAACAATGACCCCTTACCTTTTGCAAATGTACTTATAAAAGGAACCACAATAGGAACTACTACCGATTTTGATGGGATCTACACCCTATCGTTAGAACCAGGAAATCATACTATTATTTTTAGCTTTTTAGGATACAAAACTATAGAGAAGTCGATAAGCCTTACTGCTAATGAAACGGTGACCGTAGACCAACTAATGTCTGCAGAAGAAGGAGTTGCTCTAGAAGAAATCACGATAAAGTCTACTGTCAATAAAGAAAAAGTAGCTGCATTGATTTTGGAACAGAAAAAAGCCGTTTCCATACAAACAACCATTGGAGCTCAAGAATTGTCTCAAAAAGGAGTTTCCAATGCTGCTGCAGCTGTTACAAAAACTGCAGGAGTCTCAAAAGGCGCTAAAAACGTAATCGTAAGAGGACTTGGAGATCGTTACAATTCTACCACACTTAATGGATTGCCTTTGCCTTCTGAAGATCCAGAATACAAAAATATATCACTAGACTTTTTTGACACCAACATCATCAAAAATATTGGAGTCAACAAAGTTTTTTCAAGTGCAAATGCTGGAGATGTTGGAGGAGCCAATATCAATATTATATCGAAAGAACTCACCAAACAAAAAGAAGCAAGTATTAGTTTGGGGTCTGGCATCAATTCACAAACAGTTTCTAAAGAATTTTTAACCATAGATGGAGCCAATAAATTTGGAACTCAAAAATTGACCCATTCAATTACAGATTTTTCAGTATATAATTTTAAAAATTCATTCCAACCAAATCGTCAAAACTTACAAATAAATAAGAGTGCTTCTTTTAAATATGGTAAAAAATATACGGTGGGAGCCAACAACACATTCAGTGTATTTTTAGTAGGGAATTCTTCTGGAAATTATCAATATCAAGAAGGAAACATCAAACAGAACACCAATGGAGGTTTGGTTTTTAGAGACCAAGAATTTTCAAAATACTCCTACACGGTTTCTCAACTATTGATGGGGAATCTAAGATTTAAAACTGAATTTTATTCACTAGAATTCAATCATTTATTTATTCACAACAACAAACAATCTATTGGCGATTATTTGGGAACCGATGATCCACAACAAGGAGGAGATCTTTCTTTTCAAAGAAGACAACAAACCAATAATAATGAGCTGTATGTAAATCAGCTTATTGGAAATTATTCATTTTCAGACCGTTTACAATTCGAAGCGAAAGGAGCTTTCAATAGTATTAGAGGAAATGAGCCTGACAGAAGATCTAACGAATACTTGATTCGAAATGGAGAAACGAGACCCAATACAAATTCTGATGGAACCAATGAACGCTACTTTTCTAAACTACAAGAAAATGACTATGCAGCCAAAGGGAAAATAAGTTACAAGTTAAATGCAGATGAAGAAAATATAAGCAGTATCGATTTTGGGTTAGATTATAGATACACAGAACGTTTATTTTCAGCTAGCATCTTTAACCATCGATTTACTGGAAATGGCCCGCTCATTTCTATAGACAACCCTGATGCTATTTTCAATCAAAATGGAATAGATACAGGTATATTTTCATTAACCTCTTTAAATGTAAAAGCATCTGAACCTAATAAAATTGTACCGTTTACCTACAGAGGAAAACGTTTGGTAAGCGGCGCTTTTACGAACCTTGTCTTTGAACTCAGTGAACAATTCGTTCTTTCTGGTGGAATCAAATTTGAAAAATCGATACAACGAGTAACCTATGCGACCAACATTGGAAATAGCGCTCTTGATGGCCCTTCAAACATCAATAGATCATATGTTTTGCCGAGCCTCAATATGAAATACAATATCACTGAAGATCATATTTTACGATTGGCGGCTAGTCAGACCTATACCTATCCGCAATTTAAAGAGACTGCTCCCTTCAAATATCAAGATATCAATTTTGCAAGTCAAGGAAATCCAGATTTAAAACCCTCAGACAATTATAATTTGGATCTAAAATACGAGCAGTACTTTTCTTCTAATGAATTAATTACAGTAACTGGGTTTTTCAAACATATCCTAAATCCAATTTCAAGAAGTGAAATATCAAGTGCAGGGAACACATTAACCTACTTGAATGTGGGTACAGATGCATCTATTTTAGGAATAGAAGTAGCTGCTAGAAAAAATATTTTAAAAAGCGAAGCCCTTTCCGAAAACGAATATTCTTTAAATGCTGGTTTCAATGCGTCCTACTTAAAATCTAAAGTAAACTTAGACAGTAGTTCTATCGCTCAGTTTCAACAAGCAAGCTCACAGCTAGAAGGTGCTACCCCCTTTTTAATGAATGCGGATCTATCTTTCAATAAAAAATATGAAAATAATGAATTTACAGGAACTGTTGTTTTTAACTATTCTAGCGATCGCGTATATTCTATTGGAACAAGAGGATTTGAAAATATTATCGAAAAAGGAATTCCAACATTAGATATTGTATCGTCTTATACCCTTCACAAAAAATACCGTTTAAACATCAAAGCTACAAACTTACTAAACCCTTCGTTTCAGTTGAGTAGAGCAAGTGCTAATGGAAATTCTGTGGTGTTAAGTAATTATAAAAAAGGGGTTAATCTAAGTGTAGGTATTTCTTACGAATTCTAAAAAAAGAATAAATTAGATAACAATTCTTTAAAAAAAAAGTACCCATAAAGAAACATTCTCATTGCAAATTTGCAATAAACATATAAACAAATTAAAAAAACAAAAAATGAAAAAATTAGTATTTTCAATGTTCGCAACAACAGCCATTTTATGCGCAAGCTGTACATTAGACAACGATGATCAAAACACAGGTGGAAACACCAATAATGAAGTGACTGCTCAAAATTTAGCAGGAAACTTGACCACAGACTTACGACTTAGCTCTGGAATTGCACACAACTTAATTGGTGCCCTTTTGGTAAAAGACGGAGCTACTTTAACTATTGATGCAGGAACAAGAATCAATGCATTGGCAGGAGGAACCGATGTCTATATTTTGGTAGAAAAAGGAGGAAAAATCATTGCAGATGGAACTGCAGACAACCCGATCATATTTACTTCAAATGCAACCAATCCACAACCAGGAGATTGGGGAGGAATTATTTTAAACGGAAAAGCTCCTTTAAGTAGACAAAGTGGATCTGAAAGCAACTCGGCTTCAGAAGTGAATACCTCTATTTTATATGGTGGAAACATTGCAGATGATACTTCGGGAATTTTAGATTATGTAAAAATTGAATACTCGGGAGCAAGAATCGATGACGAAGCTGAACACAACGGACTCACAATTAATGGAGTAGGATCTGGTACGGTTATTTCTAACATTGCAATTTTAAATGGTGATGATGATGCTATTGAGTTCTTTGGAGGTACTGTAAACGCAACAAACATTTTAGTCATCAATGCAAAAGATGATATGTTCGATTTTACGCAAGGCTATACAGGAACTTGCACCAACTTATATGGTGTTCGTGAAAATGGTTTTACAGCAGTAACTTCAGATCCTAGAGGAATTGAAGCAGACGGGAATTTAGATGGAAATACACCAACAGACAGCAATCAATCTGTATTTACAATCGATAAAGTAACCATTATTAACAATGCAGAGAATGTAGATCTTTCTGATGGAATAAAAATAAGACGTGGGGCAACTGCCACGATTACCAATGCATTTATTCGTTTAGGTACAGGTGCAGCCTATGCTGATGTCATAGATTTAAAAGACAGCAAAGGAGATGCTACGGACGCTACCTCAATAATAGGAGTTGCCAACACAGAAAATGGACTTGACATTGCTGATGTTAAAAACACAACTTCTGGAGGCGCTACAATCAACTTATCTGCTGGAACAACCGGAGGTGCAGATACCAGTGTTTTTGCCTGGACTGGTTACAGTTTCTAGATAATAGAAAAATAAATTCATAAAAAAACAGGCTTTTAAGCCTGTTTTTTTTATTTGAATAAGATTGATTTCAATTAGTGAATCGCTATTTTAAGTCCTGTTTCTCTGGTATTCACATCTACTATAGCATTGTTCTCATAGTGGATCTCTTTTAGAGCATTTGAACTCCAAACCAGCCATTTTCCTACTTTATTTCCGGCATCATAAAACGCGGTTTGAATAATATTCCCTTCTTTATCAAAACGGGTCCATTCTCCTGTAAGCTTTTGATCTTTGAAAAAACCAATGGTGCTAACAGTTCCATCCTGATAATAATATGTTGCTTTTACCAAATCTCCTTCAGCAGTATAACTTGGTTGTTTTTCTTGTGAAAATCCAACAAATCCAATCATAAGTAATGTCAATAATAGTATTTTTTTCATGGTATCGTATTTTTTGGGTTCCTATTTAATATTCAAATATAGTGTATTAATTACAATTTACAAACATTTTGGTAACATTAATTTAACATTGGAGTGTCAAACCAATTGTTTGCATTTTTTTGGAACCTTATAAAAATAGAATCCTTGCCTATCTTTCAATCATTTCTACAGGATAAAAATTAATATAATAAACAAATCAGTTAAGATACATTCTTTTGGATGTTATAAAATAAGATTTATATTTATGCCAAAATTTTATCTTATGGAAGAATACTTTGAAAAATTCAAAACTATGCTTTTAGATCATGCACCTTCAGTATTGAGTGCTTTAGCTATTTTAATTATAGGAATGTATGCAATTAAAATTATTGTCAAAGCAACTCGACAATTAATGAAAAAAGGAGGTGTAGACCTTACATTACAATCTTTTTTAGGAAACCTAATAGGCTGGACATTAAAAGCATTGTTGTTTATTACTGTCATTTCTAAGCTAGGGGTTGCAACTACTTCATTTGCAACAATTATTGGAGCTGCAGGTTTAGCAGTTGGTTTAGCACTACAAGGTTCATTGTCCAATTTTGCAGGGGGAGCACTGATCATGATTTTCAAACCATTCAAAATTCATGATTTGATTGAAGCCCAAGGTACATTGGGAGTCGTAAAAGAAATTCAAATTTTTACTACAGAAATTAAAACTCCAGATAATAAATTGGTAATCATCCCAAATGGTGCGCTGTCTAATGGGACTATCATAAATTATTCAAAGGAAGGAATCTTACGTATAGATTTAACCTTTGGAGTTTCCTATGATGCAAATATCAAACAAACCAAAGAGGTGTTAATGACTGTTTTAAATACGCATCCAAAAGTATTAGAAGATCCGTTACCAGCAGTAACTGTGTCTGAATTGGCAGATAGTTCTGTGAATTTTGCAGTAAGGCCTTGGGTACAAGTAGAAGATTATTGGGAAGTCTATTTTGACATCACTGAACAAACAAAATTAGCACTAGATACAGCAGGCATTGAAATTCCGTATCCTCATCGAATAAACATTAATAAGTAGGCTTCTTCTTCTTTTCTGGAACGATCATAAAATCTTTCAAATAAAATGGCTCGAAATAGGCAACATCTACGAATTCTTTTTGAGAAAATTTGTCAAACGATAGTTGGGCCATTTGAGCTGCCGACGGAAATTGATCTGCAACAAAAATAGCATTTTTGTGGGTGAGTATCGGTTGACATTTTTGAGCACCATCCCCTAAAAAGTACACCGGGCCTCTTTCCAAATATTCAGAAAAAGAAGTTGTATCAATGATATTTGCTTGAATGGATCTAAGTAGTTGGTAGTCTGCAGAAAAAATAGCTGCATATACTTCCATTCTTCGAGCATCTAACATGGGTACAATAACGCCTTCAGAAATCGAGATGGAAGTTGAGAGTGAACGAAGCGTTTCTATAGAGATTAATGGTTTGTCAATAGCAAAACAAATTCCTTTTGCAGCAGAAACTCCAATTCGGAGTCCAGTGTACGAACCTGGTCCTTTACTAACAGCTACCGCATCAAGCTCATGAATCTCAATATGAGCCTCTTTTAAAGCCTCATTGATAAATGGGTGTAGCTTTTCTGCGTGTGAATAATTGAGGTCGTTTAACTCTTTTAAAACAAGAACTTCTCCGTTCTCAGCAATACTTACAGAACAATTTTTTGTTGCCGTCTCAATATTTAAAATAATCGCCACTTTTGAAATTTTTCACAAATATAACCCTTACTTAAAAGAAAACCTCGCAAAAAGCGAGGTGTTCTAAATTGTATGTTTAATTTCTGTTATTCTAAGACCAATTCTCCAGAATAAAATTCCAATATTTTTGATTTGAATGCATAGTCATATTTTGAACGAATCAACGCCCCCTGCGCATTCACCAACCGAGTTCTTACTTGATCAAAATCAAACAAAGACATATCCCCAAAATTGTATCGCTCTTGAGAATTTTTAAAGGCTTCCTCTTGAGCTGCTAAAGAAATTTTTGCGGCTTGATAGGTATTAAAAGATGCTTTTACGTCTAAGAATGCTTGCTCTATGGTTTGTTTTAAGCGAATTTTTTCACTCTCCAATCGAGTGATGAAAATTTCTTTGCTAATTTTTGATTTCGCAACATTATTTTTGGTTTGAAAACGATTAAAAATTGGGACACTAACATTGAAGCCAAATCCGTATCCAAAATTGTCATTCAGTTGTGTAAGCAAATTGGTGTTTGAAAATCCGTAAGGTAAGTTGAGATTGAAACCATAATTTGTAGAAACCCCTGCTGAAGCATTAATAGTAGGTAAAAAATTAGATTTTGCAATTTCAATACTTAAATCGGCACTTTCGATCGCCAATCTAGCACTTTCAATTTCGGGTCTATTGATCAATGATTTTTCAAAGACAGTCTCTGAGTTATTGTAAAACAAGCTTGATGATGGAGTGTCTATATCTAAAGGGGCAATATCAAAATCTTGAATGGGTACTTGAATAGCTTGTGCCAAGTTTAATAAAGCAATGCTTAAAACATTCTCTTGAGCTACAACTGCTTGCAAATTGGAAGCCGCTGCAGATTGAGTATTTAAAACCTCACCTTTTGCAACATCTCCTGCATCAAATCTACTTTTGACTGCCTCTATTTGTTTTTTACTAATCTCATATTGAACTTGAGCGACTTTTAAATTTTCCTTGGCAAATAAAACATCCAAATATCCTCGAACCACAAAAAGAGAAATATCATTTTCCATTTTTTGCAAATCGTATTGACTTGCTTCTACACCCAATTTTGCTTGCTTGTAAGTGTTTGTGTTTCTAAATCCATTAAAGATGGTGTATCCTGTATTCAATCCTAAAGATCCTCCAAAAAAACTTGTAGATACCCTACTGTTCGAAACAGGATCAATTCCAGAACCAAAATTCAGATTTCCTCCTGTACTTCCATTTAAATTTGGTAAAAAATTCCCTTTAGCGATAGAAACATCTTTTTCTGCAGAAAGCACATTGAGTTTATTTTGCTGTACAGAAATATTTCTTTCTAAAGCTTGATCTACACATTCTTTAAGCGTCCATCTTTTCTGTGAAAAACTAGCTATGGAAGTAAATAGAGCAACTGCTATGATGATTTTAGTTTTCAATATGTAATATTTTTGATTGGTATACTTGTGGTTCTTATAAAAACAGAAAATAAAGTATTTCATAAGTTCTAATAAGACGATTAAATGTATAAAATGTTACAGTAGTAACCTCTTATTGAACTGTTAATTTTGGTAATTCTTCTTATAGCGATATAAAGTGTAAAAAAGAACGCCAATTAATAGATATGGAAAAACCATTAAATAAGCAATTCCATCATTCACTCCTTCTGCCAAAGAAGGGTTTCCATTTTCAACCACAGCTTTACACATTGCACATTGAGCATTGCTAATGATTGAGCTAAAAATAAAGAAAAAAGTGAATACTATTTTTTTACAATACATAATAGGGAGCAATCATTAAATATACAATGACACCCGTAACCGCAACATACAACCATAATGGAAATGTAATTTTTGCAATTTTTTTATGGGCTGGAAAATCTGTTAATTTAGCTCTCATATAAGTTGTAAGTACAAAAGGTATGACAACAATAGAGAGTATAATATGTGTAATTAGAATAAAGTAGTACACATATTTAATCAATCCTTCTCCAAGAAAGGCTGTAGAATTTGAGGTCATGTGATACGCAACATACATCAGCAAAAAAAGTACTGAGCAGAAAATCGCAAAGCTATTCAGATTCTCGTGTAATTTTCGATTTCCTTTTTTGATTGCAATCACAGCGGCAATTAAAACAATGGCTGTTAATCCGTTTACGGAAGCATAAATAGGAGGTAAAAAATTCAGAGGTTCAATATCAAAACCCAACTTTTGTAAATTCACTCCAAACAAAGCTGCCACTGCTATTGGGATTATAATAGACAAAGCAGTGATGATCTTTTTATACTTTTTCTCTAGGGCTAGATTCTTATTCATTTAATAATAGTTTAATGTCTTCTTTTAGTGCACTTATTTGGTCAGAGAAACTATGTTCTTCCAATGCTCTGTAATACATAATTGGATTTCCAAATTCATCATTTCTAGAACGAAGATACCCTTCTTTATCTACTAATGCAAATAGACCAGAATGTTCAAAGCCACCATGATCTCCATCACTTTTTCCTGCGTACAAAGAAAAGCCATTATTTGATAGCGCATACACAACTTCTTCTGATACTCCTGTTAAAAGATGCCAATTTCGATGTAATATTCCTTGGTTCTTTGCGTAGGTTTTTAATACGTCTGGAGTATCTATTTCTGGAGTGATGGAAATTGAGGCAATACCAAAATTAGAGTTTCCAAAGAAAGCATCTTGAATACTTAGCATTTTACGGTTCATAATCGGGCAAATACTCGGACAGGTTGAAAAGAAAAATTCAACCACATATACTTTCCCTGCATAAGTTTCGTTGGTGATTGTTTTCCCTTCTTGATTGATAAATTCAAAAGCGGGAACTTTTCGGTATTCTTCTTCTGAAGTATTCGAAACGATATAAAAAAGGGCTTGCTTTTTGGCAAATCGTTCTGCAATTTTTGGCACCGTATAGATTCCAAAAAGTAAGATGATAAAAGTGACGCCTATGTAAGAGTTTTTTTTGTTCATCCTTTATATTGATATGCTAGATTTCTCTATCTGCATCGTTCTTTTTTAATGCCAATCTGTATTCTGCCAACACAACTTTTACATCATCTTTCATCTTCTTATTGAGTTCAGAAACAGAGTTCATATTGTATCCATAGAGCTTCCCTTCAAAGCTATCTTCATCTGTAAGTCTTCCTCTTAAATTGATTTCTTTGTCAATAAGAAATACATTTTGAGTGTATAAATTGTTTAGTGTAGTACCCGTTTTAAAACTTTCATAAAAGAGGCCAATTTCCGTTTCACTTGCAGCGACAAACTTCCATTTGGCCATATTGGTAAAGTTTCCAATTTCTTTCTTTAAAGTGGCAACTGCTTCTTGTTGAGCTTTTGGGTAGACTGCAATCATTTGAAAATTTTTAAACCCATAAAAAGGTTTGTATATCTTCTGATTCAAGTTGAAAACCCCTCCTTGAATTCCTTTAACGTCATTTCCTAAGAAACAAACGATCGAAATTTTTTGATTTAATGAAGTTTGCTTTGTGGTGTCTATTAGAGATACGTCCATCACACTTTTTGTCACTACGGGAAGTTTTCCAAAATTATTGATACCCGTAGAAAGCACTAAATAAAACATTAGTGGGAATATAAAAAGTAAAAAAAGGACAACTCTTTTTTTGGTAATTTTCATGTGATGATGGTTTTAAGCAAAAAAAAGGCGGTTATTTAAAACCACCTTCTATATGAATTACCACTTTACAAGTGGTCCTAAGGTGTCATAAACATATTCACCTTCTAGCAACAATAAAGTTACTAGATAACAGATCAGAAAAATAGGGGTCCAAACGATCGCGCGTCGAAACCATTTTTTTTCTCCTTCGAGGTGCATAAAAGACCAAGCAATAAAATATGCTTTGACTAATGTTAAGATAATAAAAATCCAGTTCAACCAACTTGTTCCTAATAGGTTAGACAAGTATAAAAAATCAGGCTTCAAAATTCCTAACCAAACTTCTACACCTGTAATTACGGTTAAGATGATTAATACTATCCAAATTTTCTTTGTATTCGATTCGTGTGCGTGTGCCATTTTTGTGCTATTTTTTTATTAAACCAAGTAGAAGAATGTGAATACGAATACCCAAACTAAATCTACAAAGTGCCAGTACAATCCAACTTTTTCTACCATTTCGTAGTGACCTCTTTTTTCGTAAGTTCCAACAATCACATTAAAGAAAATAATAATGTTGATTAAAATTCCAGAGAATACGTGGAAACCGTGAAAACCTGTAATGAAAAAGAAGAAATCTGCAAAAATAGTATTACCATATTCATTGACTTCTAAATCTGCTCCTTCAACGACTAATTTTGTTTTAGCTAACTGAACAGCTCCCTCTTCGCGAGACAAAATTGTTTTCTTTTTTGTCTCTAAATTAATCAATTCTGATCTTACCTGAACTTCTGGGTGTGCATGATAAGCTGCTATAACTTGATCTACAGAATACGTTGCGATTGTTGGTTCTTTTTCAAACCACAATCCGTTTGCTTTTGTATGTTGCTCTCTACCATCTGTTCTTTCTGTGGTAACAAAGTCAGCCAATGCAATTTGTTCTCCATCAGCATTTACAAATTGTAAAATTTTTCCCTCTGAAGTTTTTACAGCACCATATGAACCTTTGATAAACGTTTTCCATTCCCATGCTTGAGAGCCAACAAAGATGATTCCAAAAATAATCGTTGCAAACATGTACCAAGCAACTTTATTTTTTTGCATTTTATGCCCTGCATCTACCGCCAATACCATTGTAACAGAAGAGACAATTAAAATAAATGTCATAATTGCGACATAAATCATTGGATAATTTCCATGTACAAATGGAACGTGGGTAAAAACTTCATCGGCAATTGGCCAAGAGTCAATAAATTTAAAACGTGTTAAACCGTAGGCCGCTAAAAACCCTGAAAAGGTTAATGCATCGGAAACGATAAAAAACCACATCATCATTTTACCGTAACTTGCACCAAATGGTTTTATACCACCTCCATCCCAGGTTTCTTTTTTATTAGAAGTTACCGCTGAATTTGATTTCATATTATTATTCTGTTAAATAGTTTTTTAATAGTTTGCCAAAATTAATCATTTTTCATCACTTAATAAAAGAGAAAAAGAAAAATAGATAGATCCATAATATATCTACAAAATGCCAGAAGATTGCACCTAGTTCATAGCCTAGGAAATCATTTGGTTTGTATTTATATTTAAAATGATTATAAATAACAACAAGCAACACAATTACACCAGCCAATAGGTGTAAAACGTGTAAAAATGTGATGCCAATGATAAACGATGTTGACACGGTGCTCTCTGGTCCTGTAAAGAACAAGCCGATACTTTTTAATTGATTGAAACCTACATATTGTTGCCAAACAAAACCAAGTCCCAAAACAAAGGTGAGTACTACAAAAAATAAAGAAAGTTGTCTTTTATCACTCTTGATAAAACGCTGTGACAACAATAATGAAATACTACTCAAAACGATCAAAATCGTACTGGTATAAAATGCTTGTGGCAAATCGAATGAAACCCAATCATCTCTTCTCATACTGATGACATAAGCACTCGTAAGCCCTGCAAAAAACATCACCATACTGATCATCGAAACCCATAACATCGGTTTTGCCGATTTGCGTTTGGCCACTGCTAATTCTTCTTGTAATTTTTCTTCTGTTATCATTTCTTAATGTAAAAATTTATCAACTACATAAATCACTTGAACTAATGTGATATACAAAACACTGGCTAACATTAACTTTCTGGCTTCAGTATTCTGTAATGTCTTATATAATTGCACTGCATAATACAGCATTAAACATCCCAGTAAAGCTACAATTATAGCAGTTACTGGATAAATATAAAAGTCTCCTGTCGCTCGTAAAACAGGCGCAATAGAAACCAAAATCATAATTACGGTATAAAAAATAATTTGCTTTACGGCTCCAGTATCTTTGGTATTCATAGGGAGCATATTAAAGCCTGCCTTTTTATATTCTTCATATTGTAACCATCCAATAGACCAAAAATGTGGAAATTGCCAAAAAAACTGAATCATAAATAAGATCCCTGCTTCAATTCCAAATTGATTGGTCGCTGCTACCCAACCTAACATAAACGGAATGGCACCCGGAATGGCCCCAACAAACACGGTTAAAGGAGTTACAGGCTTCAAAGGGGTATAGACACTTGTGTATAAGAAAATTGAAATGGCACCAAACAAGGCACTCTTCGCATTGATATAGTAAAGAATCCCCAAACCAACAACGGCAAATAGAATGGCAATGAAAAATGCTGTTTGAATAGACATTCTGCTCGTAGGTAACGGTCTGTTTTTGGTACGTTGCATCAATGCATCTGTATCTTTTTCGATAATTTGATTGAATGCATTGGAAGCACCTACCATTAAAAAACCTCCAATAGCAAGTAAAGATAGCGTTGTGTAATTCACCGTTTCTACGGCCAATAAATACCCCGCCACAGAAGAAAAAACGACACTTAAAGACAACCCAACTTTAATCAGCTGCTTTAGATCTGTAAATGTTGTTTTTAAAAACGTGCTATTCTCCGAAATGGTAGTAGAATTCATTATCAATTTACTTAACTGCAAAGATATTTCATAAATATGACTTTACAATGGGTTTTTGTGCTTAAAAAAAGAAAAACCCACTCAAAAAAAGAATTTCTTATGAGTGGGAAAATTGCTATGAAAAAGAAAAAAATGTGATCTTAAATCACTAGATAAATATATATAAAAAATTAAAACAAAA
>Ga0257120_1000169_pt1 | contig 52683 bp, 58 predicted proteins | sample SI106_10metaG_FD_190153 | JGI IMG/M metagenome (GOLD analysis project Ga0257120, IMG submission 190153) | Marine microbial communities from Saanich Inlet, British Columbia, Canada - SI106_10 | ecosystem: Environmental > Aquatic > Marine > Inlet | place: Canada: British Columbia | collected...
TGCACGGTTTTGGCTGGTTTTTACATGAAGACCACCATCAACCCAAATACAATGGTTTTGAAAAAAATGATGCTTTTTTTGTGGTGTTTGCCATTCCGAGTATTGCGTTGTTTTATTTTGGAAGTTATACCCCACAAACCTATTTGTTTTTTATTGGTTTAGGGATTCTTTTATACGGATTGGCCTATTTTTTAGTCCACGATATTTTGATTCATCAACGTTTTAAATGGTTCAAAAACACCAACAATGCGTATTTGAAAGGATTGCGCAAGGCGCATAAAATTCACCACAAAAATATGGGAAAGGCAGATAGCCAATGTTTTGGAATGTTGTTTGTACCTCTTAAATATTTTAAGAAACCAAAGTTAGACTCCGCTAAAAATTAATATTTTAATTAGAGAGATTGCTCTAGTACTTAACGTATTCTTTAATTTCTAAACCATATCCAATCATTCCAACACGTTTTGATTGTTCAGTATTGGTGATTAGTTTTAGTTTACTCACATTCAAGTCGTGAAGTATCTGTGCTCCAATTCCAAAATCTCGATTGTCCATCCCAATTCTAGGCGCTTTGATTTCTCCGTTGTTTTGATTTTCTTTTAAGACCTCTAATCGACCCAATAAGCTTTGTGAATGGTTTTGTTGATTGATAAATAAAATAGCCCCTTTTCCTTCCTCATTGATTACATTAAACATTTGATCCAACTTTTTGTCAGCATTGTTGGTGAGGGTTCCCAAAATATCATTGTTTACTAAAGTAGAATTCACACGTGTCAATACACTGTCTTCTTTTGTCCAAGTTCCTTTTGTTAGGGCCAAATGCACTTGATTGTTTGTTGTTTGTTGATAGGCTCTTAAACGAAATTCACCAAATCGAGTTTGCAACATAAAGTCTTCTTTCTTTTCGATCAAAGAATCGTGTTCCATTCTGTATGCTACTAAATCTTCAATAGAAACAATTTTAATATCGAACTTCTTAGCGACTTCCAACAATTGAGGCAATCGTGCCATGGTACCATCTTCATTCATGATCTCAACAATCACACCAGCGGGTTGTAAGCCAGCGAGTCTTGCAAAATCTATAGCAGCTTCTGTATGTCCTGTTCTTCGTAAAACACCGCCTTCTTTTGCTCTTAAAGGAAAAATATGTCCCGGTCTTGCCAAATCGAAGGGTTTTGTCTCCTTGTCTACCAAGGACTTTATTGTTAATGCTCTGTCTGATGCAGAAATTCCTGTGGTCACTCCTTTTCCACGTAAATCTACAGAAACTGTAAATGCCGTTTCCATTGGGTCGGTATTGTTTTGTACCATCATGCCTAAAGCTAGTTCTTTACAGCGGTTTTCTGTCAATGGGGTACAAATCAATCCTCGTCCATGGGTTGCCATAAAATTCACCATTTCAGGTGTTGCCATTTCTGCTGCGGCTAGAAAATCACCTTCATTTTCTCTATTCTCATCATCTACAACGATAATGACTTTTCCGTTCTTAATGTCTTCAATAGCCTCTACGATTGAATTGAGCTGGGTGCTATTTTGAGTTTTGCTTAGTGTCATATTAGGGTGTCTTTTTAGACAAGAGTCGTTTAAAAATAGTAATAATAGGTTGTATAAAAGTATCTATATTGAAAATCCCTTTGTCTCTTGTAGCTCTTCGAGTCAATAAAAATGCAATAGGGAACAATGCTAAAAATGAAATCCATCCTCCTACAAATGAAGAAACAGAGCTTTCTTCAGCTAAATTTTTACCAAAGGTATTGCTGAAAAAGTAAATGACATAGATGGAAATTGCTGAAATCATGGGCAATCCAAAACCTCCTTTTCTAATGATGGATCCTAGAGGAGCACCAATAAAAAATAATAATAAGCAAGAAAATGAAAAAGCAATTCGGTTGTAATATTCAGTATCGTATAAGTTTAAATTTTTTCGTTTAAATTTAAAAGTACTCTTATTGGATGTTACATTATTCGCCGCCCTTCCTGCAATGGAAATCGAGGTATTAAGAATATTGATTCGGTCATTTAAATTAAAATTGTCTAGAATTGTAGGTGAAATCATTTTTGATTTTACAGAGTCTTGATATGCATAGAGGCTAGTTGCTTTCAGAATAGAATTTAAGCTTTTGGCTCTCAATTGCACATATTCGTCATAGTCCGCTTTTAAATCGGGTAGGGTGTCCTTAATTTGTTGAACGCTGAGCATGTTGTGCCGTCCTTTGTATTTTTCGTCTTCTAAATCTGCTTCAGTTAAGGAGGAGATGTCAATATTCATTTCATATTCTTTAAATGTAGCATTTGAGGAGGGCATTCGGTTTCGTTTTGCTAAGGAAGATCCAGAGCGGATATGTTCTTCATAGTAATTGCCATCATATAAAACGAAGGTCATGTATTTACTTCCTTCTTCAGAAACAATTTTACCACTTTTAGCGGTGATTACTTTTTGGTTTCCTCTTCTACTTTTTAAATCGTAGATCAATACTTTTTTTAGTAGATTTTCATCTTCTCCGTATTTTTCTTCAAATTTAATTTGATAATCAGGAATTTCAGTATTAAAACTTCCTGGAATTAAAGCCATAGTTGGCTGTTTCTTTTTAATGTTTTGCTTTAAATTCAATTGCTTGAATACTGCATAGGGATAGACGTTGTTTAGAAATAAAAAGTTGATACCACTCATAAATATGGCTAAAAATGCCAAAGGCCTTACCATTCTTTGTAATGAAATACCTGCAGATTTTGCAGCAGCAAATTCGTAGTTTTCACCAAGGCTTCCCAAAGCCATAATAGAGGAGAGGAGAACACCAATAGGCAGTGCCTGAGGGATGATCATTAAAGCTGTATAATATAAAAATTTAAAGATAAACGCTAAGCTAATCCCCTTGCCCGCAATATTTTCAAAGGTTTGCCATAATGCTTGCATGACCAAGACAAATAAGACAATAAGAAATGTTGCGAAAAAAGGGACTAAAAAACTTTTGAGTATGTATCTGTCAAGAATTTTCATCGGTACAAAAGTAGTTTCTTAAACACTAAGAAGCTACTAATTTTCTGTTAATTGGTGGTTAGTCTATTGAATATCCATTTTTCTCAGAATACTTTTCTCTGTTTAGAGAAAACAAGGTGTCTGATAAATTTTGATTGCTTTCAAACTGGGTAATTGTAAAGGTTGTTTTTGAGTTATTTTCTCCTAATTGAATTAATTGATAAATATGTTTTGTAGTTGTATCTATGGCCAGCTGAACCTCTACTATATTCGACTCGCTATCTATTGGGTATAAGGTGACAAACTGAATTTTCTTCCCCTTGATTTTTTTTAGTTTCCCCATTGCGTATGTATATCCTTCTTTGTGGAAGGTTAACAATTTAGAAGGATAAATAAATCCGTCATCACCGTCGATATCTCCATCAGAAATAGTAACTTCTTTTTCATCATTGTTAATCACGTACATTTTCTTCCCGTCAAAAATAAACGTATTCCCAAGGTAGTCTAGATTGTATTTTTCTTGTTGAAGTGTGATATTTCCAATAATAGGGGGTTCATCTCCTTTTTGTATTCCCGCTTCTTCATTGATTAAGGTCTGACTAAATTGGATATACATATTTTCATAAGCGCCCATTTTTTCTGAAACGGCATCCAATAGTAATTTTGCTACTTCGGAATTTTGACTGAATAGGTTCAGCGATAGGATACAGCTAAAAAAGAATACACTAATTTTTTTCATTTGATCTCTTTTGATTTCTCGATGTGTGGAGAATTATACGTTTTTTTCGTTTTCTAATAATTGATCTAAAGCCGCCAAATCGGTTACTAAAACCTGTCTGGCTTTACTTCCTTCAAATCCGCCTACAACACCTGCTGCTTCGAGTTGATCAATCAATCTCCCTGCTCTGTTGTAGCCTAGTTTTAATTTTCGTTGCAATAATGAGGCAGAACCCTGTTGTGCAATTATGATGACTTCTGCAGCTTCTCGAAAGAGTTTGTCTCTTTCGGAAATATCAATATCAATAGTTGTGCCACCTTCTTCATCGATATACTCGGGCAATAAATAAGCATCCGAGTAGGCTCTTTGTGAACCTATAAAATCGGTAATTTTTTCGACTTCTGGTGTGTCTACAAATGCACATTGAATTCGAACGATTTCATTCCCGTTGGTGTACAATAAATCTCCACGACCAATCAATTGATCTGCACCTCCAGAATCTAAAATTGTTCTAGAATCTATTTTTGAAGTAACTCGAAAAGCAATTCTCGCAGGAAAATTGGCTTTGATTATACCCGTAATAACATTTACAGAAGGTCTTTGAGTTGCAACTATAAGGTGAATTCCAATCGCTCTTGCAAGCTGGGCCAAACGTGCTATTGGAGTTTCGACCTCTTTTCCTGCCGTCATGATCAAATCGGCAAATTCATCAATGACCAGTACAATGTAAGGTAAAAACTGATGTCCTTCATTCGGATTTAATTTCCGTGCTTTGAATTTGGCATTGTATTCTTTAATGTTACGCACCATTGCATTTTTCAGCAAGTCGTATCGATTGTCCATCTCGATACAAAGCGAATTTAGCGTATGCACTACTTTGGTGGTATCGGTAATGATTGCGTCATCTGTATCGGGTAATTTTGCTAGATAATGACGTTCAATTTTGTTGAACAAGGTCAATTCTACCTTTTTGGGGTCAACCAAAATAAACTTTACCTCTGCAGGGTGTTTTTTGTAGAGTAAGGAGGTCAAAACTGCATTGAGACCTACAGACTTTCCTTGTCCTGTAGCACCCGCCATTAACAGGTGAGGCATTTTTGCTAAGTCGATGACAAAGGTTTCATTGGATATGGTTTTTCCCAAAGCAATCGGTAATTCCATAGGAGATTCTTGAAATCTTTTAGAAGCAATTACAGAATGCATGGAAACGATGGTCGATTTTTTGTTGGGTACTTCAATTCCAATAGTTCCTTTTCCAGGAATTGGTGCTATGATACGAATCCCTAAAGCAGACAGTGAGAGTGCAATGTCATCTTCTAAGTTTTTAATTTTAGATATTCGAATTCCAGCCTCTGGTACAATTTCGTATAAAGTAATGGTTGGACCAACAGTCGCCTTAATTTCGGCAATTCCAATTTTGTAGTTTTTTAAGGTTTCTACAATTTTGTTTTTATTGGCCTCCAATTCTTCAGGATCAATAGATATGGTTTCGTTGTATTGTTTTAAAAGATTAAAGGTTGGGAACTTAAAATTGGACAATTCCAATGTTGGGTCAAATTCTCCAAAATCTTTCAGAATTTTATCAGACAAATTTTCGGTAACACTTTTTTCTTCCTCAATTTTTTCAACTTCAATTTCTACGGTATCACCTTCATCCTCTGTAACTGGTATTTTTGGATTGTCCACTTCTAACGAAATTTCTTCTCTTTTGATTGGGGCTTCAGAATGGTTGGTAATGGTAGGTTGAAGGTTCTCTAATGAAAATTCAAATTCCGATTTTGTATTCGAAGATGAAATATTCTGATCAATTGTAGCTTCATCTTCAGTGTTTTTTTGTTCAGATGTTTCTTCTAACGTTGAGTTCAAAGATGTGTTTTCTGCTCGATACGCTCTTATTTTTTCAATAATTTTATCGGCAGTTAATTTGTAACGAAGTGCCAAATATGCAATAAAAAAGAATGCCAGCAGAAGTGACAAACCTGTTTTCCCTAAAAAGCGCTGCAGATAGTCGTTTATTTCATACCCAATGGTTCCAGAAAGAATGGCCGATTCGTTTTCTAAAAACCCGAAAGCAATTGAAATCCATAACATCATAGACAATCCCCAGTTCCAAGAAATAATAATTCGGCCTATTTTTTTTTGAAGAAGCCTAAACAGTCCAGTCTTAAATAGCTGAAATGCGATGATAAAAGCGGCTATTCCAATTCCTTTATAAATAAAGAAATGACTTAGTTTTGCACCGATTTTTCCTAGGAGATTCTTGCTCAACACCGTTTTATCGCTCAGTCTAGTCAGGCCACTTTGATCGTCTTGCCAATTGAAAAAGAAAGAAATAAAAGCGATTGCTAGAAAGACTGCGAAGAGGAGTAGAAAAGCAGCAATAATTGTTTGTGCTTGTCGGGTTTTTAGAAAAGAAAAAACACCTGTCTTTGTCTCTATATTGCGAGTATATTTACCGCTTTTTGTTGCTTTCTTAATCATTAAAAATTATTGAAATAAATTAAGTATTCTGCTTCCATAAATAAAACCTGCAACAATCAAAGAAATAATTCCCGCAAAGCTGGGACCTCCTGCTGCAATATCTTTTATGAAACCTATTTTTTCGTGATAATCGGGGTGTACAAAATCGGCCATTTTTTCAACAGCAGTATTCAATGCTTCTGCTACTAAGACTAACCCAATTACAATAAATTGGAGCATCCACTCAATGTTTGAAATTTCAAAATAAACTCCCAAACCTGTTACCAGGGCAGCAAAAAATAATTGTGCTTTGATACTGTCTTCGGTAGCGATGAGAAGCCACGTTCCTCTCAGGGCAAATTTCATACTGCGGAGTCTTCCTCTTAAAAAACTATCGTTGGGATTTTTCATGTGTGACCCTTATGTTTATAGTGCTTCTAGTGCTGCTTCATAATTTGGTTCGTCAGCAATTTCTCCTACTTGTTCTGTATAAACAACATCTCCTTTGGTATTGATAATAACAATAGCTCTAGAATGCAAATTAGCCAAAGGGCCGTTTGTAATCTCTAATGCATAGTCTTTACCAAAGCTACCGGTTGCAAAATCGGATAGCATTTCAATATTTTCAATTCCTTCAGCACCACAAAAACGTTTTTGAGCAAAAGGTAAATCTCTTGAAATACAAGCCACTATTGTATTGTCTAAATTGGCAGCTTTTTTGTTAAATGCTCTTACTGAGGCAGCACAGGTACCTGTATCAATACTAGGGAAGATGTTTAAAATTAAATTTTTACCAGTATAATCTGACAAGCTTTTGTGAGCCAAGTCGACTGCAGTCAATTTAAAATTGGGAGCTTTTTCTCCTATTTGTGGTAAGCTTCCTACTGTTTCTATTGGATTTCCTCCTAATGTGATGTTTGCCATTTCTTTTCAATTTTGTTAAGCTCAAAAATACATTTTTTTGCTGAATTTAAACAGTTTCTATTTTGTTAATATTCTTCAGTTATTATAAATATCTTCGCAATTAGAAAAATAGAAATCAAACGTGAATATTTCCCAATATACTTCAGAATTTAAATACAACTGGAAACTAACTGCCCCAGTGATGCTAGGAATGTTAGGTCATACTTTTGTGAGTTTTGTTGATAATATTATGGTAGGGCAAATGGGAACTGCAGAATTGGCAGCAGTTTCTTTAGGGAATAGTTTTATGTTTATTGCGATGTCTATAGGTATTGGTTTTTCTACCGCGATCACTCCTTTAATTGCAGAAGCAGATAGCTCTGATCAGTTTGATCAAGCAAAATCAACCTTTAAACATGGATTGTTTTTGTGTACTGTTTTGGGAATAGTCCTCTTTTTAGGGATTTTTTTTGCCAAACCACTGATGTACCTCATGAAACAGCCCGAAGAAGTGGTTGAATTGGCTATTCCTTATTTAGATTTGGTGGCTTTTTCTTTAATACCTTTGGTTGTTTTTCAAGCTTTGAAACAATTTAGTGATGGGATGTCTATGACTAGATACCCGATGTATGCTACTTTACTAGCTAATATTTTCAATGTAATTTTAAACTATCTGTTAATTTTTGGAAAATTTGGTTTTCCTGAATTAGGAATAGTAGGTGCAGCCTATGGTACCTTATTGTCACGTTTTATCATGCTTGTCTATTTGTGGTGGTTGTTAGCAAATAAGGAGCGTTCAAGAGCTTTGGTCACAAATATTAAATTCTTTGTTCTGGATGGTCTAATGCTTCGGAAGTTAATCAATCAAGGGGCTCCAAGTGCCATGCAAATGTTTTTTGAAGTAGCTATTTTTACAGCTGCTATATGGCTGAGTGGATTGCTAGGAAAAAACCCTCAAGCGGCAAATCAAATTGCTTTAAATTTATCCTCGATGACCTTTATGGTAGCTATGGGATTGAGTGTTGCTTCTATGGTAAGAGTAGGGAATCAAAAGGGTTTGCAAAATTTTAATGAGTTGAGAAGAATTGCTTTTTCAGTCTTTTTATTGGGATTTTTATTGGCAATTTCCTTTGGAATTCTATTTTTTTTATTCCACAAAAGTTTGCCTAAAATTTATGTAGATTTAAATGATGTTAAAAATTATACGGATAATTTAGAAGTGGTTCAAATTGCTTCTCAATTGTTGTTTGCTGCAGCCATTTTTCAAATTTCAGATACCATTCAAGTAGTTGTTTTGGGAGCCTTACGAGGCTTGCAAGATGTAAAGATCCCTACAATTATTACCTTTTTTTCCTATTGGGTGATTGGTTTTCCAGTGAGTTACTTTTTTGGTAAAGAAGAAATGTATGGAAGCTTTGGCATTTGGTTAGGCTTACTTGCAGGCTTGTCTACCGCAGCTATTTTATTGTATCTTCGATTTAATTATTTAACCTTAAAACTCATCAGAGAGCATCATAATTAACCCTACATTTGCCTTTCTAACGATATTCAATACAAACTATGGAAATTCCAAAATTTTTATTAGCAGACAACAGCAATTACCCAGAAGATATTTTTATCCTACACACCGATTATCCTCGTTTTTTGATCAATTTAAAAGATGATCAAATTGAGTGGTTTGAAGATCTAACCGGTGAAAATGAAGAAGATATTGCCACTGAATTGGCCGATTTAATGGACAAAGCAGGGGCTTTTTATGATAAAGAAGTAGGGCAATACGAGTAGTTTTTTTACTTTTATGATTCATGTTTGCATTCTTGCACAACGCAACGATCCTTCTTTTTAGTATCTAAATCATTAAAATAGTAGTTCCTATTTTCTTTTTTTGATTATTTTTATCGAAAATTAAAACGCTTTAGTGCAAGGGGAATATTTTAATGTTTTCAAGTTGAAAACAGAAATGCAAACTCATTACATGAACAGGCTGTTTAAAATTTTAAGCATCTAAAAAAAGTAATTTTAAACAACAAGCGTTACCATTTTACGTTCCATATAAGAATCAATTAAAACGAACCAATGAACAATAGATTTTTTTCACCTTTATGCATCGCAACTTTAGTTGTATTTATGAGTTGTACAAACAGTAAATTTGAGATTTCCAAAGGAAAAGTTGGAGACATTACGACAAAAACAACTATCAATGATTTGGAACAAATATTTGCAAATGATTCGATTGTAAAAAATTTAAGTGAAGGGGCAACTGGAAATAATTATTTTCAAGATGATGATGAATACTTAATTTACGAAAAAGGAGGAAAGCACTTATTGACCATTGTTCCTAAAGAACAATTAGATTCTATATCTACCATTCAAAGTATTGAAATTTTAGATTCTAGATATGCTACAGAAAACGGTCTCTCTTTAAATTCTACTTTTTCTGAAATTAGATTGAATACCAATATCACCAAAGTAGAAACTTCATTTTCTTCTGCAACTCTTTTTATAGACGATTTAAATGCGACCCTAGCAATAGATAAAGAAGAACTGGGTTTGAAAGAATTTAGCTCTGGAAAAGTGACTTTAGATCAAATACCTGACTTTGCAAAAATGAAGTCTTTTGTTGTTTGGTTTAACTAACAAATACCACCGAATTCAAGGGAGTAAGGTTTTTTGAACCTGAACGTTGATTACTTGGCTACATTCAATTCAATATGAAAAAATATACCCTCCAAAAATCACCATTTTGTGTACCTACGACAGATGGTAAAATTATTGAAGAGCATTTTGGAAATGCAACCGATCAAAATTCGGATGTAAGTATTGCTCACATGGTAGCTCCTGCGGGTTGGAGTGAACCATTTCAAACACCAGAATTTGATGAGTATACCTATATCATACGTGGAAAAAAACAATTTATTATTGAAGGGGAAACCTTGGTTTTAGAAGCTGGACAATCTATAAAAATTCAAAAAAATACACGGGTTCAATATTCCAATCCTTTCGAAGAGATCTGTGAATACCTAGCCATTTGTTTGCCTGCTTTTTCTATGAATTTAGTGCATCGAGAAGAGCTTTAAGTACTTTTTTTAGTCAAATAAAAGGGCAAATACAGTAACAAAAAGTACGGTATTACAAGCGTCTCGACTACAAAAACATATTGAGGCCACTCGCCAAAGAGGTCTAATGCTGATGCTGCATTGGGTTTCCTATTGGTATAAAAATAATTAGAGCCCAAAAAGAAATTCAGCGCAAACATTAAAATCATATAGACTTGCATTCCTAGAAACGATTTCCCAACACTTTTTAACGTGGGGCGCATCTTGTAAATAACGGTAGCAAAAAACATGAAAATCACCAATCCTGCGTGAACAAACCAATACCTGAAAAAAAGATAGTTTAAGTAATTGTATTCATCGGGTGTGATGAGTGATTGTAAGGTACCTCCTAAAATAAGAAATAAGAAAATTTCATAATACAAATACTTTCTGCTGATAGAGAGTATTGGGATAATCAAGGCTAAAAAACTACATAAGTGCAATGGTAAATCTTCCTGGTAATTAAAGTTTCCTTGAGATCCCTTTAACAATGTTCCAATAATTACCGTAAGGCTTATCGAAAAAGCAAAGATGTTTCCGACCCGTATTTGAGTGGTTTCCTTTTGTTCTTTAGTCCATAAGATTAGGACTGCTCCAAAAGTTATGCAAAAAATAATAAGCCACACATGTTGTGCCGTAAAGGGAGTAAAGTCGCTGTTTTCCTTTAGAAAAAAATCAATCAAGTTAAGGGGTATTGTTTCTCACAATATAAGAAAAAAGATTTTAAGGCTTATCCATGAGCTCTCTCGCAAGCTAGTAAGGTGTTTTTCAATAGCATTGCAATTGTCATAGGTCCTACACCACCAGGAACTGGAGTGATAAATTCTGATTTTTTAGAAACTTCGTCAAAAGCAACATCTCCTAATAAACGATATCCACTTTTTTTAGAAGTATCGGCAACTCGTGTAATTCCAACATCAATAACCGTCACATTGTCTTTAACCATATCCGCTTTTAAAAATTCAGGAATTCCAATGGCAGCAATGACTATATCTGCTTGAAGGGTGATTTTTTTTAAGTTTTTGGTTCTACTATGGCACATGGTAACGGTTGCATTTCCTATTTTTCTTTTCTGAGACAATAAAATACTCATCGGGCTTCCCACAATATGACTTCTTCCTAAAACCACAACGTGTTTCCCAGAAGTTTCTACTTCGTATCTTTCTAATAGTTCTAAAATTCCAAATGGAGTTGCAGAAATAAAAGTAGGCAGATTCAATGCCATTTTACCAACATTTGTAGGATGAAAACCGTCTACATCTTTATTTGGATCTACTGCCATCAATATCTTTTGCTCGTCGATATGACTTGGTAAGGGCAATTGAACGATAAATCCATCAATATCGTTATCAACATTTAAAATGGCAATTTCATTCAATAATTCTTCTTCGGTAGTATCCTCATTCAATCGGATCAATGTAGATTCAAAACCAACACGTTCACAGGCTTTTACCTTTGCGTTTACGTAGGTAATACTTGCACCATTGTTTCCAACAATAATAGCTGCTAAGTGGGGTGTTTTTTTACCAATGTCTTTCAGAGCTCTTACTTCCAATGCAATTTCCTCTTTAATATCTGCTGCTGTTTTTTTGCCGTCTAATAAAATCATTCTGTATTGTTTTCATTTGTAGTTATGAGCTACAAATTATTAGTTATTTTATTTGAAATTAATTTTTCACTAAGCTGAAAGTGCAATTATTTCATGCCTTTCATCATCTGCATCATTTTCTTTCCACCGCCACCTTGCATCATTTTCATCATTTTGCTCATCTGATTAAATTGTTTCATTAGCTGGTTTACAGCCTGCACGGTAGTTCCAGATCCTTTTGCAATTCTAGTTTTTCTACTTACGTTGATGGTTGATGGATTACTTCTTTCTGAGGGAGTCATCGAATGAATAATGGCTTCAATTCCTTTGAAGGCATCATCATCGATATCAACATCTTTCATGGCTTTTCCAGCACCAGGAATCATGCCAATCAAATCTTTCATGCTCCCCATTTTTTTGATTTGCTGAATTTGACTCAAAAAGTCATCGAAACCAAATTGATTTTTTGCTATTTTTTTCTGAATTTTCCTGGCCTCTTCCTCGTCATATTGTTCCTGTGCTCTCTCTACTAAAGAGACTACATCTCCCATTCCAAGAATTCGATCTGCCATTCTTTCTGGGTAAAAAATATCAATGGCATCCATTTTTTCACCAGTTCCAACAAATTTAATAGGTTTGTCTACAACCGATTTGATGGTTAATGCGGCTCCACCACGAGTATCACCATCCAATTTTGTCAGAATAACTCCGTCAAAATTTAAAATATCATTAAAGGCTTTTGCAGTATTTACTGCATCTTGCCCTGTCATTGCATCGACTACAAATAAAGTTTCTAGTGGGTTGATTGCTTTGTGAATGTTGGAAATCTCAGTCATCATTTCATCATCAACAGCCAAACGTCCAGCAGTATCAATAATTACCACATTTTTACCATTCGCTTTTGCGTGTTTGATGGCATTTTGAGAAATTTCAACAGGATTGTTATTACCAACTTCAGCATATACTTCAACGCCAATTTGTTCTCCAACTACTTGAAGTTGATTGATTGCGGCAGGTCTATAAACATCACATCCTACCAACAATACTTGTTTAGACTTCTTAGTTTTTAGGAAATTTGCTAATTTTCCAGAAAAGGTGGTTTTACCAGAACCCTGTAAACCAGACATTAAAATCACAGTTGGTGATCCTCCTAAATTTAATCCTACAGTTTCACCTCCCATTAATTCGATCAACTCGTCTTTTACAAGTTTGACCATCAATTGCCCAGGATTTAAGGTTGTTAATACGTCTTGACCAAGGGCTTTTGTTTGTACTTTTTTGGTGAATTCTTTGGCGATTTTAAAATTTACATCGGCATCTAAAAGTGCTCTTCGAACTTCTTTCAAAGTTTCTGCAACGTTTACTTCTGTAATTTTACCATGCCCCTTTAGGGTATGTAAGGCTTTATCTAATTTATCGCTTAAATTATGAAACATAATGGGTCTTATTTTTTGGAATCACAAATATAAGAATTCGTGTTTAGTTGATTGTAATTTATAAATAGTTTTTTGGAGCTCATTTCTTTGCGAAAAGACCAGCTAGAAAGTTAAGGATGTGTACAAAAATTGAGAGTAAGAAGACAACGAATGATAGAATCAGAATACTACTGAAATCGAGGTTCAAAAAGAACCGATGGTCTGCGAATTTATCCTCTGTTTGGGTGAAATAGATCGCAACGAAAAATGGAATAATTGCAATGATTTGTAGAAGGATATGGATTGCAGACAAGCCTTTTTTTGGAGGTCTTTCGATCCAGTGCAGTACCAAATAATCCAAGCCAAATAGAAGAAAAAGAAAACACCAAAAAAGACTCAAACTACTAATAGAAAGCATGAATTGCATGGCAAATATAGGAATGCTAATCGTTGAGTTCTCTCCTAATAATGCAAATGATAAAAATATTGGAGTGCATCCAAAAAAGAAATAATGAGGTTTGGCAATTATTTTTTTCACGAGTTTTAAAAATAAGAGTTTTTATTTCTTAGGTATAAATTCTAAAGCAACCCCGTTGATACAATGTCTTTTTCCTGTAGTTTCTTTTGGACCATCGTCAAAAGAATGTCCCAGATGGCCTTCACAAGTAGCACATTTCAACTCTGTTCTTGCATAGCCAATTTTGTAGTCTACATCTAAGATGACATTTTTTTCAATTGCCCTGTCAAAAGAAGGCCATCCAGTTCCCGAATCGAATTTGTGTTCGGATCTATACAACGGTTTTTTACACGCCACACAGACATAAACTCCTTGTTTGTAATTTTTATTCAACGGACTTGTAAATGCTCTTTCTGTTCCCGATTCACGCAATACATGATACTGCATTGCTGTCAGTTCTTTTTTCCATTCTGCATCTGTTTTTTGAATCGGATCTTTTTTTTGGGCAGTTGTAGTGCAATTCATCAATGAAATGAATAATAATAGTGCGATGCTGTTCTTCATTATTTTTTTATTTAAAATGATATGTGATCATATGGATCATTGTTGTTTTCGATGTATTCAACTTACATCAACAATGACATCCAATCCACTAAGATAAGTTTTTTAACAGGAATAATTATGGGTGTATTGGGAGATTATGTATTTTTATATAAAATCAATTTTTGAAAAAAATAAAATGAAAAAAAATGTCTTTTTCCTTTTTATGATTGTGTTTTTTATGGAATGTACCACGGTTCCTATTTCTGGAAGGAGTCGTGTGAATTTGGTAAGTGATGCTCAAGTTTTACCCGTAAGTTTTGCGCAATATCAAGGCTTTATAAAAGAAAATAAATTGTCAAAGAATGCAGGGATGACCCAACAAATTAAAGATGTTGGTCAGAATGTTTCTGCAGCTGTAGATCGTTTTATGCGAGCCAATAATATGATTTCGGAAGCGAATTCGTATCAATGGGAGTTTAATTTGGTTGAAGATAAAACGGTCAATGCGTGGTGTCTGCCAGGAGGGAAGGTTGTTTTTTATACAGGGATTTTACCAATTTGTGAAAATGTAGATGGTATTGCCGCTGTAATGGGGCATGAGGTGGCACATGCATTTGCAAAACACGGTCAGGAAAGGATGACCTCTACTTATGGACAACAGCTAGGAGCTGTTTTAGTTTCCTTAGGAACTTCAAAAGAATACCCCAAAACACAAGCAATCTGGAATGCTGCTTATGGTATTAGTTCACAAGTAGGCATGCTGTCTTTTAGTAGAACCCACGAAACTGAAGCAGATCAATTAGGCTTGGTTTTTATGTTAATGGCAGGGTATAAAGGAACTGAAGCAGCAGAAGTTTGGGTTCGAATGAGTAAACAAGCAGGCTCCAGTTCTACTCCAGAATTTTTGAGCACACACCCTTCCCATGAAACAAGAATTCAAACCTTAAAGAATTATTTACCTACTGCAAAAAAGTATGCAGACAAGTACAATGCGCAAGCTGCAGCATTATTAAAAGAATAGGAAAAATACTTTTACTATATTGTGTGCCGTTCAAAACCCTTTGAACGGCATTTATTTTAAAAGAAACAATATGTTACAAATAGGAGATAAGAAATTAATCAATGGGTGGGCTTTTTATGATTGGGCTAATTCAGTGTATTCATTAGTCATCAGCACCGCGGTTTTTCCCTTGTATTATTCAGGAATTACCAGTGATAAAGTAGTTTCTTTTTTAGGAATTGAATGGGAGCAGCCAGATACCTTATATAGTTATACCTTGTCTTTTTCCTTTTTGGTTGTGGCATGTATGTCGCCTATATTATCTGCAATTGCCGATTATACAGGAAATAAAAAGCGATTTTTAAAGATTTTCTGTACCATTGGTGCTGTTTCGGTGATGAGTTTGTACTTTTTTGAAAGCATTGATACCATTTGGATTGGAATAGTATTTACCTTTTTTGCAAGCATTGGTTTTTGGTCTAGTGTGGTCTTTTACAACTCCTATTTGCCAGAAGTAGCCCATCCTGAAGATCAAGATCGAGTAAGTGCTAAAGGATTTGCATATGGTTATGCGGGATCTGTTATCTTGTTAGTGATCAATTTGATCATGATTTTATATCACGATCTGTTTGGAATCACAGAGGCATATGCTTCAAGAGTTTCTTTTGTCATGGTTGGGCTTTGGTGGATTGGTTTTGCTCAAATCACTTTTAAGGTATTGCCGAACAATACCTTTCACAAAAAACCAGAAAAAGATTATATCTGGAAGGGGTTTAAAGAGCTTCAAATTGTTTGGACAGAAATTAAAACTTTACCCACTTTGAAGGGGTTTTTAATCGCTTTCTTTTTACTAAGTATTGGGGTGCAGACAATTATTTTATTGGCAACTATTTTTGGTTCATCAGAATTAGGATTGGGAGCGATTAGTTTGATTGTCACCGTTGTCTTAATTCAAGTTGTAGCCATTTTGGGTGCAACTATTTTTTCGAGAATTTCAGATAAATTTGGAAATTTTACTGCTTTAAAAATCACGATTGCTATCTGGATTATCGTGTGTTTTTGTGCCTTCTTACTTCATAAAGAACTTCCAAATGTAGATCTGTATTTCTACGGTTTAGGAGGCTTGTTGGGTTTGGTTTTAGGAGCAATTCAGTCTTTAACGAGATCGACCTATTCAAAATTATTACCCAAAACAGAGGATCATGCAACCTTTTTTAGTTTTTATGATGTTACAGAAAAAATTGCGATTGTCTTGGGAACTTTTGTCTACGGTTTCTTATATTCATTAACAGGTTCCATGCAATGGAGTGTGCTGTCTTTGGCACTCTTTTTTGTAGCTTCTTTTATTGTTTTGAGCCGCTTAAAGAATACAGAGTTTGTGCACTAATAAAAGATTTTTCGGATCCCTATAAACACAAAAATTAATACAGAGTATCCAATAAAAAAAGGAATGATGAATGGCTTGAACCCTGCGATCAACATGAGGCTGATTAGGAGTAATTGAAAGCCCAAACCAAAAGTAGAAATGAGAGTCATTAACCAATTTGGAAATGGTTCTCCTTTGGAAGCATTTTTGTCTAAGGCATAAATAATCTTGTCAAAAACTCCATATAGAAGTTTATACAAAAAGAACAAAATCGTTACATTTTTTTGTTTTTCTCCAGGCAATGCAATAGGGGTTTTATCTTCAAAGACTCTACTGGTAGTATCACCATCAAATCGATTTCTCAAAATCACATAGTAATAATTGTATAGGGTTCCTTGCAATTGAATACCGAAGAATGCGAGTAAAGTCATAAATAAACTAACTTCTGTTTCTATCCAAAGAGTCATGAAAATGATAAGGTTGAGAATGATGTCTGAAACCGAGTCTAAAAAGCGACCAGTATAGGAAGGTGTTTTTTTTATTCGTGCCAATTCTCCATCGGCAGCATCTAAAATGGATTTAAAGATCAAGAAAAAAGCAGCTGTCCAGTAATATTCTTTTGTGATGCAAAAGATCCCAATCAAACCAGAAATTACAAAAGCGATGGTTACATCGATAGGTGTGAATTTCGTGTTTTTTAGCGAATTTGCAATCACTCTAGCTATAGGCCTTCCATAGTCGGATAAATCTATAAATTGGTGCTTTTTGGGTAGTTTAGACATTAATGCTATTGAATTGAGCATTTTTAAGTGTAGAATACAAGCTTAAAATAGCACATGTTTTTTCAGTTGCAAAAATAGCCTTTTTTGTGTTTAAAATTTGATAAAATGAAATTAAAGTGTCAGGTACCATCTACAAAGTTTCAATTTATGTTGAATTCTTCGCACTTGATACCTAACACGTTTAATCTAAAAGTTAATATTTACACTGAGAACAAAATTTCTACCTTGATTTTGAATCTCATCTATTTTTAACCTTGATAAATGACTGATATACGATGTGTTTAATATATTGTTAATCGCTATCGAGGAGTTGAATTGGATTTTTTGAATGTTAAAATCTCCTCCAAAGCTTAAATTTAAAAGATCATATCTAGGAGTTGATGTCTCAAAATTACTGTTGTTCTCTTGCGAAAATACGGTTTGAAGGCTGATTGCACCATAGGCATTATTCACCCAATTGGTTTGTGCAAGTTCAGCTCGAAAGGTATTTGTCCAAGAATTAGCAGGAATTAATGGTAAATACACTCCGCTTTTTTGTTTGCCAATAACGGTTTCAAAGTTGCTCTCCAAATGTAGCCAGTCTGCTGGATGTGGATGTAAGTGGAAACCAATTTCTCCACCATACAAGTTGGCATCTTCTTGTACGTAGGTATATACAGGGCTTTCGTCTTCAACTTCTCCGGTAGGAGCTAAGAAAATGTAATTGTTGATGTTATTGTGAAATCCATTGACAAACCATTCAAAATGATCCGATTTATAAGCTAACGACACATCTATTTGTCTATTTTTTTCGTTTTTTAAATTTTCGTTTCCAACTTCAAATCGATTGGTACCATGATGCACCCCATTAGAGGTCAATTCGGCTAGATTTGGTGCTCTAAACCCTGAAGCAAGATTGATTCGCAATACCGTATTATTAGATAGATTGGTTTTAAAACCAAGGGAGCTTGTTAAATTTTCGTAGGAATTTTGAATAGGAGCAAACACATGCACTTCATCATCGTGCATGACCTCATGCCTGTCTGTAGTGATGTTTCGATTGTCAAAACGAATCCCTGCTTGAATGGTGTTTGTATTCCAAGTGTAATTTCCGGTTGTAAAGATTCCAAAATCATTGACATCTGCATTTGGAATTAAAAGTTCTTCTCCATAGTTCCGATTTGTTTGTCGCAGTCCCTGTATCCCAGAAAGTAGTTCTATATTTCCAATTTTTGGAAAGTGATATTTGAGATGATAACTCAATGTGCGCAATTTCATATCGAGTGCAGCATCTTGCCCTTCTTCCTCAAATTCTTTTCTCATATTATCGGTGTACCCAAAATCAATATCCAATTTCGAATCTTTGAAAAATACATGATTGTGCAAACTTACGATATGATTGACTATTTGTTGATAGGGTGTTAGTAGATTTCTATTTGTTGACTGTTCAGAAATTCCTTCAGGAATCCCCAGCTTAGATCGGTTGTAATTATACCTTAAATCGGTTGAAAATTTATTTTTTGAAAATCCAATTCCCGATTTAAAATCGACCTCCTGAAAACGAGTATTGGTTACACGTTGCCCTTTTGGAACAGAGTAATCTGCATGAGATGAGCGAGTTCCTCGGGCTAAAAATTTCCAATTTTCTTTGGTAAGCTTTGCAGCTACAGAGGTATTTACTCCTAATGTATTGCTGAAAAAGCGATTATTGGTTGAGAACTCTGATTGATTTGCAAACGCATATTTTTCAGGATTTAGATACAAAACGCCTCCCAAAGCATCCGAACCATATAAGAGAGATGCCGGCCCTTTGATGACTTCTATACTGCTGATTCCAGCTTCATTAATTCCTAAGCCATGCTCGTCTCCAAATTGCTGGTTTTCTAACCGAATTCCTTGTGTATATACCAAAACTCGGTTGCCGCTCAATCCTCGAATTACAGGTTTTCCAATACTACTTCCTGTTGAAATTTGTGTTACTCCCGCAATTTGAGAAATTCCTTCAACAAGAGTGGTTGCTCCACTTTTTTGTAGTGATTTTGCAGTCAGTCGTTCTACTTTCATTACATTTTCTGATTGTAATTTGTTGAATGGAGTAGCGACGATGATTTCATCAATTTGAAAAGAACTTTCTTCTAAGATGACTTGTAAATGGTCATTTTGGTTTGTGGTACTAATTTTTTTCTGAACAGTTTTATATCCTAAAGATCTAAAAGTTAGATCTATATTCCCAGTCGGAATGTCTTTAAGGCTAAAGTTTCCCTGAGAATCAGTTGTCGTTCCTTTGTGCAACAGCGTGCTGTAAACTTCTACTCCATAAAGAGGAGTATTATTGGTGTCAATAATTGTTCCTGAAATGCTATTTTGAGCATTCAAAGAAATGCATCCCATGATCAATAGGACTTGAATATATATTTTCATTGTGAATTATTTTATTGTTATTAAAAATTTTTATGAAGAAACAATAAAATAAGGGGGTGCTCTAGCGCTTTTTTTAGAGAGATTTACGGTGTGAAGTTGTATGGAGTAGTCCGCAAAGATGGACGTGTAAAATTGTGTAGGAAGATCCTTCTCGTCGTTCCAGAAAAGATGGGTGTATGTAGTTGAATTCCAATGAAAATCATGACAATCACTATCTTCTTGATGGAGATGCTGATCAGTTTTAGAAATACAAATCTCTTGTTCGTGATTTTCAAAAGCATGAAACGACTGTATGACCATTGGTGTAAGTAGAACCAATAGTAGGAAAAGGACGCTATGTTTTTTTAAATTTCTAATAATTTTATTTTTTTCGAATTTTCATATTCAACATTTCAACTCCCAGCGAAAAGGCAATTGCAAAATACAAGTAGCCTTTCGGAATAACTCCAACGCTTTGTCCAAAAATATTAGCATGAGAAAGATGCGCTCCTTCTGCTATCAGCATAAACGCAATGAGAATTAAAAATGCCAAACCCAACATCTGTATGGTTGGGTGTTTGCTTACAAATTCTCCTACAGGATTTGCAAATAACAACATAATCCCCATAGACAAAATGACTGAAAGAACCATGATTGTCATAGCACCATTGATTCCGTTTGTCATTCCGACTGCCGTTAAAATAGAATCAAATGAAAATACAATGTTGATTAAGGTAATTTGAAGAACCGCTTGTTTTAAAGTATGTACTTTTTGGGGTTTGTTGTTTTCAATAGCATCTTCTTTTCCCTCAACTTTATGGTGGATCTCTTGAGTACTCTTGTACAGCAGAAAAATTCCTCCAACAAATAGAATCAAACTTTGACCTGTAATACCTGCTTGAATCCATGATAAATTTATAGTCCAAAAGGGAGCTTTCATGGCAATGATATAAGAAATTCCGAACAAAAGAATAATTCTTAATACCATAGCTAAAACAAGACCGATATTGGTGGCTTTTTTTCGTTTTTCCTTTGGGAGTTTATTGGCAGCAATCGAAATAAAAATGATATTATCGATTCCTAAAACAATTTCCAGAAAGGTTAATGTTAAAAGTGCAATCCAAGTATCTGCTTGTAAAAATAGCTCCATTTTTTATTTTATTTTATAGATGGTTCCTTTTTTAGAGAATTTTGAAAACCCAATTTTCACGGTAAAATCGTAGGAATTTTTATAAATCTTATTTATTTGAATAAACATCGGATCTTTTTGTAACTCTGTCTTTGGATTCAGATAGCGTAGGGTATAGAAAAAGTTGTTTTTCCATTTGATAGAAAGGGTGTCTATTTCTGTTCCGTGTTGGCTAATCTGGATGCTGTCTTTTCGAATGATAGTTTCTTTGACAAAACCTTTGCCTGCTGGAATTTCAAACACACCAACTTTAAATTGGTCTGAGTTGTCTTTGATTTCCGATTGACATGCCGTAAAGAGAGTCAAAAGCACTAAAAAAGCGAATGCAGTTCTCATTAAATTCCGGTATAATTTGCTGGCGTAATTGCCTTTAATTCTTCTTTAATTGTTGTTGAGACGCTTAAGGTATCAATAAAGTTAGCAATAGATTGCTGATTGATTTTCTCATTGGTTCTAGTCAATCCTTTTAAGGCTTCATAAGGGTTTGGATAGGCTTCTCTTCGTAAAATTGTCTGAATAGCTTCAGCAACTACAGCCCAATTATTTTCTAAGTCTTGTGCAAATTTTTCCTTGTTTAGCAATAATTTGTTCAATCCTTTCAAGGTAGAAGTATAGGCAATAATGGTGTGTCCAAAAGGCACTCCAACATTTCGCAATACTGTGCTGTCTGTCAGGTCTCTTTGCATACGGGAAACAGGTAATTTTGCAGATAGATGCTCGAAAATCGCATTTGCAATTCCTAAGTTTCCTTCAGAATTTTCAAAATCAATTGGATTTACTTTATGGGGCATGGCAGAAGATCCAACTTCACCTGCTTTGATTTTTTGTTTGAAATAATCCATCGAAACATAGGTCCAAAAATCTCTATTCAAGTCAATAATGATGGTGTTCAAACGTTTTAAGCCATCAAACAATGCTGCCAAATGATCGTAATGTTCTATTTGAGTTGTAGGAAAAGAGTGGTATAAGCCTAATTTTTCTTGTACAAACGAACTCCCAAATGCTTTCCAATCAATGTCTTTGTATGCGACTTTATGTGCGTTAAAATTTCCAGTTGCTCCTCCAAATTTAGCTGCATTGGGAGTGTTTTTTAAGAACTTATATTGTTCTTTTAAACGCACTACAAATACTTCAATTTCTTTTCCTAACCTTGTTGGAGAGGCTGGCTGACCATGAGTTCTTGCCAACATCGAGATATCTTTCCATTCAATTACTAATTCTTCTAGACGTTCAACAACTTCCAAATAATGAGGTGTGTACACATCATTCATCGCCTCTTTTATAGAAAGCGGAATGGCTGTATTGTTGATATCTTGAGAGGTCAATCCAAAATGGATAAATTCTTTGTGTTTTTGTAACTGAAGTCCGTCAAATTTTTCTTTGATAAAATACTCAACTGCCTTTACATCGTGGTTGGTTACTTTTTCAATGTCTTTTATTTTTTGAGCATCTTCTGTGGTAAAGTCGGTGTAAATTTTTCGCAATTCACCAAAAAGCGACGTGTCAAAGTCTGCCAGTTGAGGTAGTGGAATTTCACACAAAGCAATAAAATATTCGATTTCTACACGAACTCTATATTTTATCAGTGCTTCTTCTGAAAAGTAATCTGCTAATGGTGCTATTTTATTTCTGTAACGACCATCAATAGGAGAGATGGCATTTAGTTGTGTAAGGCTCATTTTTTAGTTCTGTTGTTAGCTGCAAAAATAAAAATTTGAAAGCGTAAATAGCCATGTTTTACCTAAAAACTTTTCGTTTAATGATTTGTAATTCTTTTTTCTTTTCTAAGTTTTTTATCACGCGGATTACTGTTTCAACTCGTAAGCCCAAGATGTTTGCAATTTGCTGTCTGGTATATTCAATTTTTAAAGTAAATTTTCCTTCTATTTTGTAAATGTCATTTTTTAAGTAATCTAAAAAACGAAGAACTCTATGTTCGGGCTCTTGACAGGAAATTTCTGAAGCTATAATAGCCTTATAGTACAATTTTTGGGCCAAGCTTTTGGTAATTTCAAAGTGCACCTCAGGATTTTCATACAACAAACTAAGCAGTCTTTTCTTGGGTAAAACGTACACGGTAGTATTGGTTAGTGCAGCAGCGTTGGAAGGATATTTTATGTTAATAAAAAGCGGCGGCTCACCAAAACTTTGTTGTTTGTAAAAAATACCTTGTATAAATTCTTTGCCATGATCATTATAATTATTCATTTTCACCACTCCTTGTATAATTTGAAAATAGTTTTTTGCATTTTTATTTTCATAAAATATAAGTTCATTTTTTGAATACTCTTTTATTTTAACTCCAAATTTTAGTAAAAGTTTTTCGTTGATCATTATGATTTAGGCCATAAAATAGATTGAATCAAAGATATAATTTTAGATTTTAAATATAGATATAAGATTATGAAAAAAATAGAGAGTAGAGCCGAAATTTCATTACTAGTGAAAACATTTTATAGCAAGATTAAAAAAGATGGATGTATTGGCCCTATATTTTTGAAGGCAATTCCAGAAGATGAATGGGAGGATCATCTTGAAAAATTAACTGACTTTTGGGAAACCAATTTATTCTTAATCAAAAAGTACAAGGGCAATCCGATGCAAGTACATCAAGAGCTAGATGTCAAAAATAATTATACAATTACCCAAAAGCATTTTGGAAAATGGTTAGAATTATGGATGTCTACTTTGGATGAACTTTTTATTGGAGAAAAAGCCATGAAAGCAAAAGAGAATGCTCGGAACATCTTTTTTATGCTTTTTTTGAAAATGTTTACCAATAAGCCCAATACTGTAGTTTAAACGAATAAATCTAAATTGGCATCCGACCTTTGTTAAGCAATCTGATACACCAGTAAGAAAACATTAACAATCACACTGACGATAAAAGACCAAGTCGAAATTTTAAAAGGAAGCTGCCCCAATACACAAACATTTGTTCCCATGGATAAAACAGCTGCTGTGATAAGAATGGGCATCGAAACGGCTCCGTAAGATGCTAAAGCTGCTGTTATTGATGCAATTCCACTTCCAACAATGATATAAACAATTGAAATGCCAATTGAATTTTCTTTTTCTCTTTCAATGTAGGAGTTGACCCAGTTTATGAAGGCTAATTTTGAGGTTTTTTCTACATTTAAAGGATTATTAATTGTTGCATTTGTATTCATTTTCTGACGTTTTTGTAAACAAATCTACCAACAAAATCCCTTCTATTTTATGAGTGAAATCATAATTGAGCTTAGCGTGTTGAGTGCTTTGCTATCAGATCCAATATCTTTTTACCTCGGGCTTTACACCCTTTACTTTCGTGGATGATTTTGGTACGTATCAAATGAGAAAGTTCTGGATGAATCCAGTCATTTTTCAATCCAAATAAATACAATGTATTCATGGTATAGGCTCTTACAGCGATTTTTTGAGGAGTTAGTAACCAATCAAAACCAGTTTCTATGATCAAATTTATATGCGTTTGAGTTAGTTTTTCTTGAAAATCATTTTCATTCTTTGAAAAGTAGGCTGTTGCAATCAGCTCACAGATTTTTGCACAGGGTCGTATGGCGCTATCAAAATGCAAAGTTGAAATTTTTTCAGAAAATTCATCGAGGTGTGGAAGTATCTGTTTTAAACCATGATGGCTGCAAATCCACTCTAAAATCCATGCTGCTTTGATAGAAACTGTTTGGTCTACATCAAAAGTAATGGCAATCAATTCCTTGAATAATTTGGAATTTTTTAGGACAACATTTGCAATTCTCTCACGGTTTGCCCTTTTTGGGGTATCCATATTGTTGAGTTGTTCTATTAAAAAAAGGAAATTCAATTCTGACACTGTTTGATACGATCTGCGTTGAAGAGATAAATATAAAAAGACTGTATTTAATTTCATGGGTATTTTGCCGGTTTTTTGGGAAGTGAAAAATTGATCGGATCAACAATTTATAAAATAAGCCTATAAAAGCAATCAATTTTCATCTAAGTAAAATAGATAGTTCTTTGTACATTTGCAAGCATAAAAATAGAGAATGAAACGAGTTGTAGTTGGTCTTTCTGGAGGAGTAGATAGTAGTGTTACTGCCTATTTATTAAAAGAACAAGGGTATGAAGTGATTGGACTTTTTATGAAAAACTGGCACGATGATTCTGTAACAATCTCCAATGAATGCCCATGGCTGGAAGATAGTAATGACGCAATGATTGTGGCAGAAAAACTAGGGATTCCTTTTCAAGTGGTCGATTTAAGCGAGCAATACAAAGAACGGATTGTTGATTATATGTTTGAGGAATATGGAAAAGGAAGAACTCCAAATCCAGATATTCTTTGCAATCGTGAAATTAAGTTTGACGTTTTTATGGACATTGCTCTAAAACTTGGAGCCGATTTTGTTGCTACGGGTCATTATTGTAGAAAGGGTGAAGAAATCATTGATGGAAAACTGGTGTATAAACTCTTGACGGGGAAAGATAAGAACAAAGATCAATCCTATTTTTTATGTCAATTATCTCAGGAGCAACTTACAAAAGCATTATTTCCTATAGGTGAATTGACAAAACCTGAAGTTCGAGAAATTGCAAAATCTGCCGATTTAATTACTGCTGAAAAGAAAGATTCTCAAGGCTTGTGTTTTATAGGGAAAGTTCGATTGCCAGAGTTTTTACAGCAAAAATTACAACCCAAAGAAGGAGAGATCATTCAAATCCCTTCTGAACATCCTGCATATACAGAATCTATTCCAGCTTTTGAAGATAAGGAAGCAGAATTGACCTATTTGGCAACGAAGTTTTGGTATCAAAAATCAGATGGAAAATGGGTAGGAAAGCACCAAGGCGCACATTATTTTACCAAAGGACAACGAAAAGGATTGAATGTAGGGGGAACAAAGGAAGCTTTGTACGTGATTGAAACCGATGTTGTAGAAAATGTGATTTATACCGGCGAAGGAAAAGATCATAAAGGGCTTTATCGAAAGGTATTGTTTGTTTCCAATGAAGAAATTCATTGGATTCGCGAAGATTTACAATTGCAACAAGGCGAAACCAGGGTGGTAGATGCTAGAATTCGTTATCGACAAGCTTTAGAAAAGGCCACCTTGTACAAATCAAAAAAAGGCTTATTCGTTTCTTTTGAAAATAAGCAATCTGCCATTCAAGAAGGACAATTTGTGGCTTGGTATCAGCAAGATGAATTATTAGGTTCTGGAGTTATTTCGTAACTTTGTGGAAGATTCTCCAACTTCTGAAAGATTGAAGAAAACAACAACTTTAATTGATTAAAAAGGAATGCATACAACTATCACGCAACTATTCAAAATTCAGTATCCTATTGTTCAAGGAGGTATGGTTTGGGTATCGGGATGGAAGTTAGCCTCTGCAGTTTCCAATGCAGGAGGATTGGGATTGATAGGTGCAGGTTCTATGTATCCTGAGGTACTGAGAGAACATATTCAAAAATGTAAAAAAGCAACCGATAAACCTTTTGGGGTCAATGTACCGATGCTCTATTCCGATATTCAGAAGGTTATGGATATTTTGGTAGAAGAAGGGGTGCAAATTGTATTTACTTCCGCAGGAAATCCAAAAATATGGACTTCTTTTTTGAAGGAAAAAGGAGTCACTGTAGTACATGTAGTAAGTTCAGTAAAGTTTGCTTTAAAAGCTGAAGAAGCAGGTGTTGATGCGGTTGTGTGTGAAGGTTTTGAGGCTGGAGGTCATAATGGGAGAGAGGAAACAACAACATTAGTCTTGATCCCGCTGGTAAAACAACAGGTTCAGATTCCTATTATTGCTGCTGGTGGAATTGCAACGGGAAAAGGAATGCTAGCAGCCATGGTTTTGGGTGCTGATGGAGTCCAAATCGGTAGTCGGTTTGCAGCAAGTTTAGAGTCTTCTGCGCATCAAAATTTTAAGCAAGCTATCTTGGATGTTAGTGATGGAGATACTCAATTGACCCTAAAAGAACTAGCTCCGGTAAGACTGATTAAAAATGAATTTTTCAATCAACTTCAAAGCCTCTATCAACAAAAAGCTAGCAAAGAAGAACTTAGAGCACATTTAGGGAGGGCGCGTGCAAAAAAAGGAATGTTTCAAGGTGATTTGGTGAATGGAGAGTTGGAAATTGGACAAATCGCTGGAATTATTAATAAAATAGAGTCTTCAAAAGAGATTATAGAAACGATTATGGCTGATTTCTTAAGAGCTAAAGCATTCATTCATAAGTTATAAGGTTTTTTTTGAAATATTAAGAGTATATTTTTTGTTTATAAAATTTTTGATATTATATTTGCAGTTCAATAAAACGTTGTTAGTAATTAAATTAGCAACACAATAATTTTTTATAATGAATAAAGGTACCGTAAAATTTTTCAATGAATCTAAAGGATTTGGATTTATTACAGAAGAAGGAACAGACAAAGAACATTTTGTACATGTTTCAGGTTTAATTGACGAAATTCGTGAGAATGACGAAGTTGAATTTGACTTACAAGATGGAAGAAAAGGATTAAACGCAGTAAATGTAAAAGTAATTTAATATATACTTATTTAATTTTTAATGAAAAAGCCTGCAATTTGCAGGCTTTTTTATGCGCTTTATTTTACTGGAATTTTAATTTTGTATTTTTTTCTAGACTTATTGTTTAAGGTATTTTCTCTCATCCAAGAGTTGTGCTTTTTCAATTCTTTATAGTTAATTCCAAAGGCTTTCGCAAAGAGTGCGATGTTGGTAATTACCGTATCTACTTCTACTATTTTGGTTTTTTCGAAGGGATAAAGATCTTCTTTTTCATACTTAAAACCGTATTTTTTAGGATTGGACAACACCTCTTTTAAAGCAATAATCCTAAAAACATATCGTTCTGTTTCATCGGGCAGTAGCGCATCGTAGTAACTCGTCACTCCTTGTGTTTCTAGTCGCTTTGAAATTCCTCGATTGCCTGCGTTATAAGCTGCTGCTGCTAAGGTCCAAGTTCCTAATTTCTCTTTGGATTTTCGTAAATATTCTGCGGCTACTTTGGTCGATTTTTCAATATGATAACGCTCGTCGACATTGCTGTTTATTTCTAGGCCATATTCTTTTCCTGTACTTTTCATAAAATGCCACATCCCTGCTGCCCCTGCTGAAGAGGTTTCGTCTATAAGGGCACTTTCTGCAACAGCCAAATATTTAAAATCATCTGGAATACCGTATTTTTTTAGCAAGGGCTCCAGTATAGGAAAGTATTTATTGGCTCTCTTTAATAACAGCAATCCATTCGATTGCCAATAGGTATTGACCAACAACTCTCTGTCCATTCGTTCTCTAATATCTTGGCGTTCAATGGGAACTCGTTCTCCTGCAAGATTTAGATCGTTTGGCAGTTTTAAAGCCTGAATTTCATACTTTTCGCTCGTGTTTTTAGGTTCTTTTTTTGCAACGGCTTTGATACAGAGTATGCTAATTATAATGATTCCTAAAAAAGAAAAGAGACCAGCTGTTTTTTGCATTGTAGTTTTTTTTGTCTTATAAACATACAAAAATTTCAGTCCTCCAAAAAGTTAAATTTTGGAAATATTAGTAGCTGTTAAATCAGTGAATTGACTTCTTTTTCAACAAATTGAAAACGAACCAATCCGTCTTCATCAATTTCGGTCAAATGAACTTCCTGAAGAGTGTTGACCAATTCTGGGTTCCAAGGAGATTTTACTTTCACGTAATTTTCTGTAAATCCATGAATGTAGCCTTCTTTATTTTCGCTTTCAAAAAGAACCGTTAGGCTATTTCCCAATTGCGATTCGTAGAAAGCTCTTCTCTTTTTTGCTGACAAACCGCGTAACATCTTGCTGCGTTTTGCTCTAACTTTTTTGGGAACGATTTCCCCAAAATTGGCAGCTTCTGTATTGGGTCTTTCCGAGTAGGTAAAGACATGCAAATATGAAATATCGAGGCTGTTGAGATAGTTGTACGTATCTAAGAAAAGTTCATCTGTTTCACCAGGGAACCCGACAATTACATCTACACCAATACAAGAATTTGGCATCGTTTCTTTGATTTTTGCAACTCTGTTTGTGTAGAGGTTTGTTTGGTAACGACGTTTCATTTTTTTTAAAAGTTCGTCACTACCCGACTGCAAAGGAATGTGAAAATGAGGAACAAAACTCTCGGACTTCGATACAAATTCGATGGTATTATCCGTGAGTAAATTGGGTTCTATGGAAGAAATTCGAAGTCGATGAATTCCTTCAATGGTGTCCAATTCTTTTACGAGTTCTAAAAAGGTGTGTTCGTGTTTTTTATTGCCAAATTCTCCTTTTCCATAATCCCCTATATTGACTCCTGTTAAGACGATTTCTTTGATTCCTTTCGCTGAAATAGTTCTGGCATTCTGTAAGACATTTTCCAAAGTGTCAGATCTGGAAATTCCTCGAGCCAAAGGAATGGTGCAATAGGTACATTTATAGTCGCAACCATCTTGTACTTTTAAAAAGGCACGGGTTCGGTCTCCAATGGAGTAGGAACCTACATAAAAATCGGCATCAGAAATTTCACAAGAGTGTACTTCACCCACCTGATTTTTTGTCAAATCGTTGATGTAACTTGTTACATTGAATTTTTCAGTTGCGCCCAGCACCAAATCGACACCCTCTACAGCGGCTAATTCTTCGGGTTTGAGTTGTGCATAACAACCCACAGCAATTAAAAAAGCATCTTCATTTTTTTTCAATGCATTTTTCACAATCGATTTAAAACGTTTGTCCGCATTGTCTGTAACAGAGCAGGTGTTGATTACATAGATGTCTGCTACTTCTTCAAATTCTACGCGTTCAAAGCCTTCATTCACAAAATTTCTTGCAATTGTAGAAGTTTCAGAAAAGTTCAACTTACATCCTAAAGTATAAAATGCTACTTTTTTATCTGCATTCATTGGTGTACATTTATGCTTTGCAAATTTACACTTTTATTGATGATTTTTGAAAGGGAAAGACCACAAGTACAGAAATTATTTTTTGAAGAGCGATCGTCTATTTGTATAAGAAAGAAGAACTTGAAGGTGATGCAATTTATATCTCATACATATCCAATTTTAGAACAAAAAACGACTTAGATTCATGCTAGTAGATCATATAGCCCCTCCATATTATGCAGTGATTTTTTCCTCACTATTGTCTGAGGATACAGAAGGTTATGCTGAAACTGCAGATCGAATGGAGCAACTAGCAAAGCAACAAAAAGGTTTTTTAGGCATTGAGTCTGCCAGAAGTGAAATTGGTATTACGGTTTCGTATTGGGAGTCTTTAGAAGCCATTACGGCTTGGAAAAATAATGTAGCGCATTCAGAAGTACAGAAATTAGGAAAAGAGAAGTGGTATCAGAAATACCAATTAAGAATTTGTAAAATAGAGAGAGCCTATGGTTTTGAAAAGTAGCTTGATGTTTTTTTTAGTAGTGGTTATGGGGTTGATTTCTTGTGAAAAGAAGACTTCAAAATTCAATGATTCGCAAGTGTTTACCTATAATGAGCATCAAAACATCAATACCTTAGACCCTGCATTTTCTAAAGATTTGAGAACTATTTGGGCTACCAATCAACTCTTCAATGGTTTGGTTCAGTTAGATGATTCTTTACAGGTAATTCCTGATATAGCGACAAGTTGGACCATTTCTGAGGATGGAAAGAATTACGAATTTTACTTACGGAAGGATGTTTTTTTTCATCAGCATGCTTTGTTTGGCAAAGACAGTACTCGAAATGTGGTTGCCAAAGATTTTGAGTATTCTTTTCAGCGATTACTCGATCCAGAAGTTGCCTCACCTGGGAAATGGGTGTTGGAGTTTGTGTCTAACTTTAGTGCAAAAAATGACAGTATATTTCAGGTACAACTCAAAGAACCTTTTCCTCCTTTTTTAAGTTTATTGACTATGAAATATTGTTCGGTACTTCCCAAAGAAGCCATTGATTTTTTTGGAGATACTTTTAGAGCGAATCCAATAGGAACGGGGCCTTTTCGATTCAAGTTATGGAAAGAAAATATCAAATTGGTTTTTCGAAAAAATCATCACTACTACGAAGATGACGAACAAGGAGTTCAGTTGCCCTATTTGGAGGCAGTTGCCATTACTTTTTTGCCAGACAAACAGAGTGAGTTTTTACAGTTTATCCAAGGGAATCTCGATTTTTTGAACAGTATTGACAATTCCTATAAAGATGATCTTTTGACAAAAGATGGAAAATTACAAGCCAATTACGCAGCGCAAATAGACATGCTGAGAAGTCCATATTTGAATACAGAATATCTAGGAGTGTATATGGATGCTGAAGAAGAGGAGGCCAATTCATTGTTGATCAGAAAAGCATTGAATTATGGTTTTGACAAAAAAAAGATGATTTTATATCTAAGAAATGGAATAGGAACTCCAGCCCTCAACGGTTTTATTCCAAAAGGATTGCCTTCATTCAATGCGATGAAAGGATATACCTATCAGCCACAAAAAGCAAAGCAATTGATCGATGCATATAAATTGAAGTCAGGAAATCAAAATCCTAAGATCACTATCAGTACCAATAGTCAATATTTAGATTTGTGTGAATTTATTCAACGGGAAATGCAAAAGGCAGGATTGGAAGTTGCTGTGGATGTAATGCCTCCCTCTACTTTAAGAGAGCAAAAAGCAAATGGTCAATTGAGTATTTTTAGAGGAAGTTGGGTTGCCGATTATCCCGATGCAGAAAATTATTTATTTATTTATCACAGTAAAAACTTTTCTCCCAATGGGCCCAATTATACCCATTATAGCAACGATACGTTTGATGCTTTGTATGAAAAAGCAGTAGCAACTATTGATACTCAAAAGCGTCATCGATTGTATCAAAAAATGGATAGTTTGATGATGGAGTCGGCACCAGTGATTCCGCTTTATTATGATGAAGCGGTTCGTTTTATTAACAAAAACATTTCTGGACTAGGGATCAATCCAATCAATCATTTGCATTTAAAACGGGTTCAAAAATCCAAGCAATAGTTAGGGCCAACTGATTTTTGAAAGAATCGGGTAGTGGTCCGAATAGCCAACGGAAGAGGTTGTAAATCGATTGATGATAGCCGTTGGGTCGGTAAGCATAAAATCGATTCTTGTCGGAAAAAAATAATTATAGGTTTTTCCAAAGCCTTTTCCAGCTTCAATAAATGCATCTTTTTTGTCTTTAGCAATCTGATTGTAAACCCACGAATAAGCAGTGTTGTTAAAATCGCCTCCAATAATTTGTTTTCCCTTCCAATTTTTTTGATGCTCTAAAAATAAGGCGGTTTGGTCGGCTTGTTTTTTAAACGATGTACCAATTCTCTTAATGAGTTTCTCAGAGTTTTCTTCTCCAAAATTTTCTTCATTTGGCTTTATTTTCAAAGATTCCAAATGGAGGTTGTACACACGTATGGTATCTTTTTGATTCAATACATCGACAAAAATAATGTTGTTGTGGGTGTTTTTTAATTCTAAAGAACCCGAGTTGATGATTTTTAATTTAGAATAGATTGCCATTCCAAAATTGCTACTGTTGTTGTGTTTTTTGATATACTTATACGGGAAATCAAGTTGAATCTTGCTAGATTGATAGTACTCTTGAATTAAAATAAGATCTGGATTTTCTTGTGTTATGAATTCAAATCCGCTTTTGAGATCATTCTTTTCATTCTTTGTTTGAAACCAATCAAAAGATTTTACATTATAACTCATTACTTTTATATCTGTATTCAAAGCTGAAGTTTTTTCGGAAACTTTGTAAAAGGGGGTCGAAAAAAAGAATCCTAAAGTTAGGGCAATAGAGGATAATAAGACTTGCTTTTTAAGTTTTACCATCCAATAGATGACAAACAATCCATTTAAGACAATCAACACAGGAACTAAGAGACTCAATACGGCAAAGAGAGGAATGTTTTTCGGAGACACAAAAGGTAGTAAATAAGACAGTAATAGTAGTACAGCTATGATTGTGTTGAGGATATAGAATAGTTTATCTAAAAAAGATAAGTTTTTCATGAGATTTATTGTTTTCCTTGTTTGAATAAAAAATCTTTTTCAGCTTTTGTCAGGGTATCGTACCCAGATTTACTAATTTTATCTAAGATGGCGTCAATTTGTTTCTGATTGAACGAGCTATTTGGAGCTGTCTTTTTCTTTTTTTTAGTCGATTTATATGCTGTTCTCAAAGGTTTTTCTTTCTTCTGTAAAATCGCCCAAAGCCAATGCATTATTTTCCCCCCTGAATTGGATGCCTGATTGATGTATAAATATCCAAAAAGAGCACCCCCAAGATGTGCAAAATGTCCACCCGCATTGTTTCCGATGAGGCCGATAAAATCGAAAAGAATCCAAAAACCTGCCAAATACCACAATTTCACAAAGCCAATCAATCGAAGTTTTAATTGATAATTTGGTATGTAAGTTGCGATTCCAATAAATATAGCAGAAATTCCTGCGGAAGCCCCAACCAAAATGGACTGTCTTCCTTCAAAAATTGGAAAGTAATTATGACTAACGATAAATAGCAGCCCTCCAAAAATAGTGCCTAAGAAATAAAAAGTAAGCAATTGTTTTTGGGTAAAATATTCGATAAAAAGATTTCCGATATAATACAAAACGATCATATTCATTAAAAGATGAATAAAATCGGCATGCAAAAATCCATAAGAAATCAATGCCCAAGGCTTTGATAGAAAGGTGTCGGTACTAGATTCTAAAGAAAACCATTGGATTAGTAAATTGGTTTGGCTCCTGTAGAGCCCTTGAGTCACATCAAAAAGAATTGAGAGTACAAAAACGGCTACATGAAGGTAGATGAGTTTTTCTAAAGTGTTCGATTCTCTATATTTTTGCTGTAAACGGTTTATCAAGCTCATTTTAAAATACTTTAAATTGATTTTTCTTCCAATACCATGCAATTATAAATCCAACAATGGCGCCTCCAATATGAGCGAAGTGAGCAATGTTCCCTACAGAATACTTGGTCATTCCAAAGAATAAATCCCCTAAAATAATGAAAGGGATAAAATACTTTGCGGCGATTGGAACTGGAAAAAAGATCAATGCCAATTTAGCATCTTTAAAATACATACCAAATGCAACTAATATTCCGTATACAGCTCCCGAAGCACCTATGGCAGGAGTATTGTAGAGCGAATTGACCGTTTGTAAATATTCATTTTGATAGATCAGTGTTGGATTCATCAATTTCATGATCTCCGCTTTGCTAGAACCCAATTCGATTATTTTTTCAAAGGCGGTATTGAATTGATAATAATTCACCAAAGTATAGATGATTCCAGCCCCAATTCCTGCGGAGAAATAAAAGAAAATGAACTTCTTTTTCCCCCACATTTGTTCTAAAGGAGTTCCGAATGCCCACAGACCATACATATTAAATAGAATATGCCCAATACTTCCATGCATAAACATACTCGTCACATATTGCCAAAAACCAAAATGTTCGTTGTCCGGAAAATGCAAGGCGAGTATGTTGGTAAGGTCTAAATTTAAAAGCTGCGGAGCAACAAATAAAATGACATTGATTATGATGATGTGTTTGATTGCATCTGTAACTTCCCTCATAGTTTAGTTGTTAAAAATAATGTCAATTTCTTTTAGAGTCAAGGTTTTAAAGGTCGATTTCCCAAAAGGAGAAGTACTGGGTTCTTTACATGAAAACAAGTCATTGACAAGGTTTTCCTGTTCGGTTTCCGACAGCAAAGTTCCAGTTTTGATGGCCAATGTTTTTGAAAAGGATTTTGCCATTAAGTCAAAATGACTAAAACTCGCATCGGGGACATCCAAATCAATATCACGAATGAGTTCTTCTAAAATTACAGTGATTTGACTTTCAGTGACTGAAACTGGAATTCCTTTAATTGTTATGCTTGTTTTTGTAAAATCACCAAAAGAGAAACCAGCGTTTTCTAATTCGGTTTTTAAAGAATAGATGATTTCTATTTCGGAAGAGATCAATTGAATGTTTACAGGAAATAACAATTGCTGACTGTTGGCCTCTTTTACCGTTATACTCTCTAAAAAATTTTCGTATAAGATCCGTTGATGGGCATAAGATTGACTGATTAGTACCACACCCGATTTGATGGCGCTCAAAATATATTTTCGCTGTATTTGTAGGGTTTTACCCGTTTCTTTTTGGGTATCTTCTACAAACAATGTGGCCTGACTTGTTACCTTACTTTCTACTTCGATATGGGTGTATAAAGAATCCCAGCTTTCGGTTGTTTTTTCTTTGTAATAGGGTTTTTTTTGCTTTTTTGAGACTTCTTCTTTAAACGGATTGAAGTCAGGATCTACAGTTATCTTTGGGCTAGAAACGCTAGATTTGCCTTTAAAATTATAGGGCACATCTAAGTTTGCGTCTCTGTTGAAATCTAGTACAGGTGCCACGTTATATTGTCCCAAACTATGCTTTATAGTGGCTCTTAAAATAGCATACAAAGCTTTTTCGTTATCAAATTTAATTTCTGTCTTAGTAGGATGAATATTGATGTCAATACTATTGGGTGGGACAGACAAATACAGAAAGTAGGAGGGGTGACTAGAGTGTTCTAGTAAACCTTCAAAAGCATTTACAACCGCATGATTTAAATACGAACTCTTGATAAAGCGATCATTGACAAAAAAGAATTGCTCGCCCCTTTTTTTCTTAGCAAATTCGGGTTTTGTAATAAAACCTTGAATGGTAATTAAATCGGTTTTTTCTTCAATTGGAACTAATTTTTCATTCATTTTTGAACCAAAAATAGCCACAATGCGTTTTTTTAGGTTTCCTGCTCTTAAATTATAAACTTCATTGTTGTTGTGATGCAACAAAAAAGAAATTCCAGGATGCGCCAATGCTACACGTTGAAATTCATCAATAATATGACGTGTTTCTATGGTATCAGATTTTAGGAAATTTCTTCTGGCAGGAATGTTGTAAAATAAATTTTTAACAGCCAGGCTGGTACCAGTAGCTGTAGCAACGAATTCTTGCGAAACGATTTTACTCCCTTCAATTTTAATCTCACTTCCTAGTTCTTCGCTTTCTTGTTTGGTTTTAAGAGTTACATGGGCAATTGCAGCTATGGAAGCCAATGCTTCACCACGAAAACCTTTGGTGTTGAGGTTGAATAAATCTTCTGCTTTTCGAATTTTGGAGGTGGCATGGCGTTCAAAACACAAACGGGCATCAGTTGTGCTCATTCCTTTTCCATCATCAATGACCTGAACAAGAGTTTTTCCTGCGTCTTTTAAAAGTAATTTTATAGAACTTGCGCCAGCATCAATGCCGTTTTCCAACAGTTCTTTTACCACAGAGGCGGGTCTTTGCACTACTTCTCCAGCAGCAATTTGGTTTGCCACATGATCTGGCAAAAGTTGAATAATGTCTGACATTAATTGTTTAGAAAAATTGATAAATCGAAATCGATAATGTATAAGAAGATAAAAGTCAAGATACAAATGATGATGATGAGGTTTTTATTGACCCTTTTGTCGGGGTTCTTTAACTCTTCTAATGCATCAGAGAATTTTGATTTTAAACCTTTGTTTTTACCTGTTGTATTTCTAAATTGATCTAGTTTGTGCTCAATCTTAAAAGGATTTCCTTCTCCTTTGTAGTACCGAGGTTGGTAGTCAAATTTTTTGTTTGTTCTTTTGAAAAATCCCATAATTTCTTGTTTTAATTGATACAACGAAATGATATGAATCAATTTTTATAACAATTGAAAGCGCTTTTCAAATTTACAGAATTAAAAGCGATTTTCCGAAAAATGTTGCGAAAAGAACCGAAAGAATTTAGGCTATTTCGTTTAAAAACCGATAGGATCTCCTTTGAGAGTTCCATTTTTGATTGCTGCCATTTTGATTGCTGCTACGGCACATTCAATTCCTTTGTTCCCAAATTTCCCTCCCGATCGATCTATAGATTGTTGTTTGGTATTGTCTGTAAGAACGCAGAAAATTACAGGAACATCGTATTTGATGTTGAGCTCTACAATACCTTGGGTAACTCCTTCACAAACAAAATCGAAGTGCTTAGTTTCTCCCTGAATCACATTTCCAATGGCGATGATTGCATCCAGTTTTTGAGATTCAATCATTTTTTTGCAACCATATACCAGTTCAAAACTTCCAGGAACTTCCCAAGAAATAATATTTTCTTTTAAAGCACCACAATCAATAAGGGTTTCTAAAGCTCCTTTTTCAAGATTTTTTGTGATTTCTGGATTCCACTCAGAAACAACCATCCCAAATCGAAAAGGTTTCGCATTTGGGATGATTGCTTTATCGTAGGATGATAAATTGGTTGTTGCCATTTTTTAAGTTTTCAATTACGGTGTAGTAGCACTACTTTATGCAATTTTTTGGTGAAGACTATTGAGCGTATTTCGCAGCATTGATGTATTTGTCTACATTAAGTCCTTGTTCCGATTTGGAATAGTTTTCTTTAATTTGAGTGAATAGCGATTCTGCTTTTCCAAATTCTTTTAATTCCAATGCGATAAAACCTGCTTTTTCTAAAAATAATGGAGTTGTAAACTCATTGTCTTTTTGGTTCGCCGCTTTTTGATAGTATTCCATTGCTTGTTCTGGCTGATCAATATCCGCAAATGCATCACCAACAGCACCTAAGGCAACCGGACCTAACAACTCGTCATCAGAATTGAATTTCTCTAAATATTCGATTGCTTTGGCATAATTTTTCAATTGTAAGTAGGAAACTCCTGCGTAATAGTTGGCTAAGTTTCCGGCTTTTGTTCCGCTAAATTTAGCTGCGATATCTACAAAACCGTATTTTCCGTCTGCACCTTCCAATCCTAAGTTCAATAAAGAATCGATAGAAGAACCTGCTTCTGAAGCATCGTTAAAATATTTCCTTGGAAAAGCCAATTCGTTTGAAGCGGCTAATTCAGCTGGCTCAGAAACAAATTTATTGTATGCCAAAAGCCCCAATCCTAAAACAACGAACGTTACTAAACCATAAAATAACGGTTTGCTATTTTTTTCGATCCATTGTTCAGATTTACTGGCGGTGTCATCTAAGATATTGAATACTTCTGCAGTAGTGCTCTGCGTTTCGTCAACTCTTTGTTGGTCTGCTTTATCTGTAGGTTTGTGTCCTTTTTTCTTGTATGTAGCCATGTTTGCTTAATAAATTAGTGCCGACAAAAATAGTTTTTTTAATTGGATTTTAAAAGCGGATAATTCGCTAAATTTTCAATAATTTGCAAAACATTTTCTAACCCAATTATTATTGATGTATTTACAGAAACTTTCTTTAGTTAATTTTAAAAATGTTGAATCTCAATCTTTTGATTTTCAAGTGAAAATAAATTGTTTTGTGGGTGATAATGGTGTGGGAAAAACAAATGTTTTAGATGCAATCTATTATTTGTCTTTTGCTAAAAGTTATTTTAATGCAGTCGCAGTGCAGAATATCAAGCATGGTGAAGGTTATTTTATGGTAGAAGGAGACTATTTTATAAATGACCGAATAGAGAAAATTGTTTGTAGTTTGAAACGCGGTCAAAAGAAAGTTTTAAAAAGAAATGGAAAGAGTTATGACAAATTTTCTGAACATATAGGACAATTGCCTTTGGTCATTATTTCTCCTGCCGATAGAGATCTAGTTACCGAAGGGAGTGATACAAGACGTAAATTTATCGATGGTGTGATTTCTCAACAAAATAAAAATTATCTCAAAGATTTAATTTCCTATAATAAGGTCTTGAGTCAACGAAACGCTTTGCTAAAGTATTTTGCTGCCAATCGAACTTTTGATGCTTTGAATCTTGGTGTTTATGATGAACAGCTAGCCGATTTTGGCGCAAGGATTTATGAAGTCAGGAAATTGTTTTTAGAGGCCTTTATTCCCATTTTTAACGAAAAATATCAAATAATTTCTGGAGACAAAGAGCACGTAAATCTAAAATATAGAAGTCAATTACACGATTTTTCCATGATAGCGCTACTGCGTAAATCATTGGACAAAGATAAGATTACTCAATACACCACATCGGGTATTCATAAAGACGATTTAAGTTTTGAAATAGGAGGCTATCCAATTAAGAAATTTGGTTCTCAAGGACAGCAAAAATCCTACTTAATTGCCCTAAAATTGGCGCAATTTGAGTTTATTAAGCAGCAATCTAAGGTGACCCCTGTTTTACTTTTAGATGATATTTTTGACAAGCTAGATGAAAACCGTGTCTCACATATTATCGATTTGGTGAACAACGATGAGTTTGGACAAATTTTTATCACAGATACTCATTCGGAACGAACAGAAAATATTTTAAAACAGCATCAGAAACCTTATCAAATTTTTAAGTTGTAGGTAAAGTTTAAAAGAAATATTATGAAAGGCTGTAAAAGAAAATAATAATGGCAAAAAGAGAAAACGATTCCTTTTCGGTAAAAGATTTAATGCAAAGCTTTATCAAAGAAAACAATTTGAGCAAAGGAATGCAAAAAATCAAAATTGAAGAAACATGGAATAACATTATGGGGCAGGGGGTTGCAGGCTATACCAGCTCGGTTCGATTGCAAAATAAAACCCTGATTGTCCAACTTACCTCTTCTGTTTTACGAGAAGAATTGAGTCATGGAAAAGATAAAATTATCAAAATAATAAATGAAGAATTTGGAGAAGAAATTATTTCAAAACTGATGTTGATTTAATTTTTATCAATAGAAACAAATCAACGCTTAGCGTATCAATACAAATTGGATGAAAAAAATAATAGGAATTTTACTTTGTTGTACCCTTTTTCAATGTTCTACAAATGATGCTGTAGAAGATTTTTCAGAAGCAACTGTCATTGGACGATGGAACATCGATGGCTTTCAAGGAAATGTGATGTATGAGTTTACTGAAAATAAACGCTATACTTTGTATTCTTCTGATGGAACTTTTGAATCTCTTCAAGAGGTCATTGATGGTGGTCGCCCTGGAGATGATTGGTGGTAGGATGGCAATCAAATTACGATCGATTTAAACTTCGGGAACCTTTCTACATTAACTCCTACTTTTAAATGCCAGAACAACGTAATCGTTTGGACAACAACTACCGATACGTTTCATAGTACTTATTATAGAGAGGGGTATGACTTGAATAGTTGTTCTAATTAAGTTCGATTCTATTTTTAACCCAAAAAAAAACTCACGACTTTCATTGTGAGTTTTTTTTTTAATATAAAAAATTATTAAAACTGCTCTCTACCCGAAAAATGAAAGTTAGCTTCAATAGTAGCATTTTCATCAGAGTCTGAACCGTGAACGGCATTTTCTCCCATAGAAGTAGCATATAATTTTCTAATGGTACCTTCTGCAGCATCTGCCGGGTTTGTAGCACCAATTAAAGTTCTAAAATCATCAACAGCATTTTCTTTTTCTAAGACAGCAGCTACTATTGGACCTCGGGTCATGAATGCTACTAATTCTCCAAAAAATGGACGCTCGTTGTGCACAGCATAAAAAGCTTCAGCATCTGCTTTTGTCATTTGTGTTTTCTTCAAAGCTACAATTCTAAATCCTGCAGCATTTATTTTTTCTAAAATAGCTCCAGTATGTCCGTTTTCAACAGCATCTGGTTTTAGCATTGTAAATGTTCTATTTGTTGCCATATTGACTTTTTAATTAGGTGTGTTTTTTGTGAAATCTCTCACAAAATCGGGGCAAAATTACATAAATTTTTTAATTAAATTGTATCTTCGCTGCATATGATTTTAAAAGGATTTGAAGCGTTACAGAGTTTTTTAGAAAAACCAAAAAATATTGTTGTTATTGGACATCGGAACCCCGATGGTGATGCAATGGGCTCAACATTGGCATTGGCTCAATATTTGACAAAAAAAGGGCATACTGCTACAGTGGTCGTTCCCAACGAGTATCCGCAGTTTTTACATTGGTTGCCAGGTTCAGACAATGCTTATCGTTTTGATTGGCAGAACAGTCAGTCACAACGAGCTATTAAGAATTCTGACCTCATTTTTCTGTTGGATTTTAATGCCTTGCATCGTGTGGGTTCAGACATGCAAAAAAAGTTGGAAGCCTATCCAAACGATTTAGCGATGATAGATCATCACCAACAACCCGATGAGGTTGCCTACATGTATTCGGATACTGAGGTGTGTTCTACCTGTCAAATGGTGTATCAATTTATAGAAATGAACAACGATTTAGCACTTATAGATGCCGACATTGCTACTTGTTTGTACACAGGTATAATGACCGATACGGGGTCTTTTCGCTTTCGATCGACTACCAGTACTACCCATCGAATTATTGCAGACTTAATTGACAAAGGAGCGCAAAATGATGCAATTCATAATAAGGTGTACGATGCCAATTCCTACAATCGATTGTTGTTGTTAGGGCAAGCTTTGAGCAATATGCAAATCATGGGAGAATACAATACGGCATTTATTACACTAACAACGGAAGAGAAAAAACGTTTCGATTTTCAGAAAGGAGATACCGAAGGGATTGTCAATTACGCGTTGTCTATTAAAGGAATTATTTTTGCAGCGATATTTATTGAAGATGCAGAACAAAATCTTGTTAAAATATCATTTCGATCCAAAGGAGATTTTTCAGTGAATCAATTTTCGAGAAATCATTTTGAAGGAGGAGGTCATGACAATGCCGCTGGAGGAAAGTCGGAGGCAACTATGGAAGAAACAATTGCAAAGTTCACCGCATTACTGCCCAAGTATCAACAAGAATTAGGAGTTTCTGATGAAGAGTAAAGGATTTTTTCTATTGATTTTGATTTGTTTTAGCTGCTCCAAAAATGAAGCAAGAAGACCTTTGAACCCAAAACCATCGACGACTTTACTTTCTGAAACTGTAGAAGAATCGAAAGCTCTGAATGACTTAGAAGTACAGCAAATTGAAGCCTATATTGCCAAAGACTCATTGCAAGTTTATGAAATTTCTAAAAGCGGATTTTGGTATGCCTATCAACAGAAAGTAGTAAATAATACCCCGCTTCCCACATTTGGAGATGATGTAGTTTTTGAATATCAAATTTCAGATTTGTATGGAAACCCGATCTACACCAAAGAAGAATTGGGAGTCAAAAGGTATAAAGTAGACAAAGAAGATTTTATTTCGGCATTACAAAAAGGAATAAAGTTGATGAAAGTTGGAGAAACTGTTATATTTGTCATCCCATCCTACCATGCATTTGGAATTTCAGGAGATGGAAATAAAATAGGAATCAATCAAATTATAAAAAGTACCGTAACACTATTAAAAATAAATTAAAAAAAATGAAAATGAATACAATTAAAAATTTAGCATTTGCAGTAGTTTTGATCAGTTTAGTTTCTTGTAACAAACAAGTAGAAAGTTCTTCATTGAAAACCGAAATGGATTCGGTAAGCTATGCCTTAGGATTGGATATGGCGATAAAGATAAAGAAGAATTTAGATTCGGCTGATGTGCATTTGTTTCAACAAGGTTTTAGAAATGGAATGAATTCTAAAGACTTATTAATTCCAGAAGATGTTCAGAGTGTGAATGCAGTATTGAATCCATTTTTTCAAAAAATGCAAGCTGCTAGAAGAAAAGCGGAGTCTGGAAAATCGGCTGCCGAAGCAGCAATTAAATTTGCAGCTACAAAAAAAGCAGGAGTTGACTTTTTAGAAGCAAACAAAAAGAAAGCAGGAGTTCAAACCACAGCAAGTGGATTGCAATATGAAATATTGAAACAAGGAAAAGGTGAAAAACCAGTAGGGCCATACACAAGGGTAAAAGTTCATTATCATGGAACCAATTTAGATGGAAAGGTCTTTGATAGTTCAGTAGATAAAGGAGTACCTGCTACTTTTGGTTTGAACCAAGTAATTAAAGGATGGACAGAAGGTTTACAGTTGATGAATGTTGGTTCTAAATATAAATTCTTTATTCCGCAAGAACTAGCTTATGGTGCTCAGGATAGAGGAGAATTCATCAAGCCCTTTTCTACTTTAATTTTTGAAGTTGAATTGTTAGAGATCGTAAAATAATTTCGATGAAAAACAGTATCGTAATTGTATTGTTATTGGTCTTTTTTACCTCTTGTAAATCTACGTACAAAGATTTAAAAGAGGGGCTATATGCCGATATGCAAACCAATAAGGGGAGTATTATTTTAAAACTGTATGCTGAAGAGACTCCCTTAACGGTGGCAAATTTTGTGGGTTTAGCAGAAGGAAGTCACCCTAAAGTCACCGATTCCTTACAGGGAAAAAAATACTATGATGGTCTTCGTTTTTATAGAGTAATTTCTGATTTTATGATTCAAGCTGGTGATATTTTAGAAACAGGTAGCGGACAACCAGGCTACCAGTTTGCCGATGAGTTTCCGAAGGATTCCTTAGGTGATCTTATCTACAAGCACGATACAGCTGGAGTGTTGTCTATGGCAAATCTGGGACCACCCAATACCAACGGAAGTCAGTTTTTTATTACGCACAAGGCAACTCCTTGGTTAAACGGAAAGCACAGTGTTTTTGGAAAAGTAGTCAAAGGGCAGCATGTTGTTGACTCTATTGTAAAGTCAGATACCATCCTATCGGTCAAAATTGTACGACTTGGGAAGAAGGCCAAACGATTTAATGCTGCAAAAACATTTACGACGGGGTATATGACTGCTGTAAAAGCTGAAGAAGAGCGAATACAGGCCACTAAGAAGGCTGAATTGGCGAGATATAATCAGTTTTTAGTAGATAAAAAATCGACCTACACCAAAATGGGAGCAGATCAAGTATTTCCAACAGCTTCGGGTTTAAAGGTGTTGAAATTGAAAAAGACCACAGGCAAAAAAGTAGTGAGCAATCAACCCATTACCATTCATTATACCTTGTATTTAGCCAATGGAAAACGTTTGCAATCTACCTTAGATGAAGGAGGAAGACCTTTTGTTTTTCAGCTCGATGACGTAAATAAACCCTTAATCACAGGGTTTAAAGAAGGTTTGTTACAATTGCGAGAAGGTGAAAAGGCGCGACTTTTTATCCCTTATTATATTGCCTATGGCGAAAAGGGAGGTGGTCCATTTCCGCCCAAAGCAGATATCATCTTTGAGATAGAAATTTTAAAAGTAGGAGCATAATTTGATAGACCTCATTATACAAAAAGATAAAGAATTATTAGTTTTTTTGAACAACTTAGGAACTGAACAATGGGACCCTTTTTGGTTGGCAATTACCAATCAATTGCACTGGTCTCCATTGTTCATTTTTATTTTTTATTTGGTCATACAATCTAAGGGATGGAAACGAGGTGGTTTGATCATTTTTTGTATGATCTTGTTAGTTGCTTTTTCAGATCAGTTTGTGAATTTGATTAAGGATACCACCGAGAGATTTCGCCCCAACAATGACATTGAAATCCAACATCTTTTAAGAACAATTATCAGACCTCAAAGTTTTAGTTTCCTTTCGGGTCATGCTACTACCTCAACCTTTTTTACAGTCTTTACCATCTTATTGTTGAAAGATAGCTACAAGTACATGTACCTAATATGTATTTTCCCTTTGCTTTTTTCTTATAGTAGATTGTATTTGGGGGTGCATTTTCCATTAGACATCTCGTTGGGGATTCTTACAGGAATTGTGTTGGGAAAGCTCTACTTTTTATTGTACAGAAAGGTCGATCAAAAATTATTTGACTAACTTCTTGTTATTAAAATACAAATACTTAGTACTGTGGTAATAGCCAGATAAAAGACTGTCCATCTCTTGTGCAACTATTGGAAATTGTTCTTTTAAATCACGAATATCATTGTCGCTCAAGCGATACAAGTTTTGTTTTTTTGAACGAATGGTTTTTTCGAAGTAATAATCACCTTTGATCAGTCCTACTGCCTTTTCTCCTTTACTATTTAGATAAACGAATGCTGCATTATCTTCAGATGCAGTATCCAATAAATTTCTTCCCAAGGTGTAATTGGTATAGTCTATTTTAGCTATACTCGTCGCAGTAGGAAAGATATCAATTAACTTTCCGTACTTCTCCAATACGTCAGCGTTCACATAGTTTGGAGCATGAATAAAAAACGGCACATGGTGGGGTTGAATTCCCAATTTTTCTTCATTATTAGGAATGAAATTTAATTTTTTCATTCCCCCTTGATGGTCTACAAAAAACACAAAAATTGAATTGTCATAATAGCCAGATTCTTGAGCTCTTTTTAAAAAACGAGCAACATTAAAATTCAAATAGCGAATACCGTTCAACTGTCCTAAAGATCGAAATCCACCTTTTAATAAAGTTTCTTCTGTAATTTCATGCTCTAAAATGCGTTTGAACTCCTCCTTTTGATCGGGGACAGTAAAAGGCATGTGATTGGTTGCTGTTTGAATATAAGCAACAAAGGGTTGTTTTTCTTGATGTAATTTTTGAAGTTCTTTGTCCGATTCTTTGAACAATTCATAATCGTCAATTCCCCAAACATCGGCTCTTATTTCTTCTTCAAAATTGCCTTCTTCAAAGATTTTCAAGCCTTCTATGTTTGATTGAAAAACTCCTCTAATATTGGCCCAATTGGCACTTCCTCCTAAAAAATATCGTTTTTGATAGCCTGTATATTGGTCAAAAATAATTCGTTGATCGATCACCAATGGATTTCTAGAAACCGTTTTTATATCATCGATGTCTGGCAAGCCAGTAATACTAGAAAATACACTTGCGGCTGTACCTATTTTATGAACATAAAATTTAGAGAAACTCAAACTCTCTTTAAGAATCGAATCCATTTTTGGAGTACTGTTTAAAGGGTTGCCGTAGGCGCTCATAGTGGCAGTTCCTGTAGATTCTAGCATCACAAAAACAACATTGGGTTTTTCTTTATAAGTATTAATAAATGTTACTTTTTTTTCGAACAGCACCTTTTCTGTAGGTAGGTCGAGGTACTTTGCCAAGACAGGATAATACTTGTCAAATTCATCCATTTGAACCCCTTCACTTCTGAATGCAAAACTATCAAAAAAGTACAAAACAGGATTTAAACCAAATTGATTGAGATTATTGTTTTTTGAGAAAAAGGCTTCACTCCAGCGCAAAGGATAATGTGTAATGCTATTGTAAATTCCAAAAGAAAGGACTAAAAATGTACCTATAAAATACAACGCTTTGATTTTTTTTGAAAGCAGTGTAGCATTTCTTTTGTTGGAGGTATAGAGGTATTTTGAAAATTTATAGATAAGATATCCAAACACCAAGAGACCCAATAGACCTTTAAATACAGGATAGCTTTGATACAATACTTGAATAGAAATTTTAAAGTTGCTTAAAAAACGAAGCGAACTGGCGTCCAAACGAATTGCCAAATACTCATAGTATCCAAAATCGAATACATAAAAAAGAATAAGTATAAGGTAAACTACAGTGGTGTATGTGTGGTTTATTTTTTATAAATACTATTTTTAAAAAAACGATGATTGACGATTAAGATCAGTAGAGCAAGTGGGAAAAATGAAATAATAGCAAGTTTTATGTCAAATCGAATTCCGAGTAAGAATGCTTTTTTTATTTCTTCTGAAGAAGCATCTTGAAGGTCAACACCAAAAAAATAAAATACACATCGTAAGAGGAATGTAAATAGAAATAAGAAGAAAATATTATTTATTATATAGTGTATGTAATCGGGTATTTTTTTCATAATTTCTATAACAATCAAATTGGGAGTTCTTAGTTTGAGAAAGCATCTGTATCTGTTACTAAACTTTTTAGTCGCACAAAAATAGTTAAAACTTTTTTACGAATGTGTGCTTGTACTTTTATGATTCATTTATAGATGTCTAAACTCTACTTTAGTTTTACATTTTCATCTAAATGGCTATCTTATTTTTCTCTTTTCTGGGGAAAGAAATTTTATTATCGTTTATAAAGTGTTTAGGAAATTATTATTTATTTACACAATAAACAAAAAGATATTTGAAATACAATCAAGCAATTTATTACATGATATTGAGTGTTTTGGCTTTCTCAATCATGAATATCATGGTAAAGTATTTATCTATATTTAATGTTTATCAAGTTGTTTTTTTTAGGGCCATCGGTACCCTTGCTTTTACAGTTCCGTTAATTTTTAAATATAAAATTTCATTTTTGGAAAATAATAAGAGACTGTTATTTTTGAGAGGTGCATTAGGAGTTGTTTCTTTAACTTTATTTTTTGAATCGTTAAACTATTTATCCGTAGGAACAGCAGTTTCTTTAAGATACACCTCACCTTTATTTGCTGCTATGTTTGCATATTTATTACTCAAAGAAAGAATAAAACCCATTCAATGGTTTTTGTTTCTTATTGCCTTTATTGGTGTTCTAATTATCAAAGGATACGGATTAAATGTTACTGCTATTGGGTTTTTTGTTAATTATGAGTTCTGCACTTTTTTTAGGGTTAATTTTTGTTGTGATCAGAAAACTAGGCAATAAAGAACATCCATTAGTAATTATCAACTATTTTATGATCATGACTTTTTTCTTTGGAGGATTCATGTCTATTCATAATTGGAAACAACCAAATTTTCTAGAATGGATATTGTTATTAAGCTTAGGTGTTTTTGGATATGTAGGTCAATTGAACATGACCAAAGCATTTCAGTCTGATTAAACAACTATAATTGCCCCTTTAAAATATTTAGAAGTTATTTTTACGATTATAATTGGTGCTTCCTGGCTTGATGAACAATACAATTATTGGACCCTATTAGGAATATTGCTGATCCTAATAGGGTTAGTTTACAATATCTATCTCGGCAAGAAAAAAAAACGATTTTAAGTTAATTCTCTAAATAGCATTTCTTTTTCTTTAAGGGCTTTTTATTTTGAATTCAAAATAAAAACGCTAATATTGTTCTTCAATTTTTTTCACTCACAAATTTAAAATACATGAAGAACCATAAGTCGTACACCATATTTATAAGTTTTATTGTAGCACTAGGAGGTTTCCTATTTGGTTTTGACGCAGGGATTATTTCTGGGGTGATGTCATATGCAGGCCCTGAGTTTGATTTAAATGACATTCAATCTGGATGGGTGGTGAGTTCTCCTTCTTTTGCGGCCATGATTGCAATGCTGTTTTCGGGCAGGTTGAGTGATAAAGTTGGAAGAAAGAAATTATTACTTTTTGTGGCATTTCTCTATGCTATTTCTGCGGGGTTTTCTGCAGTGGCGGTTTCCTATGAAATGCTGTACATCGCAAGAATGATTGGTGGATTGGCTTTTGGTGCGGCCTTAGTGCTAGCACCCATGTATATTGCAGAAATTTCATCAGCAGAGAATAGAGGAAAGTTAGTGGCGATTCAGCAATTGAATATTGTTCTTGGTTTTTTTGCAGCGTTTTTGAGCAATTATTTTTTCAACAAATACAATACCGTTGACAGTGCTTTTCTTACAGACGAAAATGTTTGGAGATGGATGTTGGGTGTAGAGTTATTTCCCGCCTTGTTTTATTTTGTACTCTTGTTTTTTGTTCCCAAAAGTCCTCGTTGGCTGTATTTGATGAAAAAGCAGGAAGCAGCAAAAAAGGTATTGCATAAAATTCACGGGTCAATTAAAGGAGAATTGGAAATCACTTCTATTGAGAAAAGCATCAGTGCGAATAAGAACAAAGCTTCTTTAAAGATCATAGATATTTTGAAACCTTCCTTGCGTTTTGTTTTGATCGTAGGACTCATTGTGGGAGTTTTGCAACAGATTACAGGAATTAATGCAGTGTATTTTTATGCTACTTCAATATTCAAACAAATAGGAATTGGTACAGATGCTGCTTTTTCTTCAGGAATCTTATTAAGTACGGTTACCTTAATTTTTACTTTTATCGCCATGTATTTAATCGATAGAATGGGGAGAAGACCATTGCTATTGTTGGGTACAGCTGGAATCGCAGTCAGTTTATTGCTTTGTGCTTATGGATTTCATCAGGCAACCTATCAATTGACCGATGCGAATATCGAGCAATTTGATTTTCAGAATTCGGAAAAGTTGGCCCCCTTTGCAGGAAAAGTTTACCAAAGTGACATTGTATTTAAAAACGATGTAAAGTCGGTCTTAGGAAACAAAATTTACAGCAAAAACGACGGTGCTATTTTAGAAGCAGCAACAAGTATTAATGCAACACTAATATTAATTGGAATTTTAGGTTTTATCGCCTGTTTTGCCTTTTCATTGGGGCCTGTGATGTGGGTCTTACTCTCTGAGTTATACCCGCTAAAATACAGAGGTTTGGCAATTGGTATGATAGCTTTTGTGAATTCTTTTATTAGTTCTGTAGTCCAATTGATTTTTCCTTGGGAATTGTCCAATTTAGGAAATGCATTGACCTTTTTTCTCTTCGGAATTATAGCGCTTGGCGGATTCTTTGTTTTGGTAAAAATACTCCCAGAAACCAAAGGGAAATCACTTGAGGAATTAGAAAGTGAGTTGATCAAAAGTTAAGACTTTCCTTTTCTAACTATCAATTGTTCAAAGAGATATGCATGTAAATCTTCAAAAAAAAGTTTTTTTTTTAGTTTGTAGATCCTTTTAATTCATTTTGGAGGTCTAAATTCTTGTTTTTAGGTGTTAATGGATACTAAAATTAGGGTTTTTTAGCCAATTATTCAGCATAATTTTACTTTTTTATTAGGCGTTAAAAGCTATGTATATATGGGTTTTTAAGAGTTTTTTGAAAGAAAATGATGGCATTCATCATTTTTTTGTTCGCCATATTTAAAAAAAAACTATTTTTGAACCACTTATGATAGGTTAAATGTTCAATTTCACTTATTCTGGAAACGACTTTTTATGGAAGATAAAAAGGGGTATCGCATTTAAGAAGTGCAACAGAAAAATTAGGTTCTCTTCCAATTTATTAGGATTATATATACTTCAAAATTACATTCTTCAAGGGGTGTTGTTGAAAATTCGAGTATAGTATTATTTTGTTTTAGGTTATGTAAAACCAAGCTATCAGATAGCATATTGGTTTTTTTATAATTTTTTAATACAATAAAATGAATACTAAATACAAAGATTTAATAGAACAAACTTTTGATTTCCCACAAGAAGAATTTCAAGTAGAAAATGGCAACTTATTTTTTCATGATATCGACTTGGCCTCATTGGTTGAGCAATATGGAACGCCTTTAAAATTTACTTATTTACCAAAAATTTCAGAAAATATTCAACGTGCAAAAAAATGGTTTGATACCGCAATGACTGCACAAGATTATAAAGGAAAATACCATTATGCATACTGCACAAAAAGTTCTCATTTTAAATATGTTTTAGAAGAGGCTTTACAGAATGACATTCATCTTGAAACTTCTTCGGCTTTTGATATCGATATCATAAAAAATTTAAAAAAAGAAGGAAAGATCAAAGAGGATACCTTTGTGCTATGCAATGGTTTTAAACGAGACCAATACATTGCCAATATTGTGAGTTTGATTGATGGCGGACATACCAACTGTATTCCGATTATTGACAATTATGAAGAGCTCAATTTGCTCTTAGACGAAACCAAAAGCAAATTTAAAGTAGGAATTCGGATTGCTTCTGAAGAAGAACCAAAATTTGAGTTTTATACTTCTCGATTGGGGATTGGTTACAAGAATATTGTCTCATTTTACGAACGTGAAATTGCTCAAAATCCACAAGTTGAATTAAAAATGCTTCATTTTTTTATCAACACAGGCATCAATGACAATGCCTACTATTGGAATGAGTTGTTAAAGTGTATGAGCGTGTACATTAGACTTAAAAAGGTGTGTCCATCATTGGATAGTCTCAATATTGGTGGTGGATTTCCAATAAAAAATTCATTGGCATTTGACTTTGATTATCAATACATGATTGATGAAATCATCAATCAAATAAAAGTTGCTTGCGATGAGGCAGAAGTACCTGTACCCGATATTTTTACAGAATTTGGAAGTTTTACGGTAGGGGAATCTGGAGGTTCTCTTTATGAAATTTTGTATCAAAAGAAACAAAATGATCGTGAAAAGTGGAACATGATTAACTCTTCTTTCATTACGACCTTACCAGATTCTTGGGCAATCAACAAACGTTTTATTATGCTTCCAGTAAACAAATGGAACAAACAATACGAGCGCGTATTATTGGGTGGTTTGACCTGTGATAGTGATGATTATTACAATTCAGAACAGCATACCAATGCAATTTATCTTCCTGTTTACGAGAAGGAAAAACCCTTATACATCGGTTTTTTTAATACGGGTGCTTACCAAGAAACCATTGGTGGCTTTGGAGGGCTTCAGCACTGTTTGATTCCCCATCCAAAACACATTTTAATTCAGCGAGATAAAAAAGGGAACATGATTACCAAATTATTTAAAGGACAACAAAAAAGTGAAGAATTACTCTCAATATTAGGTTATGAAAAACAATAGAACATATGCAGGAATTCCAGAAGCTTATGCACAATTAGAAACTTCTAAAGTAGTATTACTAAGAGTGCCTTACGACGAAACAAGTACTTGGCAAAAAGGAGCAGATCGGGGACCTGAAGCATTTTTGAAGGCTTCAGAAAACATGGAGTTATACGACATTGAAACCGATAGCGAAGTCTATAAAGAAGGGGTGTATTTAGCAGATGCTATTTATGAAAATGCTTCGCCAGAATCGATGGTGAATGCCGTTCATGAAACAACCAAAAAATACATTAACAAAAATAAATTTGTTACCATCTTTGGAGGAGAACATTCTATTTCAATTGGAACAATTCGAGCGTTTAATGACTGTTTTCAGAACCTTACCGTTCTTCATATAGATGCCCATGCAGATTTGAGAAAAGAATATGAAGGTTCTCCATACAATCATGCTTGCGCAGTGTATGAGGCCAATCAAAATACGAATTTAGTCCAAGTAGGAATCCGTAGTATGGATATTTCTGAAACCCGTGTAATGAACAAAGAGAAAGTCTTTTTTGCACATGACATGGCAGTCAATGAATATTGGATGGATGATGTACTGGACCAACTTACGGGCAATGTATTTATCACTTTTGATTTGGATGCTTTAGATCCTTCCATCATGCCATCTACAGGGACACCAGAACCAGGAGGATTGTTTTATTACGAAACCTTAGAGTTTTTGAAAAAAGTATTTACAGAGCGCAATGTAGTTGGGTTCGATATGGTAGAGCTTTGCCCTAATACCCAAGATAAATCCTCAGATTTTTTAGCGGCCAAACTGTATTATAAAATGTTAAGTTATAAATTTTCTTCAGATCAAGAAGATGAAGAAGATTATAGTAAAGTAGAAAATACCCCTTTCAGTAAATTGTCAAAGTTTAAAGATAATGAGAATGAAGTTGATTTTTAGCTGATATGAAGATCGAAAACATTGAAAATATTGAATTGCAATATTTAACGATTCAAGACTATCAAGAGCTAAAACAAGCGATGATTGAGGCTTATTCCAATATGCAAAATACGTATTGGGAAGAGACACAAATACAATCGCTTATTTCAAAATTTCCCGAAGGACAAATCGTTATTAAAATCAATAATGAATTGGCAGGTTGTGCCTTGTCACTAAGGGTCGATTATGACAAGTTTGATGATCATCATACCTACAAAGAAATCACGGGAAATTATACCTTTAGTACCCACAGCAATATTGGAGATGTTTTGTACGGCATAGACGTTTTTATAAAATCTGAATATAGAGGTCTGCGATTGGGTCGAAGATTGTATGATTACCGAAAAGAATTGTGCGAGAAATTAAATTTAAGAGGGATCGCCTTTGGAGGAAGAATTCCAAATTATCATAAATATGCTGAACAGATTTCTCCCCGAGAAT
>Ga0257120_1000173_pt1 | contig 52436 bp, 51 predicted proteins | sample SI106_10metaG_FD_190153 | JGI IMG/M metagenome (GOLD analysis project Ga0257120, IMG submission 190153) | Marine microbial communities from Saanich Inlet, British Columbia, Canada - SI106_10 | ecosystem: Environmental > Aquatic > Marine > Inlet | place: Canada: British Columbia | collected...
GTATCAACTCTTCGGTTTTACCAGAAAACATGTAACCACAGATCACTTCGATCCATCCGAATTTGTGTGTTTTGCTACCTGTATATTCTAAAAACATGAAAAAGATTGAGCCTAGGTTACGAATATCAACACCACCGACCGATTGGCAATGACAAATACAGAATTACACTACTTCATGGCAAATACTGAGGGTGAATCTAATTTATTGTTAGTATTGAGATATGCTTGGAAAAGCTTCGTCTTCATGGTGTGCTCGGGTTTTACCATCCATGCAAATGCGCAAATAGAATCTCAATTCAAGTTTTACTTGGCATTTGAGGATGCTACCGAGCAGAGGGATACGGTTTGGATTGTTATTGACACTAATGCGGTACTTGTTGAGGATACCATATTCAACGAATGGATTCTACCTATCGATAGCCATAATTTTGATATTTATTTTGGAATTAACCGTGGAATCGGGGATTCTTCCAAAAGCGTATGCGCACGCCAACCGGATGATTTTACTGGATATTAATGCCGTTAACTTCATCAATCCCACAATTATTAGATGGGATACAAATCTCCGGTTAATCATTCGCTTATTAACCCATACAAACAGATATGGATTAGAACGGAAAACGATGTGCCTGGTGAATTCCATCTGTACGACACTCTATTTCTAAATCAGGGAATTGGCGAAATAATTGTTGACTTGGTTATTTTAAATAGGAATCTAGAACACTTTCCAATTCAGCTATATTTAGGAACACTTCCAATCAACACTGTAGGCATTGAACAAGCTGTTGTTGTGACCAACCGACACTTTATCTATCCCAACCCTACAAACTCGATTGTGCAATTAAAAGTCAATAGCGAAATCTGGCCCGTTTCATTTGAAATATTCGACCTGAAGGGAAGCAGCATGAAACAAGGCGTTTTGACGTATTCATCGTCATCCTTGGATATTCGCAACCTGAGTAAAGGCACTTACATCATTCATTTCAAAACTGAGTCTGACGCATGGACGGAAAAACTGGTGGTGGATTAATTCCTGCTATTTCACTGGTATTCGCACTAACATTTCACATCTTTGAGGCGTTATCAGAAATGGATGAACATGGAAGAAATCAGGCAACAAATAATTGATCTACAGACTCGCGTAGAAGAAAAAGAGCATGACCTTATGGTCATTCAGCAAGAACTGAACTTGATGAAGGCTCGTTTGGAAGATGCCATTTCTCAAAAGCATGTTCAATCGCTGAAAGAGGAGCAAGAAACTCGACTAAAAGCCAAGGCTAAGGAAGAAGCTGAGCAAGCTCGCATTACTGCTGAAAAGGCCGAAGCAGAGGAGCAAGAAAAGCAACGATTAGCCAATGAGGCTTCTTTAAAAACCATTGAAGCAGAGCAAACAGCTGAATCCGAAGCAGAACAAGAATTAGAAGCCGAGGCAGAGGTGACGGATTTGGAAATAAGCAAAGTAGGTGAGGCTGAACACGAGGCAATCATACGCACCATTGAAGAAATATCCAGATCTATTGGTGTTTCAAAAACAGAATCTACAGAATCTAGGTTTGAGGAGCGTACTTCTTTAGTCGACAAGGTTTCCAAACAAAAGCTAAGCGATATAAAGCGAGGCATTGGAATCAACGAGCGCTTTTTGTTCGCCAATGAGCTATTTGCAGGTGACATGAGCGCTTTTACACGTGCGGTGGAGGAACTCAACCATGTCGATTCAGAAACGGACGCCAATCGATTGATGAACGAGAATCTAGCGTCAAAATATCGCTGGAATCAAGAAGACGAAACAGTATTAGCGTTTAAGTCGTTGGTTTCTCGCAGATTTGTAGGATGAAACATGCCCTACTCGCGTTTTTAATTACCGCAACCCTCTTTCCTCTTTCCAGTTTTTCGCAAGACCAAACTTATGTAAAGGCGATGATCGACTCGCTATGCGCACCACGATATCATGGTCGAGGTTATGTAGAAAATGGTGATACAAAAGCAGCCCATTTTATCAAACGGCAAGTGGAAGAATTGGGCATCGACCAACCTGTAGAGTTCCAAGATTTTGAAATGGGCGTGAACACCTTTCCTGGACAGATGGAATTGACGGTAAATGGCACAACACTTAAGACCGGAGCCGACTACATCATAGATCCGAAATCAGGAGGTAAAAAAGGAGAATACAAAGTGATTCGGTTCAAGCCAAAATGGGCCAAAAGCCCAGAGAAGTTATTCAGCATGGTGGCAGATGGGAAGTTTACAGGTAAAGCAGTTGTATTTGATGTTCCTGAAGAAAGAACCAACTACGCCACCCTGATTGGAGACGTCTATAAAAACCCGCTAAAAGCCGAAGCTTATATCATTTTAACAGATCAAAAATTGACATGGAGTGTGAGTCGATCCATGGTCAGTTTTCCAATTTTTCGCGTGACTAAATCAGACCTTACCAAAAAGATCAAAACGGTAAAACTTACGGTTGATCAAACATTTGTGAGCAAGCATCACGCGACAAACGTCATGGCAACTTTACCAGGAACGAGTGACACAGCCACAAAAATGATGGTATTCACAGCACATCTTGATCACTTGGGGCGTATGGGCGCGGAAACATATATAGCAGGTGCCAGCGACAATGCAAGCGGTTCTGCCATGCTATTGGATTTATACAAATACTATATAGAAAACAGACCTGAACAGGAAGTCCGCTTCATTTGGTTTGGTGGTGAAGAAGCTGGCTTGGTTGGTTCAAAATACTTTGTTGACAACAGCCCAATTCCCTTAGAGGATATTCAATTTCTTATGAATTTGGACTTGATGGGAGACGCTGGTAAGGGCATCACGGCCGTGAACGGAAAAGTGTTTGACGAGCACTTTGCGAAGCTTAGTTCACTCAATATGGAGCTTGGGCTTTTAGATAAAATAAAGCCTCGAGGGCCTGCTGCTAACAGTGATCACCATCCGTTTTACGAAAAAGGAGTCCCGTGCTTCTTTGTATACACCATGGGTGACTATTCCCACTATCACGACATTTATGATGTGCCTGAGAACTTGCCTTTGGCCAAATACGATGAAGTATTTCAGCTAATGGTGGAGTTTATGAATTCAGGAATTTAAAGGCTATCGAAAGATCTGAATGGATCCTTTCGCATTCTTCTTGGTGTAAGGGATACCATTCTCATCCGATGCCTGAATATGATAATAACACATGGTTCTATTTGGTAAAACATTGCCGAAATTGTCTGTTCCGCACCAAGAGAAATTTGGATCTCTAGATTGGAAAACCTGCACACCTTCTCTGGTGAAGATTGTGATTTGAAAAGACTGTGCTTGCGTTGCATCTTCTAGTCTAAAGCATTCATTCGTGCCATCGCCGTCTGGGCTGATATAACCCATCGCTTGATGAGCGAAATCGATGCTGCAAACTTTTTCTTCTTTCTCTTCTTCAAGGTTTTGAGGAGTATCTAAAGGCGCTTCTTCCTTCGCTTTTGGCTGTGGAGCTTTTTCCTCTTGCTTGGATTTTTCAATCTTATGTTTCGGCTCTGAGTCCTCTAGTGAATTTTTGGCCGTTGAACTTTCGTCTATTCCGGGCTTTGGCTCTGTGCTTGAGGCAGCGTTTTCTAATTCATTGGAAGCAACATCACCTTGATCATTCACTTGTTCGGCAATATTCGCATCAGGAGTGATTTCTTCAGCATCAACTATTTTGGTTGTTGACTCATTCTCAATTGGGGTACTTACAACTTGCGTTTCTTCTATCGCTGCCCATTCATTTGCTTCTACCTGAGCCGCTTCATTCTGCGTTTCAGGCGCTTCATTTCCAATCACGAGCACCTCATTTTGAGGGGCTATATCTGATTGTAATTTGATTTCATTCACGGCTCCGATGACAACCACTGTGGTAAGGCCAATAACAGCTGCTGCTTTAAACATAACTGTTGATGCAGCCGCGGTTCCCGCTACCGCTTGAGCCGCCAATCCAGATTGCACGCCTGCCCAAACCTTTGAGCTTACTTCCATTTCATGATTCGCAAATGCGTCTCTGAAAATGTCTTCGATATGGTTCTGATTATTCTCCATCAGATATTTTCTCTTTCTCCTATTGTGTTCATTAAATAAGTTCTCGCTTTGCGAAACTGAGTTTTTGATGTACTTTCCGTTACCCCAAGTTCATCCGCAATTTCTCGGTGCGAATAGCCCTCTATGACGTACATGTTAAACACTGTTCGGTACCCCGTTGGCATGTCATGTATCAAGTTCATTAACTCTTCTACCCTCAATTTACCAAGTGTCTTTTCATCAGAACCGGCCAAATACTCTGCTTCAGTAATGTCCGTATCAATTACGTCCGCTCGCTTTTTTCTCAAGCTATCCAGCGATGTATTTACCATGGTTCTTCGGATCCAACCTTCAAAGCTTCCTTCTCTTTTGAATTTACTTAAGTGGTTAAAAACCTTCACGAACCCATCTTGCAAAACATCCTCTGCTTGCTCTCGATCAGCTGCATACCTCATACATACTGACATCATCTTTCCGCTAAACTTATCAAATAACGCTTTCTGCGCCCGATGATCCCCTTGCAAACACTTATCAATCAGCTCATCTTCAGTCATTGGATGCAAAACTGGTATATAGATGTGAATTGTCCCAAAATAGTTGCCCGATGATTTTCGATGCTTGTTTTAACGGAATCAGAATACCTTCGCGAAGATTAAAAAATGAAGATTTCAGCGAGTGTATATTCGAGCAAAGAGGGCAGTTTAAAAGAAATTGTTCAAAATTTAGATGCCCACGGCATTGATTATCTGCATATAGATTGCAAAGACAATTTCGATGTTTTCGATGATATTGAAGAGATCAGAAACTACAGCAATACTCCTATTGACCTACATCTGATTACCAATGACCCAGAAAGATACTACGATCGAATAAACGCTCTGAATATCGAATTAGTAACTCTACAATACGAAGATTTGAGTGGGTTTAGGTACAAGGGCGGTCTTAAATCTAAAATGGGCTTGTCGATTGTTACCCACACACCTTTAAGCGCGATAGAAGTTGATTTTGACTCCTATGACTTTGTGCTGATGATGGCCACAACGCCTGGAGAAAGCGGTGGTAGATTTGACAAATTCAATTTCCGAAAAATTCGCGAATTCAAAAAATCCTATCCGTCAAAATCGGTTCATATAGATGGTGGAGTTAACGCGGAAGTAAGTTTCATTCTTCGCAACATGGGTGTTCATTCATCCGTTGTTGGATCGTACTTATTCAAGGATCAACCATTGGGGGCCGCTCTATTGAATTTAAAAACGCACGACATTGACAGCCACTATTCAGTGGGAGATTTTATGCGCTTGAGGGACGAAAGTCCCATAGTTGTTATAACCAATCGAAATCTGAAAACCGTTTTGCAAAGCATAGATGATTTTAAGCTTGGATTTACCATCCTAGAAGATGAAAACCAAATCCTAGAAGGTATTGTTAGCAATGCCGATCTGCGCAGAGAATTGCTCAGAAACGTGGATAATCCGACTAATATTTCACTCGAAAGAATGATTAACACAAACCCAATTTCAGTGCAGGAAAAAACAACGGTTACGGATATGTTGGCAATGCTGAAGCAATTTGATTTCCCAATTAATTACATGCCTGTTGTTGATGAAGACAATAAATTAAAGGGAGTAGTCTCCTTCCTCAACCTAGTGAAAGGCGAACTATGATAATACACACAAAACCCAATGCAAGCACCACGGATGTGAATCGATTGGCCAAGGCAACTAAATCCATCTTATTTCATAATGGTGAACATAACGTGTTGGTGACTCCGTCAAAAATGCAAAGTCCACCCGATGGTTTTTCGGAGATTATTGACCAAGCCTGGCCCATGACGAGTGATCTTCAATTAGGAAGCAAATCTTATAAAGATCAAACTCGAGAAATCAAGCTTGGTGATATTAGCATTGGCGGAAACACAAAGAATACAATTGTAATTGCAGGCCCATGTTCAGTCGAGTCCGAATCACAAATTAGAGAAAGTGCTGTTTTCATGCAGAAAATGGGAATTACTGCACTCAGAGGCGGCTGTTACAAACCTCGAACATCGCCTTATTCGTTTCAGGGAATGGGATTAGACGGCCTAAAGCTACTCTCGAAAATGCGAGAAGAATTTGGTTTTACCATTGTAAGCGAGGTTCGAGATGCAACCCATGTCCATCATGTTATAGAACATGCGGATGTAATCCAAGTTGGCGCTAAAAGCATGTATGATCATGGCATTTTGCGGGCTTGCGCTAAAACACAAAAGCCTGTTTTAATAAAACGAGGTTTTGGTACCACTCTGCAAGAATTTGCCCAAGCAGCAGAATTTGTGTTGTCTGGAGGCAATCCCAATGTGATGCTCTGCGAAAGAGGAATTAGAACCTTCGAAACCAAAACACGGTTCACACTTGACCTTTGCGGTGTTGCCTGGCTGAAAGAAAATACAAACCTTCCCATTATTCTGGATCCATCGCACGCGCTAGGCTATCGATATGGGATTTCAGACTTATCAAAAGCCTGCGTAGCTATGGGTATCGATGGCCTTTTAGTCGAAGTTCATCCTAATCCAGCTGAAGCAAAAAGTGATGCCGCGCAACAATTGTATCATGAACAATTTTCGAAGTTGCTAAACGACATAAGACCTGTCGCGGATGCTGTATGTAGAAAAATTGTTTAGCCCATTTTGGCTAGGATTCCCCTAAACTTGCACTATGTCTATTCTACGAGAGAATCTCAATCATCTTTTATCTGGGCAAGCGGATCTAGGTGACACTTTATCCGAGGATCCTACTCTTTCAGAACTTGAATTGATTTGTGAGAAAACGGGATATGATCTAACAACCCTGTTTCAGTATAATATCAACGCTTTAAGACTTCCTTGGAGCGATATCAAATTCATTTTCTTGGATGTAGATGGGGTTTTGACCGAAGGCGGCATGTTTTACACGGAAGAAGGAGCCGAGTTTAAGCGCTTTGACACAAAAGACGGCATGGCGATAAAAGAGGCTATGAAACACGGTATCGAATTCGGAATCATTAGCTCGGGAATCAATAAAGCAATTATCCAACATCGGGCAGATATGTTTGGAATCAAAAAGGTTTATGTCGGAGCCGAACCTAAATTGAGTATAGCGGAAAAATGGCTTATAGACATGGATCTTGACTGGAATCAGATCGGCTATATAGGAGACGATATCAATGATTTAAGAATGTTTGACAAAGTGGCTATTGCCGCGTGTCCATCAGACGCTTCTATCCCCAATAAAAAGACTGCCAGTTTTGTGCTCCAATCTTTAGGCGGGAATGGCTGTGCTCGAGAATTTCTAAGATACTTACCGCCTCTAAAATCGGTGATTTAATGACTGGAAAACTCACTTTAGTGCCAACACCCATTGGCAATTTGGATGATATCACCCTTCGTGCCATCCAAGTTCTTGGTGAAGCAGACGCCATCTTGTGCGAGGACACGCGACATAGTGGTAAACTTCTGGCACATCTCAGCATTAACAATAAACTCCAGCCCTTTCACCAGCACAATGAGCATAAAATAACAGGTCGATTGGTAAGTGGCTTGCAAGCTGGAACAAACTACGCATTGATTACCGATGCCGGTACACCAGGCATCAGCGATCCAGGTTTTTTATTGGTGCGAGCCTGTATTGAAGCAAATATTCAAGTGGAAGTACTACCGGGGGCAACTGCTATAATTCCCGCGCTGGTTGGGTCAGGTTTTTCTTCTGAGAAGTACGTTTATCTCGGTTTTCCTCCACAGAAAAAAGGTCGACAAACCTTCTGGAAAGAATTGGCCGAGGAAGCAAAAACCATGGTGATGTATGAATCTCCGCATCGCATCAACAAAGCGCTGCGAGAAGCCCTAGAAACTTTTGGCCCAGAGCGTCAAGCTTGCGTGGCCCGTGAAATATCTAAGCTCTACGAAACTTACCATAGAGGCACCATAAAAGAGCTCCTCGCGGTTGGAGAAGAAAAAGCATATAAGGGAGAAATTGTCCTTATGATCGAAGGGAAAAATCAATTTGAAAAACGCATGAAAGCATGAGAGCAATTGTATTGGTAAAGGATGGCAACCCTAATGAAGCCTTCAAGCTTCAAGACTTGCCCATGCCCATATGCAAACCAAATGATGTGTTGATTAAAGTCTCGCATTTTGGCTTGAACTACGCTGACATAATGGCTCGAAAAGGGATGTATGCTGATCGTCCAAAATTGCCTTGTGTGTTAGGATATGAATTAGTTGGAGAAGTTCACACGGTTGGTTCTGAAGTGAGGGATTTTGAAAAAGGAGATTATGTCCTCGGGTTCACTCAATTTGGAGGTTATGCAGAGTATTGCGCCACAGATGTCATGGGCGTTGTGAAATTGGGAACTGGAACTAATCCTGCAGAAGCTACTGCTCTTGCTACTCAGTATTGCACAGCGTGGTATGCAGCTTGTATGATGGTCAATTTACAAAAAGGAGATCGAGTATTGATACATGCCGCTGCTGGAGGAGTGGGCACAGCCCTGATTCAAATTGCGAAAATGAAGGGTTGCGAAATCTTCGGAACCGCTGGAAGTGATGAAAAACTCGAGTATCTCACAAAACAAGGCGTGGATCATCCAATCAACTATAGGAAGCATGAATTTGATACTGAAGTGAATCGAATTCTAAAGGATAAAAGAATTGATGTTGCTTTTGATCCAATTGGTGGGTCAAATTTTAAACGAACCAATGCTTTGATGGGTTCAGGTGGCCGCATCGTAACTTTTGGTGCGAGTGAATGGAGCGCTTCCAAAGGAGGGATTATTGATAAACTCAAGTTGGCTTTTGGCTTTGGGTTTCTGCATCCTATTGGACTTTTAATGAAGTCCAAAACGATAATAGGTGTTAACATGCTGCGCATTGGTGAAAACAAGCCAAAATATCTTCAAACCTGCATGCAAGAAGTATATAAGCATTATCAAAACGGGACGCTCAAACCCACTGTCGATTCAGAGTTTTCTGCAGAAAACATTGCCAAAGCTCACGACCGATTAGATGGCCGGGGGTCTATAGGAAAGATTGTTGTGAAGTGGTAGTTAGAAAGTAAACTCCGCTTTGAAATCAGTAAGTCGCTGCTTCAAAAATTGAAGATCCGCATCTGTGTTACCCTCGTCAGTTGCAACTTTCAATTCACGCAACTTAATATTATTATTAATAAAGATCATTTCCAATTCTGGATACAAATCCTTCAACACTTCTGCAATGTCATTAATACAGTAATTGTGTTCCACCAAATTAGTAGTCGAACTTGGCTCTTCACCAAATAAAACCTCAACCAACCTCTTACAAACGGCATTTATATGAACGAATGGACGATGCTGCTGACCATCGCCATGGATATTAATTTTCGAGTGAAAATTAGCTTCAAAAAGAAATTTATTGATTACTGCATCGAAGCGCATGCTTCTGTTATAGCCATAGACATTGCCACATCGAATGATATTAGTCCGCACTTTATTTGACAATCGATTTACGTGCTCCTCGCCTCGCATTTTCGAAATCCCATAAAATGTTTTTGGGTTTAAGTTCGAGTCCAACCCTCGCGCAGATTCTCCAGAACCATACACAGAAACGCTACTAAGATAAATGAGTTTTTGCACTGAACTTTCTTCTACCGCAAAAGTTACTTCTGCTGTTCCCCAGTGATTTACCTGTTCAAACAAATGGGCGTCCTGATCGGCAAATGGTGTGGTCACCTTAGCAGCAAGATGTATGACAGCATCAACTTGCGAAATCGCCTTTCGCAGGTTTCGGCTATCTAAAATATCGCCCTGAATAAACTTTACTCGTTTGTCCAACTTCTTGGCGCCAATGAATAGGTTATAGTTATGCCGGCTTAAATTGTCATATACAATCAATTCATCGACTTTACCCGTTTCTAAAAGCTTTTCAGTCAAGCTTGTTCCAATGTATCCGGCCCCTCCCGCTAAAAAAACTTTCATTCTGTTACTTGCTTACTAGTTCTGTATGAAGTCCGCACTCCGTTTTACTTTGCCCCAACCATCTACCGCCACGCTCATCGCTTAGACCTGGTTTTACTGTGCATGGTTCGCAGCCAATACTTGAATAGCCTTGCGCATCAAGTGGATGTCGAGGCAGTTTATGTTCCACTATATACTTCCAAATTTCTTGTTTGGACCAATTTAACATCGGATGAAAGCGCATTCCACCTTGAGGGGTTCGTTCCACTGATTTTAGTTGTTTTCGATTTGCATTTTGATCAGCTCGTACGCCATTCACCCAAACATCAAATCGCTCTAAAAGCGGCTGCATGGGTTGTGTCTTATTCAAAAAACAACAGTAGTCGGGGTCCGAAGTAAAGTAGAAATTTCCGATGCTATTCCTTTGCTGAATTTTAGGCACATGAGACTCTATGTTCAGCACATTCAAGCCAAATTCCTTCGCAACTTGATCTCTAAAAGCCAATGTTTCAGGAAAGTGAAATCCAGTCTGGATGAAATAAATTGGGGTTTCGGGTGCTAGCTGTCCAATGATATGCAGCATAGGCAGGCTATGAGTTTGAAAAGATGATGAGGCAAAATAGGTCTTGCCTTCATTTTTAAATCTCTCAAATTGATCTGCTATTGCTAATAATCTTTCCTCCATACCTTCCTCTTTCAATCCGTTTGCAAAGGTCAAAAATAGATTAAACGAAAAAAGATTTAAGGGGCCTTTATCAGAGGTATCTGTGAATTACACTCAGAACTACAACCCAAAAAAGTGATAAAACTGCCGTCTGAAAATGATCTTTACCATCGGACTTAAGTTTCTCTCGTTTCAATAAGAATACCACAAAAAGAGGGTTTACAAGCACTATAACGCCCAAATATTGTGATCTCATTTCGCTAAAATCTACCAAGTTGTAAATGGCAGCAACACCTAATAAAGTACCTCCAAGTGAACTCAAGTATTGCGTCAAGTATATGTTCATTACTAAACTATTTTCAAATTATCGAGCAGCCGAATTTCTCCAAGTTTAGCTGCTATGACCGCTCGTATGTTGGATGGTTTACTAAACCCAATTGGCTTGAATGATTTTGGGTCAATTAGATCAAAATATTCAAGTGACCATTCCGAATCCTCTCGAAATCGATCCTTAATTGTGGCTAATATTTCTTCATTAGATATTTCTAGAAAGACCTCTTTTGTCCATTTGAGTGACTCATAAATCTTTACTGCCTTCTTCATCTGATCAGGCGATAAACGCTCATTTCTGGAACTCATCGCTAAGCCCGATTTTTCGCGTTTGGTAGGGACTCCCACAATTTCAATATCCTGCCCAGTAATTTCAACCAGCTTTTTAACCACCGCCAATTGCTGATAGTCCTTTTCACCAAAAAAAGCTACTTGTGGCTTAACCATATCGAACAATGTATGCACTACCCGACCCACCCCTTCAAAGTGTCCAAGTCGATATGCACCTTCATAATCCAATGCTATTGAACCAAAATCATGTCTGTACTCCATTTGCTTCATCCCATTAGGGTATACCTCATCGACAGTTGGGATAATAACCACATCACAATCTACTTCGCATAGTCGAGTTAAATCACGCTCATGATTTACTGGGTATTTCTCAAAGTCAATTGAATCATTAAATTGAGCTGGATTCACAAAAATACTTACTGCCGTATAGAGCCCATGAGCCTTCGAAGCCCTAACCAAATCAAGGTGACCGTCATGTAAGGCACCCATGGTTGGAACAAACCCAACTGATTTGCCAGATAATATTCCTTGCAGCTCTTTTTTCGTTTTGGTAATCTTCATTTGATTATTGTGCTAGTTGCTATTGATGGTAAGCCTTATATTGGCTATCTTTGCAAGCCTTCTGGCAAATTTGAGTTCTTTCTGTTAAATTCAAAGAATTATATGAGTAATTACGACCGCGTTCTATTCGTTTCACACGAAATCAATCCATATCTTCCTGAAAATTACATGTCTTACATGGGTCGGCAGTTGCCGCAAGAGGCTCAAGACTTTGGCAAAGAAATAAGATTATTCATGCCTCGCTTCGGTTGTGTAAACGAAAGACGACATCAATTGCATGAAGTCATTCGTTTGTCTGGTATGAATCTAATAGTAGATGATACTGACCACCCATTAATTATCAAAGTGGCGTCTATTCAGCCTACTAGGATGCAAGTGTATTTCATTGATAACGAAGAGTTTTTCAGAAGAAAAGCTACTTTTTGGGATGAGGAAGACGAATTCTTTGAAGACAATGATGAACGCTCTATTTTCTTCTCAAGAGGCGTTTTTGAAACAGTAAAAAAACTAGGCTGGATGCCAGAAATAATTCATGTGAATGGATGGTTTTCTTCGTTAACGGCCGTTTTTCAAAAAACGTTTTATGCTGACGACCCTTTATTTTCTGATGCGAAAGTGGTGTTCTCCATTTATAGTGAGGAATTTGAAGAAAAATTCGATCCTAGAATGTGGGAGAAAATGCTCTATGATGGCATGACAGAGAAGGATTTAGAACTGATTAAAGATCCTAGCTACACCAACATTTGTAAACTTGGTGCTAAATATGCCGATGCTATCGTATTTGCGAGCGAAGACATTAACGATGAAATAAAATCATACGTTAACTCGCTAGGCAAACCAGTCCTTGAGGCGCAACCAGAAGAGAATCTAATGGGTGTCTTTGATGATTTCTACACAGAAGTAATGGCAGATTCCATTTTAGCACAATAGTGAATAACGTAAACCCACGAAACTTGATTAAACGGTTTGTCGAGAGGCAGACCGTTGTTGTTTTAATCCTTATAACCCTCGTCGCTGTAAGTTGCAATGAAGGTGGCCTTTTGGGTCTAGAGGTTCAGCCAGATGGACAATATGATACAATCACCCTCACCGATAGCTTCTCTGTTCGAGCTTTTACATTGGAAGGAGAGCGTCAAAGATCTGATGAGGCACAATCATACATAGGTCACTTACAGTCACCTGAGTTTGGTTCTACAGAGTCTGCGTTGATAGTAAATTTCTCATTAATTACCGGAAATACGGTTATTTCACTAAGCGGCTATTCTGTTGACTCAGTAGTTCTTCACTTGCGACCAAACCAAATTTATGGCGTTCCGCAAGACGAGGTGCCGATTGACATATTTCGAGTAAATGAGGTGTTAGATGTGGATGGGGATTATTTCTCGGATTTCATTCCGGAAACGGAAACTATGGCCATAACACAGGCGGTATTAAAATATCCTCGCCAGCTTAAACCTACAGACACGATCAATGTCGATGGCGAAGCTGAACCATTTCAATTTAGAATCCCCTTGGATATTGCAACTGGTCAAGAACTATTAAATCATCTAATTGATTCTGACGGACTAGAAGATACAGAAGCGTTTCAAAATGTTTATGAAGGTTTAATGATTAAACCAACACCGGGCGGTTTGGCAGCGGAAGCCACTGGCGCAATCTATTCGATGGCCCTTTTGACAGGTGAGTCTGGCATTCGAGTTTATGTTTCAAATGACACCGAAAGGGAGACTTTGAAGTTTCCCATTAACTCAAAATGTGCTCGTATTAACCAATACCAACACGATTACCAAAATTCACTCGCTGAGACATATTTGAATGATTCAAAGGATAATGATGACTTGCTTTTTGTTCAAGGATTATCTGGCTTAAGATCCGAAGTTCACATACCAGGTCTGTATAACTTCGGAGCGCTTAACAATACTGCAATTGCAAAAGCAATATTGAAATTTGAATTGTCCGATAAGCAAAACGCTTTCCTAGGCAACTCCTTTCAATTATTTCTCCTAGATCTTGATGCTGATAACCTTGAGAGTCTCACTCTAGACTATGTTTATAGTCCAGGCCGAAGTGGTGGTCGATATGATGAAGAGTCGAATGGTTACGAATTTGACATTACTCGTCACGTTCAGCGAATCGTTGACGCAGCGCGGTCTGGAGAAGATGTAAACTACGGTCTTCGGCTTCATGCACAAGTACCTGTTCTTAACGGAAATGATACAGCCCACAACATTATCCGAGGCTTGGATAATATTGCAGTGAAGTTATATCACACAGACTTAAACAATTAACCATGTGCGGAATTGTAGGATACACTGGAGGTAACGAAGCTTACCCCATTTTAATTAAAGGATTACAACGACTAGAATATCGTGGATATGATAGTGCTGGTGTCGCGTTAATGAATCAAAAAATGAATCTGCATAAGTGCAAAGGGAAAGTTGCAGACCTACAAGCTTACATTGGAAATGGGGATATAACGGGCTCAGCCGGAATTGGGCATACACGATGGGCAACTCATGGAGAACCAAACGATGTAAATTCCCACCCACATGTTTCTATGTCTGGCGATATTGCACTGATTCATAACGGAATCATCGAAAACTACGACAGTATTAAAAAGGAATTGATGCACCGCGGTTATACATTTCAAAGTGAGACTGACACTGAGGTGCTAGTCAATTTAATTGAAGAAATTAAGAAAAACGAGAAGTGTAATCTTGCTGAAGCAGTGAGGATGTCTCTGGGCGAGGTAATTGGAGCCTACGCAATTGTGGTTATGTCAAATTCAGAACCGGGTACATTGGTTGCAGCCAAAAAGAGCAGCCCATTAGTAATTGGCATTGGTCATGAAAATGATTTTTATCTCGCTTCGGACGCAACACCAATCGTAGAATACACAAAAAATGTAGTGTATTTAGAGGATGGTGAGATTGCAGAAATTATTCCTAGTAAGGATTTAAAACTGTTTACGGTAAAAAATAAAACCGTTACTCCATATATTCAAGAATTGGAGCTTCAGCTGGAGCAGTTAGAGAAAAGCGGTTACGATCACTTTATGCTAAAGGAGATCTACGAGCAACCAAGATCGGTACAAGACAGTTTAAGGGGGCGTTTAAGGCTAAGTCAAGGCCTAGTTCATTTAGGCGGAATGGCGGATTATGAGCAGGCAATGCTTACCGCTAATAGAATAATAATTGTCGCATGCGGTACCAGTTGGCATGCCGGATTGGTCGGTGAATACTTAATTGAAGATTTAGCTCGCATTCCTGTAGAAGTGGAATACGCCTCTGAATTCCGTTACCGAAACCCAATCATAACCGAGCGTGATGTTGTAATTGCTATATCGCAATCTGGTGAAACGGCCGATACTTTGGCGGCTCTTAAGCTTGCAAAAACAAAGGGTGCAACAATACTTGGCATATGCAATGTGGTAGGCTCTACAATATCAAGACTAACTGACGGTGGTTCATATACGCACGCAGGTCCTGAAATAGGCGTTGCAAGCACAAAAGCATTTACATCACAAGTCACCGTTTTAAGTCTATTGGCATTAATGCTTGGCCAGAAAAAAGGCTCTATTGAAAGAAGTAAGTTCAATCGACTTCTTTATGGACTAAATGACATTCCTGCCAAAATCGAAAAAGCACTTAAGACAAACGACTTGGTTGAGATAATTTCTGAAAAATTCAAAGACAGTCGTAACTTCCTATATCTCGGACGCGGATATTGCTTCCCTGTGGCTCTTGAAGGCGCGTTAAAACTGAAAGAAATATCCTATATCCACGCTGAAGGATATCCTGCCGCTGAAATGAAACACGGACCTATAGCTCTTATCGATGAAGAAATGCCCGTTGTAGTTATAGCCACGAAAGGCCCTTCATACGAAAAGGTCGTGAGTAATATTCAAGAAGTGAAAGCACGAAAAGGAGTTCTCATTGCAATTGTTACTGAAGGAGACACACAAGTAAAGGAAATGGCTGATTACACTATCGAAATTCCAGAGACCGATGAAATTTTCTCACCGCTTGTAGCTTCTATTCCCCTGCAACTATTATCCTATCATATAGCGGTAATGAGAAACTGCAATGTTGACCAACCACGAAACCTTGCCAAGAGTGTCACGGTGGAGTAATTTGTGGAGAGTGAGAGGGGTGTTCAATTTATCCACCCCCTCTTTTTGTTAGTTCAACTAGATGAAAAAACTTTAGTCATCACTTGACTCTAACATTTATCAATTAATAATGATTATTTTCTGCGCTTCTTGCCCCATCATCTTGATTAAATAAGTTCCCGACTTATAGTCACTTATTGAGAATGTATTGTGACCCTTTTTTAATTCATAACTAGCTATGCGGGACCCTCTCATATCAAATATCTCGAATCTTGCTTCAGCAGAGGAGCTTATCAATAATTCATGAATGACTGGATTCGTAGAAACTTTTATTTCCTTACTAGCGTTTTCGCTCTCAGCGATCCCCACAGTATACGGTGCTCCAGCATAACGAGATATATCGGGTTCTTTAAGTTGATTCCCCTTAAGATACATGAAACCAGGAATAGAATTAATGACCCCTTTCCAGGCACCAATCATTAAAATGTGCATTTCAAAATTAGCATTAGGGGGTTTTATTGTAGTTAAAGCTTGAGTATGCGCGTGATAATGATAACCAAAACCATCACCATGATCATGCCCACCAAAATCGTCTAATGAAATATTGACTCCCTCCATACTTGTGAAGCTTGTCTCATATTTACCAAAAATAGCGATACCATCATATGCTATTCCGATGACTGGCGGATGATTTTCCCCATCATAATCACTAAGATTATAAAGGTTAAATCCATTTCCATTGAAAGCGTGTCCATCAGCATGGTAGTGGAGCTCTAGTCCTCCGCCTACATGAATTCCTGAGCTGGTTACCTCGGCCGCTTCCACTGCGTAGACTAAAGTATTATTCAATGCTGGGTATATCGTAACGCCATCAACGGCTATTGCACTTGATGAAGTTGATGCATAATTGAACGTGCTTTTAGTTGTAGTGCCTGCATTCGGGTCATTTTGATCAAAATCTGAAGCTAAGTCACTATACTGGGACAGGTCATTCTCTAATAATGATGAAACTAATCCGTAATCTCTAAGGGGGATTTTTATTAAAAACTCACCGAATTTCCCGTTTCGAGTCACTTGAGATTCAGCATATCCTGGCCCACCACTAGCTCCAGGTGGCCGGTTAACATCCTGAAGAAAGTTTGGTCTTGATGCTACTGCAAAACACGCAACGACCATAAACGGATGATGCACTAACTCATCGTCTAGTGCATTAGTAAAATATACTGAGTGGATATTATTTTCCCCTAATCTGATATTATAGATATCAGAAGATTCGATGGTATGACTCAGCATATTTTCTCTTAAAGCTAAGTAGAAAGATTTAGGGTACCTAAGAGTGGCTCCTTGGTTGGTCAAGTCAGCTTCAATTTGATCGAGCATTATTGAAGCGTTTTCAGCAGTTGAAACACCATTTCCGAGTTGAGTTACATATTTTTCCTCGAGATCCATACTGATATTATTTAGTTGGCTTGCTTCGAAGCTGGCTACTTCCGGAATTTCAGCAGTGGCATTGGGTTGATATGCCGTGCTTGACGGATTGAAATCTGATCCAGCAGCAATTTCAATATTTAATAACTCATTTGCATCAGCCAAGAAAAAATTGGACGCATTATTAATGTCCTCACTCCAGACCAAGTTTTCGCCAGAAATTTGAAGGTATTGATCCGTAAAATTGGTTAGTTCAATTATTTCTTCTGAATTTGAATCATACTTCCACTTGCTAACGGCTTTGATAATTGATGAATTGGCTGCCCCAATGAAATCAACGATTAAAAATCCTGTATTAGCTTCTTCAAACACATAATATGTACCCCCGTCTGTCACAATCGCTTTATCGTTTGAATTGCTGTTTAGATTAAAATAACTATGCATTAATGGACTTACTTTATATGTTTCGCTAAGCGGTGTGTATGGACCGCTTCCTGCACCAAGGTCATTTTCTAATGCTGAATTTTTATCTACAACTTGAAACACACTTCGCATTGCAGAGCCGTAACTTGCTTCCCCACCAACAATGCTGTCGATTGATTGGATTTTTAAAATGGACTTATCATTTCCCCCAATCATTATTGCTTTAGATTGGGTTTGTTCATCAAGAATCACAACATACTTGCGATTTTCAATGGCTGAAATTGCCGATGGGGTCCAACTTGCGTCTATTTTTTGACTAAGAATGTGGTCAAAAGTGGCCGGTCCATGAAAGTCGAATTGGGCGCAAAGCATGAATGGAGTAAGAAGAAACGATAATGTAATTTTTTTCATTATTATAAATTATTGGCGGTCTGATTAACCTCTCTGCAGATTATTTCTAACGTTCCACTTGCCCGACAAGTTAAGATTTTAAAAGTGTTGATATAGTAATGAGAATATTTTGTGCATTCTTCGCTGAAATCAGATAAGTCCAATCCTTGATATCACCTGATTTATAGAGTATAAGATAGGAATCGAATTCCGTGTGATTTAAGGCGTTCTTTTTGACGCTGCAACTTTCTACATTGCCTATATAATTCGATTTTAAGAAATGGCAAAATTTACTCACACCACTGGCTCACAAGTGATTAAGGCTGCTCCTAGGTTAGGCAAAAAGATTTATGACTTCCAAGTCCGTACCACAGGTGTTTTATAAAACAGAAGACTTTGAATATGGACGGCCTTCGTTCAGGATGAAAGCCGGTTGACTGGTATAATCTAAAAACAAATGACATATTGATTCGAAAATCATCGAATTGGATAGTATCACTTGGTATATGAATCATAATGTCAGTTACAATAGTTCTAAGCAAAACAATTCCACCCTATAGTCACCTATGCATTCTGGAAAAAACTGATCCGATATCCTGAAATCAGCTTGAATTTGAGTAGAATCTCCGAGTGAGGCAGTGAAATTAAATTGAGAGATATTGGAAGGCTCATAAGTGAGGCTATCGGAGATAATTAGAAAACTACACTCATCCGAGATATTCGTTCTCACAAGGGCGTAAGTATTTGAGCACTCAGCTGATGAATCCTTACAGCCCGTTTGATTCAAGCCAACAATGAAAAAACTAATATTCAGCAAAGCTTTGAATAATGTGGATGTTTTATTCCTCAGCATTGTCATACTCGATTGTATTAATTAATTCTCCTTGCTGATTATAAATTTTCAAACTACCTGAAATCTTTCCATCTTCCAAAAATGCCGAGCTAACTAGTAGACCGCTATCATCAAAAATTTCCCAGTCCCCATGCTTCTTGCCGTTGATATAGCTTCCCCGTTCCATCAGTATGCCATTTTCATGATACGAAACAAACTGACCTATCCTTTTGTTATCCAAGTAATTACACTCTGATTTAAGTTGTCCACTGGAATAATAGGTTAAATGCATTCCATTCAGAACGTTATCGCGATAACTCAATTTTTGCGAAATAACTTTTGAGTCAAGGTGATATGTTAGTGTTTGACCTTGCAGAACGCCTCGTTGATAATTTTCGGACTTAAGTAGCGAGTTGGATTCAGAATAGAATAAGCGTCTCCCGTCTCTTACTCCAGATTTAAATTTTGAGGTTTCTCTTATTCCTCCGGATTCGAAATAGGTAATTGTTTTCCCCTCACGCATATTCTTTGCGTAGTGACTTTTTTCCAATAGTTCTCCGTTTTCATAAAAGAAAATTACCCACCCTGTAAGGAGATCGTAACGGTATGTGCCGGAACAGCTGAGTTTTTGTTGTTTTGCGTAATACCTCTCAAACGGTCCGTTTTGCTGACCATTTTTATAAGTTAGGGTCTGCTCCAAATGACCATTTCGGTCAAATAATTGCCACTCTCCACAGAGTTTATTTTTTTTATAAGATCCCTTTTGGTCAGGGCTTCCATTCCTGTAAAACGAATGATAAAAGCCACATCGGATAGTGTCTCCTGCACTGTTTATCTTAGCCAAATAAACTTCTTTCACAGCCGTGTATCCAGCATAATTTACGACCATGGTGTCGGGTGCCAGTGGCAAGATTAACGAGGATAATATCCCGAGCCAAATAGATAAAATGAACACTAGTTCAACATAATTTGAACACCCTTTAAGTCATTATTTGCACTGTAATCCATCAAAACGGTTAACATCGCTTTTGGATATCCATGTTTAGGGATCTCCGTGGAAAGGGTCTTCTCTTCGCCAGGCAATAATTTAACTGCCATTTCACCAATATCCAGTTCTTCTCCGGTCGAGATGTTAGTCAGAAGAAAAGTAACTTTAGCCTTTATTCTCGAGTCTCCAGTATTTTTGATTAGAACATCATATCCGGTATCGGTCTTCTGAGGTGCAAAAATTTCGGCATCGGCAATGGCCTGATTCGTATGCACATAGACCAAAACCGAGATTGCCGGTTTTATTTTAACCCCTGCTCCTAATGCAGCCACTTCGTCGAGCACCGAAACCTCGTTTTCAGCGATTATTGCCAACTTAGCCCACTTCATTTTGGACCCCACACTTGGGTCTATTGTCAATGTAAAATAACTCTTTTCGTTTGGTTGCAACAAAATTGTTGAAGGAGATGTGTTTATTTGTCCTTTCAAGGTTCTAGATGTGGAACCAAACTCGGCTGACATCTTTTTCCCCTCGCCTTCAATAACAAAGTCATATTCTTTAATGTTGAAAACTTTGGGAGCGTCGGTATGGTTAAAAATCATGACTTCTTTTACAATACGGCCCTCACTGGCATTGGCTTCTATTAGCACAGGGCTCACCTCAAAGTCTTGCGCTAAGAGGGTATTAGATAAGAATAGGAAAAGAAAAAAGTATTTCATGTGGCGACGAAAATTTACACAAATATAATTGGCGGCAGTGTATTGAATTTCTTCATTTAAGAAAAAAACTTTCGTGCTGAGCAAGTAGATTTTAAGTCCTCGCATTTCTATTATGAGTAGTTTTACTCTATAAATCAAAAAATTATGATCAATTATACACCAAAAATCGCTTTGATTAGTTTATTCTCAGCCCTATTGTTTACAGGTTCTACAAGCAAAGCGCAGGCTGTGCGCGATCGGAATGTAATTCCAGTTGCAGTGAATCTGAATCAAGTACTTCGTATGTCCATTTATGACGGCGGCAACATTGAATTTGTTTTCAATACCATTGATGATTATCGTGATGGTCTGTCTGGCGATGTTGCGTCAGCTTCTGCCAATGCCGCCACCTCCTTCGGATTTTATCAATCGTCTTTTACAATTGCATCATCTACCGAATGGGATTTGATGTATGGAGCTGAAAATGCAACCTTTATTGGAGTAGATGATGGAACAACTCCAAATACTCTAGCTCTAGACAACGTAGGTCTGCAGATTGCTGCAAATGGCGCTCACACCCTCGCAACAGGTGAAATTATCAGTGCCCCAACTACGCTTGGCACGGTTGTGGCTGACCTAGATCTATATCCTGTTGAACTTCTTGGCTGGGATAATACTGGCACCTCCAATGCAGGAGATGAAGCTGATAATGATTTTACCATAACCTGGAGGTGCGGCACTGCCGAAGGTGACATGAATGCTGTTTCATTAATTGATCAAACAGCCGTTGACCCTGATAGATATGTCGTCAACGTGTTGTTTGAGTTACAAGTTTCCGATAACTAAAAAGCAATAGAAAGGCGAATCATCTAGATGATTCGCCTTTTTTTTATGATTTTAATGCGGCACTCCATATTTGTTTTTGCGATTTTTTCAATGAATCAAGCATTTGGACAGTGTTCCCCGTGTAATGATCCGGCACCTGTGGGAATAATTGATTACAACAGTGCGAGAATTAGTCTGCTAGCTGGGTCAAATGTTGACTTCAATTTTCAAACCATCAACGACTACAAGAATGGAATATCAAAAACTAATAGCACTATTATGGGGATATCTATTTGTAATTGTAATTCAGAAGGTGGAACTTCTCCGGATCCGATAGCTGGCTCAACCATAACGGGCTACTCAATATATTTTGACACAGATGACGCGGAATTTACAGGTTTGAATCCTGCGAATTCTCTACCACTCTGTGCCCTGGAAGCATCCGCAGCTGTATTAGCGGGCTTCGCAGCCTCTGCGGTGACCGTTGCTGGCACCAAAGTTGCCCTAGACCAAATACCAAATGCAAGTGGCCCAATTTTTCAAGAAGATAACTCACCTCTACAAATTGTCGATCGATTTTGGACAACTGATCAAATAAGTATTGATTACTTTATTGGTGTAGCTCCTGCAAGCGGCCCTTGTGCTCTAGCAGTGCCTCTAATAGACGCTGCGGGAGGATATGTGCCGGATTCCTATTACGTTACTGTCTCATTTACTCTGGTTCCTGAGTGCACAGTGTGTGTAGACCCAGCTTACTAGAGGTTTGCAAAAAAATGCGTTTAGGCCAAATCATACTTTTAATCCTTTTGACCTCGTCTGTGATTTGTCCTGCCTTTTCACAGCGCTCCGATACTAATGTTCTTCGCTTAAGCGACAGTTCTTTGAATGAGCTAACTTCAGACACTTTATCATTTCTAGATAGCATAGCTGGATCCATTGATCCATTTTTTTATCGCTCCGATAGCCTTAATCCTCAAATTCTAATCAACCAAACTGATAGTAATGAGGAAGCACTTAAGTTTTCAATCTATAAACAGGACATTGAAAACCAAACTTCTGTGTTCAATAGCTTAATTTTTGTGAATAAAACCGCTCAGCCTACTTCGGGCAAGATAGATTTACATTTGCCTAACGGCTGGAGTCACCTAGCCTCTCAACAATTGGAGTTTACAGCTAATCCCGGCGACACTGTTTATATTCCAACGCGATTGATTGCTCCTAAAAATTTGGGAGGAGGAAGGTCGTACATCTTAGGTGCCACAGTGACTCTTGATAATGATGAAAAAATAAAGGCTTATGCCTACGTTCGAAAAACGGCTCTTTTCGATTTGAGTGTTGTAAATCAAAGCAGCTCAATTCTTATCAATCCCATAAGTTTATCTGGCGAGACAGGAATACGGATAGTAAACCAAGGCAATTTAAATGAGCAAGTAAACATATCATTCAGCCATTCACCTGATTATATTGTGATTGCACCTCATAACTCAAGTCTTTCAACTTTTTTCGAGTTAAAAGCAAAATCGGACACATTAGTTTTTATTGAGATTAAGCGGACAGTAATTAAGGACACGCTGGTTAGTGATAATTCCTTACAGGACGAACTACGCTACCGTATAAAATCATCTAATCAGCAAATAGAGGGTGGCTTTCTAATTATAAACTATCAATCAAGTTTATTAGATGAAACATATAAAAGACTTTCACCATTATTCATTTCTGGTGGAGTATATAATATCGGCAGCCCTGGTGGAGAGCGCTACATGTCTGCGGCAGGTGGAAAGCTTCAATTTAATGCCAAGACGGATGTTGATTATTTTCTAGGGAGTTATAACCTAAGTCAGGTAGGACGCGCAGCACTTGGAGACGGAACGATTCGAGGTGTTTATCGCTACAGGGTTGGATTTAGAAAGGGGTTCAATCGAATTGAGTTGAACAGTAGGTTGAACAACAAGCATATTCCGATTTGCTATCAAGGTCTAAGGTATAATTACAATCGAAAAAAAATCGTCTTTTCGACGGAGTTAGGCAAAAGTTACTTGCCCGACACGTATGTGTCAAGCTCTTCCCTTGGAGTAAACAGATTCGGATTACCCTTCAACCTGGGCTATTCTCAAACCTTTGGCAACAGTAATTACAATTTAAGTGCCTTCGAAGCGGGCGTTAAAACGCCAGTATTTCGTTTATTCAGATTAGGAGTTGGCGCCACATATTATTTGGGAGAAATAACCTCCCCCGGCGCAGTTGTGCCAAGAAATATTAATCAGTTTGGCTATTACGCAGCAGGAGACTTTAATACAGGAAGACTTTCTCTGTCTGGACGTTGGAATTTAAGGCCTACCAATGGGTTTGCTATTTCTGGTGATCGCAGTTCGTTGGTGGTCTCGGGAAAAATAAAGACGATTAGGGCCTTTAATCACCGTTTTAGCGCTACTGATATTCGTCAAGATTTTACACGCGGAGACATCTCCAATAACTTAGAAAATAGATTTGCATCTTGGACGACTACTTATAATACTGCCTCAAACTGGATAATAAGCCTCCAGCCTCAATATCGCAGTTTGGTTAGGGAGAATGCAACGCAATCCTCTACAACACGGCTAAGCACATTTTACTATGGATCATCTTTTGGACTAAGTAGAAGGCTCAATCCCTCAGAGGTTATTTCGGTTTTTGCGAACCCTATGATTACCAATGCCATTTATGATTTTAAGCCAAATCTCACAAGTGGTTACACTATTCGAACCAATCTGAGCCCTGCTTATAATTTTGGGCTTCGATATACCAGAAATAACGCCTTAAATATCACAGGAGACGTATTTAGAGGCCCTTTCTTCATCTATAATTATTCCATAATCACCTCTGATACTGCGATCATTCCGTTCTCCTCAGGTCTAATAAGATTATCTGCTGGGTACAATAAAGAGTTTAAAGTTTCGAATATTCGATTAAACCTAAATTTACGAGCCTTTTATAGCTTGGACGTTGTTACCTTATCGGAACAACTAAATATTGGAGCCAATACCGCTGTTTTACTTCCAAAAGGAGTCAATCTGACCAGCTATATCAGTTGGTTTGCATCATCTTACGAAAGCCCATCAGGGGAAATTAGCAATAAAAACATCAGCATAAATTTAGCAATTAAGAAATCCTTCTACTGGCAGCAGCCATACGAGAAATTTTACAAACTAAACATTTTGTGTTTCGAGGACCTAAACGGAAATGGTAGCAGAGAAAACAATGAGCCTGCATTGCCCAATATAAATGTTAGCTTAAAAGCTGAAAAAGAAGACTTTGTAGATAAAAAGCACTCGCGTTCGCCCAATATCGATCTAATCACGGATGTTTCCGGTAGGGTCAAATTCAATAAAATTCCCGCAGCCAACTATGCTGTTAAATTTTATGAGCTTTTTGATGTTTCTGACTTACATCCAACTTTTGGATTCGATCAAGAAATATTCCTAACTGATGATAAAGCAATTGAAATTCCATTTGTCAAGAATTATCACGTCCGAGGCACAGTCTCTATGATTAAATCAAAAAGGTCGCGAATCACATCATTTAATTTGGAGGGCCATATAATTATCGCAGAGTCTCAAAATGGTGAAATTTATAGAACACTGACAGATGAATTTGGCAACTATAATTTAACCATCCCCGGTGCGGGAATTTATAAAATTACCTGCAAGCATGGCTATCAAGAAATATTAGAAACTAAAAATAGTGAAGCTATAATTGACTTCAATGGGATGAAAGAATTTAACTTCGACTTCATATTCTATGAGAAAGATCGTTCAATTAATTTCTCAGGACCTGGATCCGAGGGCAAGCAAACAGGGGAAAAGCAAGTTGTCGATGAATTGAAGGAAAGCTCGTCCCAATATGACGAAGCGGGAGATGTCGATTCGTTTGCTGAAGGATTAAGCAGTGATAAATTAGAACCATATAAATATCCTGACCAAACGATATCTCAGCAAGAAGCCATTGAACAAATTGGCACTGATTTAGAGAGAAAAATGGAATACCGATTAGTCCTCGGATCCTATAAAGAGTCCTTAAAAACTGAAGATTTAGATCAATTGCTTGACTTAGCTAAAAACAATCTACTTACAGTTGAAGTCATAAATAATAACTTGATAGTGAGCCGAGATTTCAATGATAGAGACAGTGCCGACAGATTTTCTGATAGTCTTAGAAACGTTGGGATTGAAACGGCTGTCATGCTAGGAAAGTATGAAGGTGTTCTCATTGAGCTTGACGAGTAAGTTAAACTCAGTGACGCTTAACAATGACAAGTCTCTGCTAAAATCTCAAATAAATTCCCGTCCCACCAGACATATACGTAGGTCTGAGAACAGTTATTTAGAGCCTGAGTCGAGAAAACATTTGATTCAACCATGCTTGATCAACTCAGACCGGTTGAATATCCCCGTGTAATACATTTCCCCCCCAGAATAAGCACAAAAAAGCCCCAATCTTGATTAAGAATGGGGCCTTTTGATTCTTACTATTCTGATCTATATACCTGTTGCGAATCTTGCAGAAACCTCATCCCAATTAATAACATTCCAAAACGCTGAGATGTAGTCTGGTCTTCTGTTTTGATAGTTGAGGTAGTATGCGTGCTCCCAAACATCAATTCCCAATATTGGGTGACCACCGCAACCAACACCAGGCATCAATGGGTTGTCCTGATTAGGGGTTCCGCAAACATCCAGTTCGCCTCCTTCATGTACACAAAGCCACGCCCAACCTGACCCAAACTGAGTCGCTGCAGCATTTGCAAATTTTTCTTTAAATGTGTCTAACGAGCCAAAAGACGCGTTAATCGCATCTGCTAAAACTCCTGATGGAGCTCCACCACCATTTGGCGACATCACCTTCCAAAACAGACAGTGATTGTAATAGCCACCGCCATTATTTCTTACCGCTCCATTATTCATCTCCATGCCGGTAAGAATGTCTTCAATCGACTTTCCTGCATTTTCGGTTCCTTCTATAGCAGCATTTAGCTTAGCAGTATAACCCGCGTGGTGCTTTCCATGATGGATTTGCATCGTTTTAGTATCGATGTGTGGTTCAAGCGCATCGTGCGCATAATCTAAGTTTGGTAGTTCGAATGCCATAATATTGTGGTTTTATAATTTACTAACTAATAGTCTAACAGATACAATGGTCTAGGGTTTAAGCTAGATTATGCATTTCTTTATATTTGTTGAAATATTTCAAATCTAAACTACTTAATCTAAAATCGATGATGAAAAAACTATTCCCATCTCTTTTTGTACTGGCCATATTGGTAAGTGCATGCGGTGCTTCTGAGGAGCAAAAAGCCGAGGATCAGCAAGCAAATGAGGAGCAGGTTGACCAAAAAGTTGACGAAATCATGAACCAACTTGAAGAATCTGCAGCTGAGGTTGAGGAAGTTGTAGCTGACTCTGCTGCAATGGACGCAATGGAATCTGAAGAGGGACACGAAGGCCATGATCATGGAGATCATGAAGGTCACGATCACTAAGAATTCTTAAATCATAAAAAGCTGAGGATTAAACTTCGGCTTTTTTTATGCCCTGGATTATAGCTCGAATTCCTTCATCATTGGTGTTCGTGATTTTGAAGTATTCATTCTCAGAAAAGAGCCCCCTAGCTAATACGGCTCTTACACGAAGCCCCATTTTTGACGATGATCTGTTCCATTCGCTTTCGTTGATATCAAATTCCTTAGCTACTAAATATTCTCGGAGTTCCAATAGCAGAGTTGAGTCCGAAACTTCATTTTGCAGAGCTTGATAACTCATCGCCTTAAGCTGCCCGTAGTTCTTATCTCGATAGTCATAAACAAAATCGAGTATCCAACCTCTGTGGACAATTTCTGCATATAGCCAAGTTATCCCCGCTGTATCTCTTGTCACCTCTATATCTGGCACTATTCCGCCAATATTATCTCTGGCCGAGTCTAAAAGCACCTGATTCTCAGTTCCCAAAGTTTCGTAAGGTCGCTGTATACTTCTGCCATTTGGAGTATAATATCGTGCAACTGTAAGTCGAGTCGCAGAACCATCTTGCCATTCATTCTGCTCCTGAACAAGGCCCTTTCCATAAGACCGCTTGCCATATATGACCGCTCTCTTATGATCTTGCATGGCCCCGGCAATTATTTCAGAAGCACTAGCAGTGTATCCATCTATCAAAATATGGAGGTTGATTTCTTCAAAAGAACCGTCAGCTGTTGCCACATAGTCACTTCTTGGGCGTGACTTTCCTTCAGTATATGTAATGAGCAAATCATCCTTCAAAAATTCATCTGAAATTGCCACCGCTGCATCCAAGTATCCACCGCCATTACCTCTAAGATCCAACACAAAATGCTTTGTAGATTTCGTTTTTAGCGGGAGAGATGCAGCCATAAATTCATCGTATGTATTCTTTGCAAATCTTTCTAGACGGACATAAATCACAGAGTCGTTTAGGAGGTAAGAAGACTCGATGCTCGAAAGTTCTATTTCGCCTCGCTCAATGATAAACTCAGTTTCTTCATGATCTCTCAAAACCACAACCCTGACTTTAGAACCACTTCGACCCTTCAGCATTTTCATTACGTCAACGGTCGCCAGACCCTTTCCTGCAATAACCACACTATCAGCCTTTATCAATCGGTCACCTGGCAATATCCCTGCTTTTTCAGCTGGACCACCTTTTATTGTTTTGATGACATAAACGGTGTCTGATTTGAAGTTAAACTCAATTCCAATGCCTTGAAATCCTCCATTCAATGGCTCATTTACTCTGGCCACATTTTCTTCTGATATGTAATAAGAATGCGGATCTAACCTTTGTAATAGATATGAAATGGCATCCTCTTCCAAAGAAATTCGAGACACACTGTCAACATAATCGTGCTCGACATATTGCAGTACTTGATCAATTTTCTCCCATTTATTCGATCGCTTCTCCTGATCGCTTCCTCCTAGACCAAGACCTAAAAGAAGACCAATGGCCATCGCTATTCCCAATAAAAGAGGCACAAACGCCTTACTTTCCTTACCCATTCAAATCATTGATTTGTTTAATTTCCAATCCCGCTTTTTCCAAGAAATCTATTCCACTCGTGTCTTTGTATTTATCGATAAACACGAGGCGTTTAATCCCTGCCTGCAACACCAACTTAGAACAATCCTTACAAGGTGAGTTGGTTAAATATAACGTGGCTCCGTTTGCTTTGTTGGAGGAACGAGCCACTTTTAAAATTGCATTTGCCTCGGCATGCAATACATACCATTTTGTTTCGCCATTCTCATCCTCGCACTCATTTTCAAAACCAGTCGGTGTACCGTTATATCCGTCGGCAATAATGGTTGCATCTTTTACGATGATGGCACCAACCTGCTTGCGTTTGCAATAACTCAATTTAGCCCATTCTTTGGCCAATCTTAAATAGGCTCGATCGTAACGATCTTGTTTTACAGGATCGGAATATGTCGCGGAATTATCTTGCATTGCGGCAAATGTAGTACGATTCAACATGACAGATTCATTGAATTCCGTCCAAAACAACCACCAATCCAGAAATGAAACCACTGAACATTGGGCCTAATTATCTCAGCGAATAATTAGGTTTAATTTGCATCTAAATATCACATGCCATGAACATCAAATTAATCCTAAGCCTTGTACTATCAACAACCATGCTTGTTGGTTGCTCGGGTGAAGGCAATACCGAATCTCAAACCAAATCAAAAATGGAGACAGCTCCAAAAATCGAACTTAACGACTTCTTCAAGAATCCTGAAAAGACTTCTTACCAAATTTCCCCTGATGGAAAATACTACTCCTACCTAGCTCCATATGAGTCTAGAAAAAACATTCATGTAGAAAACATAGAAACTGGCGAGACAAAGCGAGTCACATCTCAAGCGGATAGAGATATAGCAGGCTACTTCTGGACGAACAACGACCAATTGGTCTTCATGCGTGATGATGGTGGAGATGAGAATTGGTATCTGGTGGCTACTGATGTGACCTCTGGTGAAGAGAAACCTCTCACTAAAATTGAAGGCGTGCGCTCGCAAATCATTGACGATTTAGAAGACATTCCGACCGAGATGATAGTCGGTTTAAATCAGCGTAATCCTCAGGTGTTTGACCCATATCGATTAAATCTTACTACGGGCGAAATGACAATGATCGCTGAAAATCCTGGAAATATTACCGGATGGATGACTGACCATGAAGGCTTGCTAAGAGTAGCTAATGTGACTGATGGAGTCAACACATCGATCATGTATAGAGATACTGAGCAAGATGACTGGAAAACAGTTATCACCACGAACTTCAAAGAGAGTATATCGCCTCGGTTTTTCACCTTCGACAATAAGAATGTATACGCCACAACTAATATTGGTAGAGATAAAGAAGCGGCTATCATCTTTGATATTGCCAATGGAACCGAAATAGAAGAGCTTTATGCCAATGAAACAAATGATGTCCAAGGCATTAGTTATTCTAAGAAAAGACAAGTGATTACTGCAGCTCGCTATACAGCTGAAAAAGCAGACAGACACTTTTTCGATGCAGAATCAGAAAAAGTATTCAAGAGATTACAAGACGAACTGGCTGGATATGAAGTAGCGATTACATCTTCTACCAAGGAAGAGGATAAATACATCATCAGAACTTACAGCGATAAATCATTAGGAGCATATTACATCTACGACAAAACGAGCGATGAGTTAAAGCACATAGCCGGTGTTAGCCCCTGGATTGATGAGGCTGAAATGGCGTCAATGAAACCAATTGAATACAAATCGCGTGATGGCATGATAATTCACGGATACTTAACATTACCAAAGGGAATGGAAGATGCTAAGAATCTTCCGGTAGTTGTAAATGTACATGGAGGGCCATGGGCCAGAGACAATTGGGGCTTTAACCCTGAAGTTCAATTCTTGGCTAACCGTGGATACGCTGTATTGCAAATGAATTTCAGAGGCTCTACATCTTACGGTCGTGCCTTTTGGGAGGCGTCTTTTGACCAATGGGGACTAAGCATGCAGGAAGATGTGCAGGATGGAGCAAAATGGTTGATTGAGCAAGGTATTGCTGATGCAGGGAGGATAGCTATATATGGAGGAAGCTATGGCGGTTATGCTACACTGCAAGGATTGGTAAAAGATCCTGAGTTCTACGCATGTGGTGTGGATTATGTAGGTGTATCAAACCTATTCACCTTTATGAAAGGAATTCCGCCCTATTGGGCTCCATATCTTGACATGATGCACGAAATGGTCGGTGACCCAGCTAATGAAGAAGATTCATTGAGAATGGTAGCGACATCTCCTGCTTTGAATGCAGATAAGATTGTGGCGCCATTATTTGTAGCGCAAGGCGCAAATGACCCAAGGGTTGTAAAATCCGAATCTGATCAGATGGTTGAAGCAATGAAAGCTCGGGGAGTAACCGTGGAATACATGGTGAAAGATAATGAAGGACATGGTTTCCGAAACGAGGAAAACAAGTTTGAGTTTTATGGCGCGATGGAAAAATTCTTAGGAGAACACATGGGCCTATCGGATGAGACGGCTAATATAGAATGAGATCACTAAACTAATTTGGACTATATGAAACCCTTTTAAGCGAAAGATTGAAGGGGGTTTTATCTTAAAATCTTAATCCCAACTCTACGATTTTGGCGGATTCTAATGGACGCATTCGCTGATCCAAAAGAGAAACTAAAACCCCTGAAAGTGGGTTATTTTTCTCGTCCAAAACGCGTCCATAAATCAATCTCTCTGTCTTCGCCTCAGCTGGTTCTTGGCTCGGCTGAGGAACAGTTTGTTGAGTATACTCTGGAAGCACGTGTAGATTGAATTGAGCGCCTGGTTCAATATTTTTACCTGACACTAAGATGTAATACTGAGCTTTTACCGTTAGATCATCAAAGCTTATTGTTATCATCTTTTCTCCATCGATTGCACGCAAACAGGTAACTTATTGCAGGACACTACTTCCCTTTTGTTCAACAATTTGTCCAAAATAAATCACCGGATCGGTGATTTCATTTGGGGCAATGCAATCGGATATCACATTCGCCCATTTCATTTTTTTTACTACTTCGAAATAAGCGGGGTTTGCTTTTTTCGAGACAACCGCGGGCTTCGCATTAGAAATTTGATAACTCATCTGGCTTTTTGAGAAATACGAGAGGCATAGAATGATAGCTGCCGATAAGAAAAAGCGCATAATGTGGAAATTTGTGATTAAAACAAATGTAAACTTGGTTCCAAATAATCATATAGAATGCGGTTTTTTTGAATCCATATCTTCACGCTTAAATTATTGCAGATGCTAAAAATTGACATGCACACCCATATTCTACCTGCCAAACTACCTCGTTTCGCGGAGAAATTTGGATATGGAGATTTCATCTACCTAGACCAACGAGAAGATGGCGCTGCAGACATGATTAAAGGCAAGGAGTATTTCCGCACCATACAACCCAATTGTTGGGACGAGCAAATGCGTATAGATGAGTATAAAACAAACCACACCCAAGTGCAAGTGGTCTGCACCATCCCTGTTATGTTTAGTTATTGGGCTAAACCTCAAGATTGCTTAGAATTATCACAATTTCTTAACGATCACATTGCACAGGTTGTAGAAAACAACCCAAAAAATTACGTTGGTCTTGGAACGGTGCCGATGCAAGATGCCGACACTGCAATTAAAGAACTTCAGCGAATCAAAGAACTTGGTTTGCCTGGCATTCAGATAGGGAGCAATATCAACGATAAAAACCTGAGTGAAGATGAGTTCTTCCCGATTTTTAAGGCCTGTGAAGAATTAGAGCTAGCCATTATGGTTCACCCATGGGAAATGATGGGAATGCCGAGTATGCGAAAGTATTGGCTGCCATGGCTAGTCGGTATGCCAGCCGAAACATCTCGCGCTGCCTGTTCCATGATATTCGGAGGCGTGCACGAACGTTTGCCAAATCTTAGAGTATGCTATTCGCATGCTGGCGGTACCTTTATTGGCACTATCGGAAGGATTGAACATGGCCTTAACTGTAGGCCCGATTTGGTGGCTATTGACAACCCCGTTAATCCAAGAGAATACCTAAGTAAATTTTGGGTGGACTGCATTACTCACGATGAAAAGGCGCTGAAATACATCATTGATCATGTTGGCTCAAGAAAGGTTTGTCTAGGGTCTGATTATCCCTTTCCACTTGGTGATCTAACCATTGGTGAATTCATTGAAAAGGGCGATTTTGATGACGCTACGAAAGCAGATATTTTTCACAACTCAACCATTGATTGGCTCAAACTTGACATGAACCAGTTTGTTTGATTAAAACTCAGTGCTAAAACAATGCGATTAGTCTTTTCAACACTTTTTATATTCCTTTCTTTTTCACAGATGACTTGGGCCCAAGGGAGCTATTGGCAGCAGAGAGTGGATTATGATATGACCATTGACTTCAATGTCAATAATCATCAATTTAACGGAAATCAATCACTCACCTATTTTAACAACTCGACAGATACCTTAAAAAAGGTGTTTTATCATCTGTATTTTAATGCATTTCAGCCTGGCAGTTCCATGGATGTGCGCTCAAGAACAATCTCTGACCCAGACCCGCGCATTGCTGACAGGATTCAATCTTTAAACGAAGATGAAATAGGATTCCATAAAATCTCGAAGCTGACCCAAGATGGAAAAAAAGTAGAGTTCAAAATTGAAGGTACTCTAATGACCGTTGTACTCAATGACTTGCTCTTACCGGGGACTTCTTCTAAATTCGACATGGAATTTAAAAGTCAGGTTCCCGTGCAAATAAGAAGAAGTGGAAGGGATAATAAGGAAAGTGTTGACTATACCATGACCCAATGGTATCCGAAAATGGCTGAATATGACATAGACGGATGGCACACAGACCCCTACGTGTGTCGCGAATTCCATGGCGTATTCGGAACCTTTGATGTGACAATAAATATCGACAACTCCTATATCATTGGCGGTACAGGAGTGCTAAAGAGCGACCCAATAATCGAAAAATCTAACGTCACGAATGAATGGCAATTCCATGCCGAAAACGTGCACGACTTTGCTTGGGCAGCTGACCCAGATTTTGTTCAATCAAAGCTGTCGACTCCATCGGGCACTGAATTAAACTTTTACCACCTTAACGACACCATATTAGCGGATAATTGGTCGCGATTAGAAGATGAAACTATTGAGTTGTTCGAAATAATGAATGACAAATTTGGTGTTTACCCATACGAACAATTTAGTGTGATTCAAGCTGGCGATGGCGGCATGGAGTATCCAATGTGCACCATGATTTCTGGCACAGGATCCTTTGGTGGCTTAGTAAGCGTAACTGTACACGAGGCAATTCATAACTGGTATTATGGTGTATTGGCAACCAACGAGTTAAAGTATCCGTGGATGGATGAAGGTTTCACAACTTTTGCTCAGAACATCGTTTTAGACTCATTAAGAAAATCACGAAAAGACAATCCGCATCAACGTAGTTATGACAGTTATTCGCGCTATGTATCAAAGCGAAGTGAGGAGCCACTGACTACACATGCCGATCACTACGACTACAACTCGAGTTACGGGGTAGCCAGTTACTCTAAGGGTTGTGTATTCCTATCACAACTAGAGTACATCATTGGCGAAGAGGCCTTTTCAATAGGTATGAAGCGATATTTCAACGAATGGAAATTCAAGCATCCTACTCCAACAGACTTTAAACGAGTCATGGAAAAAGCTTCTGATATTGAATTAGACTGGTATTTTGAGGGATGGATTGGAACTACCAAACAAATTGACTACGCCATTTCATCGGTAGTGCCCCAAGGTTCAAAAACTGAGATTATCATTGAAAAACACGGTGGATTATCCATGCCCTTAGAAATTACTGTTATCGCCAATGGCAGTGAAACGACTTATTACATTCCCGTAGAAAGAATGAGAAGCATCAAACCTCACGATAACTCTACTTTAATGAAGACCTGGCCATGGGCATATCCATCTTATACACTAATTCTGGACAATCGCATCACAGACATTGAGTCCATAACCATTGATCCCCAAAATAGAATGGCTGATGCAGATCGAAGCCAAAACGTTTATCCAAGAGCAAAAACAAACACTACGGTAGAGCCATAGTTTTTCTAACCTTTTTTTGAATCCTAGACAGTTTGTAGCATTTTGCTGTTTATCCCTGACCACGCTGCTTTCATCATCATAGTCAAGCATTAACACCCAAATAACTTTTGGGCATATCTGTTTTTGTCGATAAATAACATCGAATCACCTGAATATTTCCAATAAAATCAATCTCACTCGTTGCGGTGTGTCTACTTGTGTGGACAGCATCGAGGGCACAAACGCCTTCTAAGTTTAACTACCAAGCTGTAGCGCGCGATGGCTCTGGCGTTTTAGTAGCAAGTCCAACTGTATCCGTCAAGGTTAGCATCCTTTCAGGATCTGCCGTAGGCACCTTAGTTTATTCTGAGGAGCACAGCCCATGGTACCTATAACTATGCATACGCAGGTGGGTCTGCTTATGACTATGCTTATGGAACTTACAACTATGCTGCTGGTGGATATTATACTAACTATGCTGCTTACAATAATGGTTTAACGTATTCGGTTGGCGGATTTTCAAGTTCGGATAGAAAACTAAAGAAGAACATTAGAAACTATGAAGGCGCCATCAATGACATAATGCAGTTGCAGCCTCGCGTTCATGAGTTTGATCTTGAGAAGTATCCAACTATGGGATTACCTGAGGTTGAGCAACTAGGATTAGTAGCGCAAGAATTGGAAGAGGTGTTTCCTAACCTCATTAAGGAAACGCATAATCCAAAACTTCAGATGACTGAATCAAACGCAATTGAGCAAGGTTTTGAATATGAAATAATAACTCCAGCTGAATACAATGATGAGGACGAACTAATTCGTGAGGCACAAGTAGAAGCTGGTGAGGCTGTTGATTTCAAAGCTGTGAACTACACAGCATTGATTCCTGTATTAGTTAAGGGTATTCAAGAGCAGCAGGCAATCATCGAGGCTAATGAAGCTATGATCGAAGACTTAAAAGCTCGTATCGAATTTTAGAAAACTAAAAATACAACACTATGAAAATGATTAAAGTTTCAGCATTGTTCTCTTTCCTATTTGCATTGGGTAGTAATATCCAAGCGCAAGAGGTAATAGCCAGTGCAGGAGCGGAAGTAGAAAGTAGCGGTGGCTCAATGTCCTACACAATCGGTGAAATGGTCGTAACCTCGACCATAAACACCGATGGTGCCCTTACACAAGGTTACCAACAAGGATTTTTAACGCCAACGGCTATTGACGAAATTCCCGCAGAATTAGAACTGAGTTTATATCCTGACACAGCAGCTTATTGCATCATTATCGAATCAAAGTCCCTTTCGGATTTTGAGCAAATAACTATGTATGATATGTCTGGTAGACTCGTTTGGAGTCAGAATGGAAGCACCTCAGTAGACAATAAATTAACCATTGATTTTACAGGTCATGTAGCAGGCAATTACATTGTCCCCCTTGCCGACTCTGATAAAGATCAATCGTTCTCTTACAGTGCAGTGAAATCGCACTAGTCTAAACCTTATTAAGAAAGAAGCCTCGTTCTTATCGAACGGGGCTTTTTTATTTGTCATTTTTGAAAGATGATACGCTTCGCTCCACTCCTACTCTTTTTCGCCTTTGGCTTGGCACAAGGTCAATCCAAATACAAAAACGTAAAAATTTACGAATCGACCAATCTCAGCTATCAAGCCTGTGAGCCGAGCATAGCCATAAGTAAAACAAACCCCGATGTAATTGTAGCTGGCGCGGTGCTCAAATACGTTTATCGTTCTGAAGATGGCGGTCGCACCTGGACAAATAAGAAAATGCGCTCACGCCATGGGGTATACGGAGATCCGTGCATTGTTTCAGATATAGATGGACGCTTTCACTATTTCCATCTTAGCGACCCAACAGGCTTGGGCTGGGGTAGTCCTTGGATATTGGATCGAATAGTTTGTCAAACATCCAAAAGTGATGGTAAACGCTGGGCTAGAGGATCAAGCATTGGACTTAACCGACCCAAACAACAAGACAAAGAATGGGTGACTTACGATCCAGTAAATGATCAACTCATTGCCACTTGGACTCAATTTGACAAATACGGTGATGAATCCCCGAGCTGTGAATCGAACATCTTACGCTCGTTTAGCAAAAACGGCAAGCGTTGGTCAGAACCTGTTCAACTCACCACACTCCCAGGCAATTGTGTAGACAATAGCTCCACAGCCGAAGGAGCTACATCGGATGTAGACGAATTTGGTAACATCTACACCGCGTGGAGTTTGGATGGAAAAATTATAGTGGTTAAATCTACTGTGGATCGTAATACAGGATTGGTAACCAGCATCTCAGAAGAAATAATTGCCATTGATTCAGGCGCTTTGTGGGATTTTGAAATACCCGGGCTTGGAAGAGCCAATGGCATGCCCATATTGAAATGTGATCGATCGGGAGGACCAAACACAGGCACCCTCTACATCAATTGGGCAGACCAAAGAAATGGCACTAACAACACAGACATCTGGCTTTGCAAATCTACAGATTTTGCAAAAACATGGAGCAAACCCTTGAAGGTGAACACCGATAAAGGCGAAGCCCATCAATTCTTTACATGGATGGATATAGACCAACTTAACGGCAACCTGCACTTTGTTTTCTATGACCGAAGAAACCACACCGATACCATGACCGATGTGTATTGGGCAAAAACCACCAATGGCGGTCAAAGCTTCACAAATACACGCATAAGCGAATCACCCTTCGATCCTGTTGGCGCTCGGTTCTTCGGGGATTACAATAACATCAATGTTTTCAACGGTGTAATTCGCCCCATTTGGACCCGCAATGAAAGAGGCATTCAAAGTATTTGGACTGCTATAATTGATGAGTAATAAATCTGAATGTTTTCTATTTTCGCGCCCCAGTTCATCTAATGCCCAGGTGGCGGAATTGGTAGACGCGCTGGTCTCAAACACCAGTTTCTTCGGAAGTACCGGTTCGACCCCGGTCCTGGGTACATTTTAATGAAAAAGCTCACTTCACAGTGGGCCTTTTTTGTTTGGTTGGATGACCATTCCATCTAAGATGAAGCCAATCATTTGGTCATCGCACCTAACTGCTTATTTTAGTTGCGCTTATCCCGTTTCTAAGGATGACATTTAATTACATTTGCAACCCTTTTTGAAGAACCAATATGTCTAAAGAAGTAAAAATTTGTGCAGGAACGGCCACTATGGTCTTAGGTAAGACTATTGCCAGTAGTTATGGTAAAAGCCTTGCCAACGTGAATATTTTGCGTTTTAGTGACGGTGAGTTTCAACCTTCATTTGAAGAGACTGTCCGAGGAGCGGATGTTTTCATCATACAAAGCACCACTCCACCATCTGACAATTTGATGGAATTATTGCAAATGGTTGATGCTGCAAAAAGAGCTTCTGCAAAAAACATTATTGCCTTAATGCCTTACTATGGCTATGCAAGACAAGACAGAAAAGACAAGCCTCGGGTTTCAATAGGTTCTAAGTTGGTAGCGAATTTGCTCAGCGCAGCTGGAGTTACTCGCGTAATGACCATGGATCTGCATGCTGATCAAATACAGGGATTTTTCGAAGTGCCAGTAGATCACCTTTATGCGTCATCCATTTTTATGCCCTACTTGCAAAGTTTGGATCTCCCGGATTTAATCATGGCGGCTCCAGATACGGGTGGAACAAAAAGAGCAAATGCATATGCTAAGCATATGAATTGTGATTTAGCTATTTGCTACAAGCAAAGAAAAGTAGCCAACGAAGTAGCGGCAATGACTGTAATTGGCGATGTAAAAGGAAAAGATGTGGTCTTAGTAGACGACCTAATAGATACAGCAGGTACATTGACGAAATCGGCAGAGATGATGATGGAGCACGGAGCTAAAACAGTTCGCGCCATGATCACACATGCTGTTTTGAGCGGCCCAGCTTATGATAGAATAAATAATTCATGCTTGACTGAGCTAGTGGTTACTGACACCATTCCTCTTAAGCAAAAATCAGATAAAATAAAAGTACTTAGCGTGGCAGACTTATTTGCGAACACCATGCGAAGCGTTGTTAGTTATGAATCAATTAGTTCGCAATTCATTATTTAATTTTTTATTAATCACGAATCGAAATGAAAACGATCGAAATCAAAGGACATCTGCGAGAGTCATTAGGCACTAAGAACGCCAAACAACTGCGTAGAGAAGGTCAAGTTCCGTGTGTTACTTATGGTGGTGACAAAAATGTACACTTCCATGCTGACGAGCGAGAACTCAACAAACTCATCTACACACCAAATGTGTATCAAGTAAATCTTGATATTGATGGGCAAAAAATCATTGCAGTAATGCGTAACCCGGAGTTTCATCCTGTAAAGGACAACTTGCTTCACCTCGATTTTATTGAGATCTTGCCAGGTAAGCTCACATCAATGAGAATTCCGCTTAACCTAGAAGGAACATCCGCAGGTGTTAAGAATGGTGGAGTTTTAAGACATAACGCTAAGAAGCTCTTAGTAAGAGGTCTCATAGAAAATATTCCTGATGAAATTTTGGTGGATATCACTGATATGAAAATTGGTGACTCTAAGAAAGTTGGAGAACTCGATATAAAAGACTTAGAAATTCTAGAATCTGATAACAGAGTTGTTGTAGCTGTTAAGACTTCACGTAAGGCAGTAACAACCGATGATGAAGAGGAAGAAGAAGAGGGAGCTGAAGGTGCTGCTGAAGGAGCCGAAGGTGCTGCCGAAGCGCCAGCTGAATCCTAATCTTTTAGAATGAAGTATTTAATTGTTGGACTCGGAAATCCAGGTGATCAATACTCGGATACCCGACATAACATAGGTTTTAAAACATTGGACGCACTTGCAAGTGCGTCCAATGTTGTTTTTACCCCAGCCCGATATGGTGATACTGCTCTTTTAAAACATAAAGGCCGAAGCCTAATTTTACTCAAGCCAAGCACGTTCATGAATTTGAGTGGCAAGGCCGTTCGCTATTGGACGCAGCAAGAAAAAATCCCTGTCGAACGCATCCTTATTATTACGGACGACATTTCATTGCCATTTGGTAAGCTCCGAATTCGGGCTAAGGGCAGCGATGGCGGACATAACGGCCTAAAAAGCATCCAAGCAGAAATTGAAGGCAGTCAATATCCTCGAATGCGTTTTGGTGTCGGAAATGAGTTCCATCCTGGTCAACAAGCCAATTATGTTCTTTCCCCCTGGAACGATGATGAAGCGAAGGCGCTAGATGCTCGATTCAAAATCATGAGCGAGGCAATCCTTTCTTTCAGCTCAATTGGGCTTGAAAGAACAATGAATTTCTTCAATAACAAATAGTCTGATTCTAACCCACCACCGATGTTTAAGAAAAACAACCCCCTCAGCATTTTTGAATTCTGTTTGCAGTTGCCATTTCTGCGCTAGACTTTACATTTGGTGGAACTTTCGATTGTTTGAAAACCATTGATATCATCAAACTAATTATTCTTGGTGCGCTAGGAGGGATTACAATTTTCTTTTTGGCAAAATCTCTCTTAGATGGTAGCTATGGCGAATAAAAGAAAGGCATCCTTTAAGGAGTTTTCGCGTCATACATGTCTGAAAGCTGGATTAATGCACTGTTGCTTAATCTAGAGTTCTAAATTTGAATCTAGAATGTAATAATTACGAAATGAAAAAGATTGCTTTCACTCTACTTGTAGCCCTTTTCACATTTGGAGCATACGCCCAAGACCCAATATATGTTTTTGTAGAAACAGAAGTTCAGAATGGCGAAACCCTACGTACATTTTATGTAGAAGGTAATTATTGCCAAGCGCTCATTGATCAATGGACTGCTGATTATGGAACGCCTGACGGAGTCGGATCTGGAGACTTAGAATGGGATAATATTGATTTGCCCGGTATTGGAACAAATCTGACCTTTCGCGCCAATGATGGAGCTCGAATTTTTGATGGAAATAATTGGTCTCATAGCACCTTTCAAAATGCGACAGATATGGAAACCAAACTGAGTGCTGACCCTGCAAGATCGCGCAGAATGTACGTTACTGTTAAGAAAGGAAATAAAAACAAAGTCACTACGCAAGCTGGCGAAGACATCTTCGTAAATAAAGCGGAAGAAATTATGTTGGCTGAGTAAGGTATTTAGCCGATTTTCGAACTCGACAAGAATTGAGTGGGAAACAGAATAAAAAATTTAAAGATTAAGGCGCTGTCAATCGTTTCCGATTGGTTCAGCGCCTTTCCTTTTTTCATTCAAGGGAGAATGGACATTGATCAAAAATCACTTTGGTTTGATGATAAATTCAATCTCCAGTTTGGTGGGTACTTACCCACAAATGATGTAAAAAACATACCTACTCTCGGTCTTCCTCTTCACGATAATGTGCGAAAAGATATGTTGCTCCTTTTATGCAAAAGCATTGCCACAAGAAAAGTAGAAGGAGCTATTGCTGAATTGGGCGTATTTCAAGGCAAGACTGCTAGGCTGTTTCATCATTACTTCCCAAATCGCGAGCTGTATCTATTCGACACCTTTTCTGGTTTTGACAAAAGGGATGTGCAATCTGAAAAGAATACAACCGGTCTGGAAACTACCGAGGCGCATTTCTCCAATACCAACATGGAGTTGGTAAGGACTGCAATTCAACCCGTCAACAATAACATTTATTTTATAGAAGGCTACTTTCCGCAAACCTGGTCAGCTGCTATGGATCAAATAACCTTTGCATTAGTTCACCTTGATGCCGATTTATACGCTCCAACAAAAGCCGGTCTCGAGCAATTTTACCCTAGACTAAATGCTGGCGGTCTAGTTATTATACACGATTATAACGCTTGGTTTGGCGCCCGCACTGCTGTGGACGAATATTGTCAGAAGAATTCGCTTGTACCCATTCCTATGCCTGACAAAAGTGGGTCCTGCATTATTTTGAAACCGAGCTGATGAATTCAATATTTGATCCAAGCACTTTAGAATTATTACTTCATCGAATCTCTCTGCTATCCGATAAAACCAAGCCCAAATGGGGTAAAATGAATGCAACTGAAATGTTGGCGCATTGTAGTCTGGTTTTTGAATACAACAACGGTCAACGGATTGCAAAGGTCAACTCGATTTTGAGGTTTTTTCTAAAATCTCTGATGAAAAAAGCCATAGTAGGTGCTAAGTCATATAAGCCAAACTCACCTACCGCCCCTTTTTTAAAGTCAGCAATGTGGAGTTATTTGCTCTCGAGAAAGAGCACTTGATAGCGAACTTAACCAAGTACTCGACTGACGGAACCAATGGTGCTACTAGTAGAGAGCATGTTTGGTTAGGTCAACTAACAGGCGAAGAATGGAGTCGAGCTATGATCAAACATCTCGATCATCATTTAAATCAGTTTGGAGTATGATAGAACCCATCAACATTGATCATAAGCTCAGCTTGTTTCACGACCATTGGTGTCCAAAGATCATTGCCGAGCTGAACGGTCAACACGTGAAGTTGGCGAAACTTAAAGGCGAATTCGTTTGGCATTCACACGAAAACGAGGACGAAATGTTTTTGGTGATTTCAGGTAGTCTTAAAATAGAGTTTAGAGATCGAGTCGAAACCCTAAATCCAGGCGAATTAATAGTAATACCAAAAGGGGTTGAACACAGACCGGTAGCCGAATCTGAAGTAAGTGTCATGCTCTTCGAGCCAAAATCAACCATAAATACTGGAGACGCCCAAACGAGCAATTTGACACGCAACAAGCTGGATAAACTATAGCTAGAAGCTGTACTTAATGGAGCCAATGAAGTTCCTTCCAGGTGCCGAGATCCCTGAAGAATAGGGTCGGTATCTCTTGTTTAAAATGTTCTCTACGCCCGCACTTACCATGAAATTGTCTTTCACCTGATAGCTAGCCCTGCTATTAAAGACCACCCACTCAGGAGAATAGGGTCGTCCATCATCATTCAAGGCATAGATATAGTCCTTCTCTTGTTCAGAAGGAGCCAGGTTTCCATTACTCACTTTACCATTATAATCTGAAGAAACTTGAGCTTGGAAACGCTCTCTTTGATACGTAAGTCTGGCTGATCCGAACAGCGGTGGCGCATGCCGAAGTGGAGACACTGAACCATCATCCAATTCTTCTTCACCAACCTGATAGTTTACTCGCGAGGCCAATCCAATTCCTTTCCAAATCTTACATTCAAACCCAACCTGAACACCATATATCATGGCTTCAGCAGCATTTTGAATAGATTGTACTTGACTCAATTCACCACTGTAAATCACACTGTCTTGATTATTTAGTAGGCTATTTCTTCTCACAAGAGCGTTATTCAAGAACGTATAGTAAACAGTACCGTCAAGCTTTAAAAAGTCCTCCACTATTTTAATCAATCCAACCTCAGCACTATATGCATATTCTGATGATAAATTGGTGTTTGGCACCACCACAGAACCTGGCTCTGAATCAAAAGTTTTACCAATGTCATCCACGTTAGGAGCTCTAAACCCAGTAGCTAAATTGACATTTAACTGAAGCTTATCTGTCGGTTTATAGGCGATCCCAGCAGATCCATTTAGGGCGTCTGTCAACAAATCAACCTCAGATTCAGGTAATGATAAAAAGCTAGTATCCAAATTAGCTTTTATCTGAATAACGCTGTAGCGAATCCCTGCCTGCAGTGTTAACTTTTCGCTGATTCGAAATTGGTCCGACACATAAGCCGAAGTCGATATCCAACTCGCCTCATGGGGGTAACGCGTTTGGGTTAACGCGTTATTTCCTGAGAAAAGATTCTTGGTAGTGGCCCTACTATGCACCAGATTGCAAACTGCTTCTAACCCAAAAAAGATTTCATGCCTTTCTCCCAAATCCTGCTCAAAGTCTAAGTTTAAGGATGGCGCAAAAACTCGCTCCACTTTGTTCGTTCGAATCGGAGACTGATAGTCTCGTTCATTTCTGCTTTCTCTGAAATATTGATAAGCTGCAGTGAGACTCATTTTATCATAAATCTTGTTTGGTTTCGTATTCACAACATTTAAAGAATGCATGGTCCATTCTTGAGGGCCATAATACCATTCTGCAGATCTTAACGTATCACCTCTATATCGGATTTGCCTATCATATCGCCCATAATCTGATGTGGTTGAATAGTGTCCCCCGTATGTGAAATCCCAAAGCCTATTGGGTTTAAACCTAATCTTTTGCATGATATTTACCTGGTCGTAGGCGGTCGAGACTTGCTCGCGCGGGTCGGGGTTTTCGATCATTAAATCGCGGCCATCTTTTTGAATGATATAATGCTTTTGTAAATAATCGCTTGGGCCATTTACGCCCATTTTCAAGTTTTGAAAATCTGAATAACTAATGCTTGTCACAAAAGCCCATTTTTCATAACCAATATTGAAATCAAGGTGACCCGTCCGCTCCGAGTTTGCTGAAGATCCTCGAATAATCGCATTTCCCTTAACCAATGGTTCTTCGTTCATCGATAAACCAGGTTGTATTGTATAAAAACTCATTACTCCCCCGATTGCGTCACTCCCGTATATTACTGAACCAGGGCCAAAAACTACTTCTGTATTTTCAATCGCCAATGGGTTAAGTGAAATCACATTTTGAAGGTTACCACTGCGAAAAATGGCATTATTCATTCTAACACCATCTACACTTAACATGACCCGATTCGTTGCGAACCCTCTAATCATTGGGCTTCCACCACCCAACTGACTTTTTTGCACATAAACTTCTCCTGATGATTCTAATAAATCTGCCGCAGTTTGTGGGTTTTCAAAATAAATCTGGTCTGCAGATATTGCGGAAATTTTGTTTGGAACATCGCGTTTGGGTTGTTTCCATCTTGCCGCACTAATCGTAATTCCTCCCAAATCGAAATCTCCACGACCCATCATGATATTGCCATCTTCTGCGGCAGCAGCCTGATCATAGGTGAGAAAAAATCCCTGATGAGCTACTTCTTGAAAAACTATGCTATCACTTCCAGCGAAAGCCGACAAATCAACCCGGCCCTTGCCATCAGTAATACTATACGTTTTTGGTTTCCAGCTAACAACGGTGACAAACTCAAGAGGTTGTCGAGTAACAGCGTCCTTAACAGTCACAACTTGCCCATTTGTACTAAGCACAGAAGCAAACAATACCAAAAAAACGAGCTGGCGCATATTAGAGTTTGTAGGTCAGCCTAGTAGGCAATAATCAAACCAATATTTTAATTACGCAGCGCGGAAAACAACTGACTTGCAAGCTGGGTGATATGAACTCGATCTTGCTTCATCGTATCTCTGTCTCTTATGGTCACCGTTTGATCCTCCAATGTTTGATGATCCACCGTTACCACGAATGGGGTGCCTATAGCGTCCTGCCTTCTATACCTTCTACCAATGGCGTCTTTTTCATCATATTGACACATGAATTCGGACTTCAATCCATCAATTATCTCTCTGGCCTTTTCAGGCAGCCCATCTTTCTTTGTTAGAGGCATCACCGCAACTTTATATGGAGCCAGCTTTAACGGCAACCTCAATACAATCCTTTGCGAACCATCCTCCAAGGTTTCATTTTCATAAGCATGACAAAGCATTGCTAAGAACATTCTATCCAGTCCAATACTAGTCTCAACTACATGAGGCACATAGTGTTCGTTGGTCTCTGGATCAAAGTATTGAAGTTTTTTACCACTATATTTTTCGTGTTGCTTCAAATCAAAATCCGTTCTTGAATGAATACCTTCTAGTTCTTTAAACCCAAATGGGAAATTGTATTCGATATCAGCCGCAGCATTAGCATAATGAGCCAGCTTTGTATGGTCATGAAAACGATAGTTCTCTTCAGAAATCCCTAAGGAAAGATGCCACTTCATTCTTTCATCCTTCCAATGCTGATACCATTCCATTTCTGTACCAGGTTTCACAAAAAACTGCATTTCCATTTGCTCGAATTCGCGCATTCTGAAAATGAATTGCCTAGCTACAATCTCGTTTCTAAAAGCCTTTCCTATTTGAGCAATCCCAAAAGGCAGCTTCATACGACCCGTTTTTTGCACATTCAAATAATTCACAAAAATTCCTTGAGCAGTTTCTGGTCGCAAATAAATGGTGTTGGCCCCTTCCGCAACAGAGCCCAATTCAGTGCTAAACATTAGATTGAACTGACGCACATCCGTCCAATTTCTTGATCCTCCTACGGGGTCAACTATTTCCTCATCTACTATGAGTTGCTTAAAGTCCTCCAAATCTTCTTCTTCCAGACAGCGCTTCATGCGAGCTTCTATATTGGCCATATTTTCTCTGTAGCCAGCGACTCTTGGATTAGTCTGGGCAAACATTTCAGCATCAAATGATTCCCCAAATCTTTTGGCAGCTTTTCCAATTTCCTTTTTGATTTTTCCCTCAATCTTCGCTATGTGATCTTCAACTAGCACATCAGCCCGATACCTCTTTTTACTGTCCTTATTGTCAATAAGTGGGTCACTAAAAGCATCTACGTGTCCTGAAGCCTTCCAGGTGGTTGGGTGCATGAAAATAGCAGAATCGATACCGACAATGTTTTCGTGCATTTGCACCATACTCTTCCACCAATAATGCTTTATGTTATTCTTTAACTCAGCACCCAATTGTCCATAATCATAAACAGCACTCAGCCCATCATAAATTTCGCTTGATTGAAAAACAAAACCATACTCTTTAGCATGGCTTATTACATTTTTAAATTGTTCGTCTTGATTCATATCGGCAAATGTAGAATGGCTAGCCTTTGATTAGCCATGATTATTTAAAACACGTAATTATCTTCACCTTCGCGCTATGATTCAAATCGATGACCAGATCGTTTCTCTCGAAGTACTGAAAGAAGAGTTTGTCTGTAATCTGAGTGCCTGTAAGGGTGCGTGTTGCATTCATGGGGACTCAGGCGCCCCGCTTGAAAAGGAGGAAATGACCATCATTAAAAGGGAATTCTCGAAAATCAAACCTCATCTAAGAAAAGAAGGCGTTGAGGCGATTGAAAAGCAAGGAACTTCAGTTTTAGATAAGGACGGAGACTGGGTTACCCCGTTAAGAGATGGAAAAGAGTGTGCATTCACAGTGTTTGAAAAAGATGGTACTGCTAAATGCGGTATAGAAGTAGCATGGCAGAAAGGTGATACCAATTTTCGAAAACCTATATCATGTCACCTATATCCTATTCGAACTAAAAAGTATCCCACATTCGAGGCCGTAAACTATGAGAGGTGGACTATTTGTTCCGATGCCTGTAAGCTTGGAAAAGAGTTAAAGGTTCCGGTTTACAAATTCTTAAGGGAACCCCTTCAGCGCAAATACGGAACTGAATGGTATGCTGTTTTGGAAACTGCCGTTTCGGAACTGGATAAAATGGAACAACAGGACCAATAAACCAAATAGCAAAATTGATTTTTCTTTGAATGAACAGCTCAAAATTCACGCAACTCCCGTTAACGTTGAGTTAAGGTTTAGGAAATTAATTTTTAAACATCCTTCAGAAACATTTAGTGTTAAAAACCTTGGCATATTGTTGATGAAAATGGTTTGTCTCGAGAGGCATTTTTATCAAAATTTGCTTCACAATAAAACGGAAGGGTAATGTTCTTTATCTCTTGCTAAATCAGCAGATTCCGCACTTAAGTTATTGTAGATCAGTGTTTAAACAGAGTTGTATAAAATCAGCTCGGGAAGCTTGTCGCCTCTAAACTAAGCGGTTAGCTCAAAATTTGACAAGGAAGTTTTTATAGAAATAGGACAGATAACTAAATAGTAGAACAGAAAGCCTCGACTGCTAAAAATTGAACCAAAGAAAAATGCAAGAAGAACCCATATTAAAAGAAGACCCAAGACGATTTGTTCTATTCCCTATTCAACACGATGATATTTGGTCTTTTTACAAAAAGTCAGAGGCTAGCTTTTGGACTGCGGAAGAAATTGATCTCGGTCCCGACCTTCACGACTGGGAGCATAAACTGAATAATGAAGAGCGCTACTTTATCAAAAACGTTTTGGCATTTTTTGCCGCCAGTGATGGAATCGTAAATGAGAATTTAGCTGAAAACTTCGTGGCTGAAGTGCAATACACCGAGGCGAAATTTTTCTACGGATTTCAAATTGCAATGGAGAATATACACAGCGAAACCTATTCTCTACTCATTGATACATACATCAAGGATGGTGAGGAAAAAAACAGGCTTTTCAATGCAATTGAAACCATGGACTGTGTTAAAAAGAAAGCTGATTGGGCACTTAGCTGGATCGACAATGGTTCGTTTGCTGAGCGCTTAGTTGCTTTTGCTGCTGTCGAGGGGATTTTCTTCTCGGGTTCTTTTTGTTCGATATTCTGGCTGAAAAAACGTGGATTAATGCCTGGGCTTAGTTTCAGTAATGAGTTAATCTCAAGAGATGAAGGAATGCATTGCGATTTCGCATGTCTATTGTACAATGACCATGTTGTAAACAAGCTTCCAAAAGAAACTGTAACCAAAATCATTCGTGATGCTGTTGAAATAGAAAAGGAATTTGTCACAGATTCTCTGCCTGTTTCACTTATTGGAATGAACGCAAAGCTTATGCAGCAATATATCGAGTTTGTTGCAGACCGCTTACTCTCTGAGTTAAAGTGTGATAAGATTTACAACTCAGAAAACCCATTCGATTTTATGGAAATGATCAGCCTTCAAGGGAAGACCAATTTCTTTGAGAAACGTGTGGCTGAATATCAAAAGGCTGGTGTAGCCTCAGGAAGTGAATCGCAAGTTTTCAAGCTTGACGAAGAATTCTAAAATTTCACCAACAGTATTATACTAAACACACCTAAACTCTCCAAGCATCATGTTTGTATTAAAAAGAGACGGACGAAGCGAAGCGGTAAAATTTGATAAGATCACTGGCCGCATCAAGAAGCTTTGTTACGGCCTGCACGCAAGCGTAGACCCGGTAAAGATTTCAATGAAAGTAATCGAGGGAATTTACGATGGCGTAACAACTACCGTACTCGACAATTTAGCAGCTGAAACAGCTGCGTCAATGACAGTTACACATCCTGATTACGCCCTGCTTGCGTCAAGGATTGCTGTATCTAACCTACACAAAAACACAGAAAAGTCTTTCTCTGGAACAATGGAAGCGTTGTATAACTACATCGATCCTAAAACGAACAAGAAGGCCCCTTTGCTGGCAGATGACGTATATAAAATCATCCTAGAAAATGCTGAGCACCTAGATAGCACGATTATTTACGACCGTGATTTTGGATACGATTATTTTGGTTTCAAAACCTTGGAAAGATCCTATTTACTCAAAATAGACAATGAAGTGGTAGAGCGTCCTCAGCATATGCTGATGAGAGTGGCCATCGGTATTCACAAAAATGACGTTGATGCGGCAATTGAAACTTATGACCTGATGTCTGAGCGATGGTTTACACATGCCACACCTACTCTATTCAATGCAGGAACACCTAAACCACAAATGTCTAGTTGTTTCCTTTTAACAACCAAAGATGATAGTATAACTGGCATATATGACACCCTCACTCAATGCGCCAAAATCAGCCAATCTGCAGGTGGAATTGGGTTGTCAATTCATAATGTAAGAGCCACTGGGTCATACATCAGAGGAACAAATGGAACAAGCAACGGCATTGTTCCAATGCTTCGTGTTTTCAATGATACTGCACGGTATGTAGACCAAGGTGGAGGAAAACGAAAAGGTTCTTTTGCGATTTATCTCGAACCATGGCATGCAGATGTGTTCGACTTTCTTGACCTTAAGAAAAACCATGGTAAGGAAGAAAATAGAGCGCGTGATTTGTTCTATGCTATGTGGACTCCAGACCTTTTCATGAAGCGAGTAGAAGAAGGTGGTGATTGGTCTTTAATGTGTCCCGATGAGTGCCCTGGTCTTGCCGATTGCTATGGTGAAGAATTCGAAAAACTTTATACCGAATATGAGAAAGAGGGTAAAGTGAAGAAAACAATCAAAGCACAAGAGCTTTGGTTCAAAATTCTAGAATCGCAAATTGAGACTGGCACGCCATACATGTTGTACAAGGATGCTGCCAACTCAAAATCAAACCAAAAAAATCTCGGAACGATTAAGTCATCTAACTTGTGCACTGAGATAATGGAATACACTGCTCCGGATGAAGTTGCAGTTTGTAACCTGGCCTCCTTAGCGCTTCCGAAATTTGTTGTAGACGGAAAGTTCGATCATGATAGATTGTTCAAAATCACATATGTGGCTACGAAAAACCTAAATAAGATAATAGACCGCAACTACTATCCTGTTCCGGAAGCAAAGAACTCTAACCTGCGTCATCGCCCCATCGGATTAGGTGTGCAAGGATTAGCCGATACGTTTATCCTAATGCGATATCCTTTTGATTCGCCAGAAGCGAAGCAGCTGAACAAGGATATTTTTGAAACTATCTATTATGCTGCCTTAACAGCGTCTAAAGACCTAGCAAAGGCAGACGGCGCTTACGAAACGTATAATGGATCCCCCATCTCTGAAGGGATCTTCCAATTTGATATGTGGAATGTAACGCCAAGCAATCGATGGGAATGGGATGTTTTGCGCGAAGAAATTCAAGAACATGGCTTAAGAAACTCGCTATTGATGGCTCCAATGCCCACTGCCTCAACAAGTCAAATTCTTGGAAATAATGAATGTATTGAGCCATATACCTCAAACATTTATAGTAGAAGAACCCTAAGTGGCGAGTTCGCAGTTGTGAACAAGCACTTGTTGCGAGACCTTGTGAAGCTTAATTTGTGGAACGATAGTTTGAAGAATAAATTGATTGCTGCTAATGGATCTGTTCAGGAAATTGATGAAGTACCAGATAACTTAAAGGAGTTGTACAAAACTGCTTGGGAAATTAGCCAGAAAGTGATTATTGAAATGAGTGCCGATAGAGGTGCCTATATTGACCAGAGTCAGTCTTTGAATATCTTTATGGAAAACGCAAACTTTGCCAAGCTTACTTCAATGCACTTCTATGGTTGGAAAGCAGGTTTAAAAACAGGTATGTACTACCTAAGAACGAAAGCCGCTCGCGATGCTATCAAGTTTACCATTGATACAAGCAAATTGGCAGAGCCGATGCAAGAAGACCACACTACATTAGAAGCGGCGGTATCGGAAGAACAACGTCAAGCTGAAATTGCCTGCTCTATTGATAACCCCGACGATTGTGAAATGTGCGGTAGCTAAATATTGATTCACTAAAGAAAAGTTAGATGCGTTCTGACTTTTTTTTATGACGAAAAGTAAAGCCTACACTCTTTGTTTCGCTGCCCTTTTTCGAATCCCTATAGTGCCGTTAAAGCTCCTCTCAGACATGGCCAATAATGTGTCCCAGTATCTGCTAATCGCCTCTCTAGCAGAAGTTTTTACAGGGACAAGAATTCTAATTAACCCCTCTTGTGGAATCTATTATAGAACCCCGTCTTTTTCGAGATTTAATTTTACAGCAAGCAAAGCATTTAAATAAACGGGATTAACGCAACAACCTCTGGAAATAGAAATTAGTCTGTAAGTTGACCAACCTAATAATGAATTTCTTCGTTCTTAGGTTTAAATCCTTCCAAAATTTATCTTTGCTCTGCACACTCAACTCTTTAACCAAATCATTCATCCTAAATTTCTTGCCATAAAACATAGGCATAAGCGTTACACCTCAATGGAATTAATCCCAAGATATAACCATGCGAGTAAAATCGCCTTCATCTGTCTTGTTTTTTTTATTCAATCCTACGACACTCTCTCACAGCTTCAAATGCAAATTCCGCCTCAGGCTGCCGTCTATTCAGGATCTACCCGAGGCTACTGGTTCGAAGCTCCCGCAGATTTCACAATAGTTGGTCTTCGCGTTCCGACGGATGCTTCATCCGCCAGCCAGAGTATTGCTGTAGTCCGATTTAATGGTGGGGCACCTCCATTGTATAATTCAACCACTAATGATTTCACCATCCTCGCCCTTTATCAGGCTGTTCAAGGAAACTCAATAATCTCGGTGAATCTGCCGATTTCAGACGGCGACTATATTGGCGTGCTCGGCTCGCGGGGGGGCAACTCCATAAATTCCTACGGAGCAAATAACTATTCAACAAATATTGGAGGTGATCCCGTAACTCTAGGAAGATTGGGCATGCAATACGATTTACAATCAACGAGCCCAATAAATTTATGGCGCGAAAATTCTGGTTCCATAAGTCGGGTGGAATTATATTATTCAACGGCAGGTCTTTTCTCTCAAGACAGCATCGTAGCGTGTAATGTTGATAGCACCCAACTTAGCCCAGATTCTAGTTGGAGCAACTATACCTGGAGCACGGGTGATACCACGCAAACCACTTATGTTTCCAACTCAGGCCTTTATTACCTTACGGTAACAGATACGTCTAGCAATCTCTGGACGGACTCAGTTTATGTTAATATTAGCAATCCCGTTGCGCAGGCATCGATTGTTCCAACGGATTGCGAATCAACAGCCAATGGAGTCATCACCGCTTCCGGGTTTGGAGGACACGAACCCTATCAATATGTCTGGAGCAACGGCAGTACATCCGCAAGTATTAACACCTTAGAAACTGGACTTTATAGTCTCACGATCACGGATATCTTAGGCTGTCAAAATGATAATCTATTTATCTTATCAGCCTTAGATACAATCCCCCCTTCCATTTCAACACAAAATATTAGCGTTTATCTTGACGCCAATGGAGAGGCAAATATCACCGCTTCACAAATAAATAATGGA
>Ga0257120_1000178_pt1 | contig 51880 bp, 49 predicted proteins | sample SI106_10metaG_FD_190153 | JGI IMG/M metagenome (GOLD analysis project Ga0257120, IMG submission 190153) | Marine microbial communities from Saanich Inlet, British Columbia, Canada - SI106_10 | ecosystem: Environmental > Aquatic > Marine > Inlet | place: Canada: British Columbia | collected...
CTAATTCCAACTGGGTAGAAGCAAGGTGGTTTGAAATGAGTGTAGACAATTCGTTACTCGTTTTTGAAATCTCAATATTTACCTTTTTTGCTTTTTCTAAAACCACCAAAGCACTATCGTATTCCAGGCACTGCATGTGTGCTGCCCCTAGGTTAAAATATCTCCAGGCTAAATCATTGTTTAAGTCTTCTGATTCAAATAAAGAAATCACTTTCTTATGAATTTTTTTGGCTTCAAAATACTTTCCTGTATTAGAGTAATTGTTTGCCAGATTACTATAGGCCACAGAGCTTAAATAAAAATTGTTACAGGACTTAAAAATATTTACGGCTTCTATATAGTAACTTTCTGAGCTTAAATAATCTCTCTGATATTCTAAAATCACACCAATTGCATTGAAAATGTGTCCTTTAAATTCTAAGTTGGTAGCCAAGCTATCTTTGTAAAAGCTTAAGGCAGTATCGTAATTCTCTTTTGCTTTGTTTAAATTATGTGTTGCTTGGTAAGCATTCCCTATAGAAAAGTAAGAACTTACTAAGCTGTTCTAATTTAGGGGGCTTGCATTTAATGCAAGCTTTAGTGCCTTTTCTTTGTAGCTTATGTTTAATGCAGCATTTCCTGCACTATTGTGGTAAGCGCCAAGTGCTATTAAGTTTTGTGTAATTTTTTTATGATTTTCACTTAAATTTAAGGTTCTATTTTTTAAAGCACTTTCTGCATATACAAAAGCAGAATCTAACTCTCCTAGTTTAAATTTGGCAACAGAGGTGTTGTAAAGAACATCTCCAAAAGATTCCAAAGCGCTAAACTTATCAAAATCTTTTTTCAGAGCCCTATGTCCATACTTAATTGTGTTACTAATTTTAGTATTCGTTTTAGAAAGTCTACAAAGCTGAGCCAGAATCAAAAATTGACTTTTTTCGTCAGTCTTTAATAGTAATTGCTCTACTAAAAACGCTTCTGCCAAATCGTAAGATTTATTCTGGGCAATTGAATCGCTTTTTGAAATTAAATCAGTTGTAGGTTCCTGGGCTTTAGATTCGTAGATAGAAAAAAAGATCAAAACAATAAAAAATAGGTATTTCATAATACAATCGGTAATAAGATATATGCGAATATATGATTTTAAGATTAAGAAAATTCAGCGCATTATCAAAAACAATACCAAAGAGGGTTTTAGTAATAAACTATATGAAAAATAGTTGGGCTGTTCGGTGAAAAAAATTAAATTTGCTAAATAACGTACGATTTATCAAAAGGAAAATGAAAAGGATTACTATTAAAAAAGCCTTGGCTTTGGAAGCGAATGATGAGTTGGTTAACCTAAAAGGTTGGATCAGAACAAAAAGAGGAAGTAAAAACGTTACGTTTATTGCCCTAAATGACGGTTCTACAATTAATAATATTCAGGTTGTAGCTGAGTCTCAAATTTCAGAAGAGCTATTAAAAAATTGCAATACAGGAGCTAGTATTTCTGTTGTTGGCAAGCTCGTTCAGTCCCAAGGTTCAGGTCAGTCTACAGAAGTTCAAGCTATTTCAATCGAACTTATTGGCTTGGCAGATCCCGATGAATATCCTCTTCAGCCAAAAAAGCACTCTTTAGAGTTTTTAAGAGAAAATGCTCATTTGAGATTTAGGACCAATACTTTTAGTGCTGTATTTAGAATTAGGCATGCCATGAGCTTTGCAGTACATAGCTTTTTTAATGCACGTGGTTTTGCAAACATACATACGCCTATAATAACTGGTTCTGATTGCGAAGGTGCAGGAGAAATGTTTGCAGTAAGTACCCTAGATAAAAAAAACACGCCTTTAACAGAAAATGGCGAGATCGATTATTCGCAAGATTTTTTTGGAAAAGAAACCAACCTAACTGTGTCTGGACAATTGGAAGCCGAAATGGCTGCATTAGCACTTGGAAAAGTATATACATTTGGTCCAACTTTTAGAGCAGAAAACTCTAATACTTCAAGGCATTTAGCAGAATTTTGGATGATAGAGCCCGAAGTGGCTTTTGCAGACCTGGATGAGGATATGGATTTGGCTGAAGAAATGTTACAGTATTTATGTACCTATGCTTTAGAGCATTGTAAAGACGATTTAGTCTTTTTAGACAATAGGTTAACCGAAGAAGAGAAGAATAAAAAGAAAGAGGAACGACAAGAACTCAGCTTGATTGACAAATTACAATTCGTAGTCGAAAACGATTTTGAGCGTATAACTTATACTGAGGCTTTTGACATTTTACGAAATTCTAAACCCAACAAAAAGAAAAAATTCCAATACTTAATTGAGGAATGGGGTGCAGACTTTCAATCGGAACACGAACGATACCTTGTAGAAAAGAAGTTTAAAAAACCAGTTATAATTACCGACTACCCTAAAGATATTAAAGCATTTTACATGCGAATGAATGAAGACGGTAAAACTGTACGAGCAATGGATGTTCTTTTTCCTGGTATAGGAGAAATAATTGGAGGCTCTCAAAGAGAAGAGCGTTTGGATATGCTCAAATCTAGAATGGCAGCAATGGATATTCCAGAACAGGAACTCTCTTGGTATCTTGATTCTAGAAAGTTTGGGTCCGTACCTCACAGTGGCTTTGGCTTAGGTTTTGAACGCCTTATTTTATTTGTTACAGGCATGGGCAACATAAGAGATGTGATCCCATTTCCTAGAACACCAAATAATGCAGATTTTTAATCTTATATGTTAAAACAGTCTCTACATCAAAAACTTTCTCAAAAACTTTCTCCTCAGCAGATTAAGTTGATGAAGCTTATACAGCTTCCAACCATCGAGCTTGAGCAAAAAGTACAAGAGGAAATAGAGGCTAACCCAGCTATAGAAGAAGGTGTAGAAGAGGTTGAAGCACCAGAATTTGAAGACTACGAAGACCGAGATTCACAACAAATTTCTGCAGACGAAATTAATGTAGATGAATACTTGAGTGACGATGAAATACCTCGTTATAGATTAGTAGCTAACAATACCAGTCCTGACCAAGAAGACAAATCGATTCCTATTGCAATGGGTGTAAGTTCTACACAATTGCTAGAAAAACAACTGGCTTTAAGAAACTTGAGCGATCACCTATACCAAATAGGGGTTTATCTAATTGGTTGCGTAAACGACAACGGATTTATAAGAAGAGATTTAAATCTTATAATGGATGATATCGTGTTTACCCAAAATATTACAACCAACCTTAGCGAGCTTGAATATGTTCTAAAAGTGATTCAAGACTTTGAGCCAATTGGTGTAGGTGCACGCGATTTACAAGAAACAATGTTAATACAACTCAACAAAAAACAGGTAAATGAGGTTGTACTAGTTTCAAGAGAAATTGTAAAGAATCACTTTAACGCATTATCAAAAAAGCATTACACCAAATTATTAAGCAGACTAGCCATAAGTGAAGAACTTTTAAAAAGAGCTTTAAAAGAGATAGGTAAATTAAACCCCAAGCCCGGATCTGCCTTATTTACCTCTAGTAAAATTGTACAACACATAATACCCGATTTTAGAATTTCTATTATTAATGGCGAACTCGATTTAGTTATGAATACTGGAATGATTCCAGAACTTAGAATTAACAATGGGTTCAAAGAACTGTTGCAAGGTTATAAAGAAAATAAAGGTAAACATGATAAATCTCAAAAAGAGGCCGTTGTTTTTGTAAAACAGAAATTAGACTCAGCCAAATGGTTTATTGACGCCATCCGACAAAGACATAGAACCTTAATGTTTACAATGACTTCGATTATGCACTTTCAGCAAGAGTTTTTCCTAACCGGCGATGAGAAGTCATTAAAGCCTATGATTTTAAAAGATATAGCTGAAAAAGTAGAAATGGATATTTCAACCGTTTCGAGAGTTGCAAACAGTAAATATGTAGACACGCCTTACGGAACTTTTTTAATCAAATACTTTTTTTCGGAGTCAATGAAAAATGACCAAGGTGAAGATGTTTCTACCAAGGAGATAAAAATGATTTTAGAAGAAGTTATAGGAGTGGAAAGCAAATCAAAACCATTAACTGATGCAAAGTTAATGGATATGCTTTTAGAAAAAGGATACCCAATTGCCAGAAGAACTGTTGCAAAGTATAGAGAGCAATTAAATATTCCAGTAGCACGTTTAAGAAAAGAGATGTAGATTATTAAATATATAATTGTATATTTGAAGTTTATACTTAAATTTCCCTCGATATGACTACTACAGAACTCAACCTAAATTCTGAAGAGCTGCGAGTTGCAGCTTCAAAACTTAAAGTTTTGGGCCACCCAATTAGAATATCTATTATTCAGCTATTGGCGAAGACTCCTAAACTTTGCGTAACTCAAATTTTTACAGCATTAAATATTGAGCAAGCAATTGCTTCTCATCATTTAAATACGCTAAAAAACAAGAGCATTCTCAACTCCGAAAGAGTTGGTAAAAACTCTTATTACTCAGTTAGTAATAAGAGTTTAATCGATGTGGTTAATAACATACAAATCTGTTAGTAAACTACAGTTATTCTTGTAATTCTTAACATAGGTTTGTTTTGGCATATTTTTAGCTATCAAAGCAATAAATAAATAAACCTATGTTAAGAATTCTACAAATTGCACTTTGTTTTTTTGCCCTCAATCTTTCAGCACAAAGCTCTCATGTTAAAACTATTTCTAGTAATGTAACTAGTCTTCATTTAAAGTTTTTTACTGGAAAGCTACAATTTGAACAGATGAGCGCAAATACAAAAAACTTTACGCACATTTCTGCTGCTGGATTAACAAAATCATACGATATTGGTAATCCAGATTTACCTGTTTACAGTAAATTAATAGAAGTGCCAACAAATGGAGCTATCACTTTTGAGATACTAAACTCCTCAGAAAATCGAACCGATCTAGCAGCTCTTGGATTTCATGAAGAGGTTTTACCTTCTCAAGCCTCCGTATTTAAAAATCAAGACCCTACAAAAATCCCTTTTCAGTACAATGAAAGTACATACTTAACCAATAATTTTTATTCTCAAAACTTAGTTACAATTGAGCGCATTGGAGTTATGCGTGGTAAATCTATTGCAAGAATTCAAATTGCTCCACTCTCCTACAATCCATTAACCAACGAGTTACTAGTTAAAAAAGAGGTAGAGTTAAAAGTCAACTTTGAAAACTCAATTACAATTACCTCACCAGCATTGCGCACACAAGATTTTGACGTAAATTTTTCAAAACTCTTGAATAAAGATTTAGGTCAGAAGCAAGCTTTTTCTTCAAATACCACACGTATGATAATTTTATCAGACCCAGAATTTGAAGAAAATTTACAACCTTTTATCCAGTGGAAAATTAGAAAAGGATTTGAGATAATTGAAGCTTACAAAGGACAAGGAGAAGTAGGGGAAACCAAAGAGAGCATGAAATCTTATGTGCAGTCTTTTTACGACAATGCTACAGAAGAAAACCCAGCACCTACCTACTTACTTATTGTAGGAGACCATGAACAAATACCTAGTTTTGATGCAGGAAACCATGTCTCAGATATGTTTTATTGCGAATTTGACGGGAATGGAGATTACCTACCAGAAATGATCTTTGGTCGATTCTCAGCTTCTACCAGAAGCGAGTTAGAAATTCAAATTAATAAAACTTTACAATACGAACAGTTTACGATGCCCGACCCAAGTTACCTTGAAGAGGTTCTTCTTGTAGCCGGTGTTGACGGTAACTTTGCACCAATCCATGGAAATGGTCAAATTAACTATGGAACTGATTACTATTTTAATGAGGCTCATAATCTAACTTCCTATGTATATTTATATCCCGAAACAGAATCTAATGCAGTAGAAAATGCAATTATAGAGCATGTAAGTGATGGAGTTGGTTTTGCAAATTACACAGCACACTGTGGCCCTGGTGGTTGGTCAGATCCAAGTTTTGAAGTTCCTGATGTTGCTGGATTAACGAACGAAGATGAATATGGCCTTATGGTAGGTAACTGCTGTCAATCCAATACATTTAACGGAGTTACTTGTTTCGGAGAAGCTTTATTGAGAAAGTCGAAAGGAGGCGCTGTTGGTTACATCGGTGGCTCGGACAACACACTGTGGGATGAAGATTATTATTGGAGTGTTGGAGCAGGTCCAATTTCCGCAAACCCGAATTACCAGGAAACAGGCTTAGCTATTTACGATTGTAGTTTTCACGAAAACAACGAACAATCAGACGATTGGTCAATAACGCAAGGTCAACTTTTCCAGTCTGGAAACTGGGCTGTCTCAGAATCTGCTAGCGGCCAAGCCGAATATTACTGGGAAATTTACCATTTAATGGGAGATCCTTCTGTACTTACGTATTACGGAATGCCATCTGAACTTACGGTGTCTCATCCTTCAGCATTATCCGTTGGAATGTCATCTATATCCGTATCTACTGAACAATACACTTATGTGGCCATAAGTCAAAATGGAGTTCTATTAGACGCATCTTACACCAACGAAACTGGAAACATTGTTTTGTCTTTTGAGCCTATAAGTACTATGAGTCCATTAGAGGTGGTGGCTACAAAACACAACAAACAAGTATACATTGGAATCGTAAACACAATGAGTTCCGACGCACCCTATGTGACTTGTTCTTCTATATCTTTAAATGATGGTGAGCTTGGAGACATTGGTGTATCTATAAACGAAACATTTGTTTTAGATATGAGTCTTCAAAATTATGGTTCTGTTGATGCTTCTGGATTGACTATTGATGTTACTACATCAAATCCAAATGTAGTTATTAGTTACAACGAGCTTCTACTAGATTCCATATCTGCTCAATCTGTTATAGACATGAATGGTCTAGTTACCGTTGAATTAAACAATAATTTTGCCGATCAAGAACTTGTGAATTTAATATTTACGGTAACAGACGCAGAAGGTACACAATGGATTACGAACAATAGTTTTCTAGTAAACGCACCCAAATTAGAATTTAGTTCTCATACACTTTCAAATTCTAACTCAACAATAGCTCTTGGCGAAACCGTTGAGATTACATTTGTATTAAATAACATAGGGCACGCTCCATCCACAAACGGGAGTGTAGTTGTTTCTTCTGATTTACCTGCATTGAATATTGATCAAAATAATCTGCTGTTCAGTTCAATAGGAGCTAGTTTGCAGGCTTTAGTAACTGTGCCGGTAACCCTAGATCCTGATGCTCCTTTGGGAGAAACATATTCGATATCTTTGACGGCTCTTTCTGATGCCGGTTTATCAACTAATCATACAGTAACTTTTACCACACCTAATTGCTCGACTGAAAGCTCAGAAGTTCAAATAAATTTAGTTACCGATTATTACCCGAACGAGACTTCTTGGGTTCTTTTAAACTCAGATGGTGAAACTATTGGCCAGCTCGGTTCAGACGACTTAGAATCAGGTCAATCCTACACGGATATATTTTGTACGAATATGAATGCGTACTACACGTTTGAAATTCAAGATGATTTTGGCGATGGATTATTATCCGGGGGTTACAGTATCGTAATATGTGGAGAAACCATTGCTTCTGGAGCCGACTTTGGAGATGGAGAGACCATTAACTTTATTTCGGGTTGCGATCAAACATTAGCGGTTGGTTGTACGGATCCACTTTACACAAATTACAGCATCGATGCAGTGGTAGATGACGGATCATGCGAATCGCTTATTATAGGTTTAACAGAGCTAGAAAACCGTATTCGAATTTACCCAAACCCTGCTAAAAGTAAGCTTAATATTCAACTCGGATCTTTAGAGGTAGCATCTATCTCTGTATTTCAAATGGAAGGAAAACAAATACGAGAATATACTGATTTGGCAGACGCAGAACTGGAAATTAATATTTCAGACCTCGATGCAGGTTTTTACCATATCAAAGTCAAACTACAAAGTGGCCAAACCATTAGTAAATCTATTATAGTGATGTAAAACCTAATGACACAAGAAAAAAAAGCCGCAATTGCGGCTTTTTTTTGTTTCGTATTAACCATAACTTAACACTCTTTTAAGAAACGATTAACCTTATATATACTTTGCATACATATATTTGCGGCAACAAAAAGAAAGAAAATGAAAAAGTGGAATTTAGTATTCATACTGCTTACCATTGCAGTAAACGTTTTTGCACAAGAAGTTGTAAATAATAGTTTTGGAAACGGTTTTTACAATGTTATAGCTGCCGATAGCTCTTATAGCATGAAACTAGCTGCAAGAATGCAATCGTTGTATATAACAGATTGGGACCTTGACGAATCCGATGGTTTACACAACGGAAATTCGCAATTTTTGATTAGAAGAGCGCGGTTGAAGTTTGGAGGTTTTGTTTTAAACCCTAAAGTAAAATACAAAATCGAATTAGGCTTGTCTAACAAAGATTTAGGCAAAGTAGACGACCGAAATAATGAAGCTCCAAAAATGATTTTGGATGCAGTTGTAAAGTGGAATTTTTATAAAAACTTCACCTTGTGGGCAGGACAAACTAAGCTCCCAGGAAATAGAGAACGTGTAATCTCTTCTGCAAATTTACAATTGGTAGATCGATCTCTGGTTAATAAAAGATTTAATATTGATCGTGATATGGGTATTCAACTTCGCCATCACTTTAAATTAGGAAAGAATTTTATTGTACAAGAATCTATTGCTATGTCTCAAGGAGAAGGTAGAAACGTTGTACAAGATAACTTAGGCGGATATCAATGGACAGGTAGAATAGAGGTTTTGCCATTTGGTACATTTTTAGGAAAAGGCGATTATACAGGTGGTGCCTTAAAAAGAGAACTAAGCCCAAAACTGGCTGTCGGTATTACTTACGATCGTAATAATGCTGTAAAAGACCGTTCTAATTTAGGGAATTACATGCTCATTGACCTTGAAACTGGCTTTGAAGAAACCTATTACCAAACAAATGTAAATACAGTTTTTGTTGATGCAATGTATAAGTATCATGGATTTTCTCTTATGGCAGAATATGCCTCTAGAGATGCAGATAATCCAATTGCAAGAAACTCAGACGGTACTCCAACCGAAAATATTGTTCAGGTTGGAAACGGACTAAATGTAATGTCTGGCTATTTATTAAAGAATAATTTTGAGGTAACAGGACGGTATACCTCCATCAAATTGAATAAGAATATAACAGGTAAAGATTTAGAAAGACAATACACATTGGGGCTTTCCAAATATTTTAAAGGACATAAATTGAAAATACAATCAGACATCAGTTACTTAACTATTGAAAATAATCCTACTGGCAAATTGATGTACAGACTTCAATTTGATGTACACTTTTAAGTAAATACTATTTAATTCTCATCTTAAAACGGAAATTCTAATTTAGAATTTCCGTTTTTGTTTTAGGTATATAGTAATTTTTGCGAGATATTGATGTTTAAACTTTTGTTAATCATAGTATTACTTCTATATTTGGTTAAACTTCTTAATATAAGAAAGTAGATATAAATTTTATTGAATACCTAATCTTGAGAAGACTAGGAGTTAAAAAAGAATAGAACATAAAAAGAATAAAGATGAAGAATGTATTTGATTTTAAACACTTAAAAGGAGATTTATACGGAGGAATAACGGCCGGTATTGTAGCTCTTCCATTAGCGCTTGCATTTGGAGTTAGCTCCGGACTTGGGCCAAGTGCCGGCTTGTATGGAGCAATTTTTGTTAGTTTTTTTGCAGCACTTTTTGGAGGAACCAATACTCAAATATCTGGGCCAACTGCGCCAATGACGGCAGTAAGTATGGTTGTAGTTGCTGGAATAGTTGCCACATTTAATGGAGACATCGCTAACGCATTACCTGTAATACTTGGTGTTTTTTTATTGGCCGGAATAATGCAAGTTGGACTGGGTTTACTGGGTTTAGGTAAATACATCAAATACATACCGTATCCTGTAGTGTCTGGATTTATGACAGCAATAGGTGTTATCATTTTAGTTACTCAAATACTTCCCTCGGTAGGTTATTACCCAAAAGAAGATACCGTATTTGTAGATCAGTTTAAACCTTATGCTGCAGAAATAATATTAGACAATATATTAAAGAACGAAGCCGGGGAAGGTTTTTTGGTACTCGAAAATTTTGAAGAAACCATTAAGCGTGCAAACTACATTACTCAAGAACAAATATTGAAAGAATCTCAAGTACTAGCTGGCAAAGAAGCTTCTGGAGTATTCGGTGCGCTAAAAGTTTTACCTCGAGCACTTCAAAAAATTAACTGGATGGAATTTATTTTGGCGCTCGCAACCATCATAATTATCTACGGATTTAAGCGAATCACAACAAAAGTACCAAGCACTTTGGTCGCTTTAGTAGTTATGACTGTTGTTGCTATTGTTTTTGGATTAGAGTATCGATCAATTGAAGAAATACCCAATGGCTTACCTGTCCCTAATTTTAGGATTTTTACTGATTTTAGTTTGGGTGGTATATCCCCGTATATTTTTAGTGCGCTTACCTTAGCACTTTTAGGAGCTATAGATACCCTGCTTACCTCTGTTGTTGCTGATAATATGACTAAAACCAAGCATGCACCTAATAAGGAACTAATTGGTCAAGGAATTGGAAACAGTATTGCCGCACTTTTTGGTGGGATTCCAGGAGCTGGAGCAACCATACGTACCGTTGTGAATATTAAAGCTGGAGGGAAAACGAGATTGTCTGGAATGATGGCTGGTTTAATGCTCCTAATCGTACTTCTTGCACTAGGACCTATTGCTTCTCAAATTCCAGCAGCTGTTTTAGCGGGTATACTAATTACTGTTGGTATTGGTGTGATGGATTACAAAGGCCTCAAAGCAATTCCTTTTATGCCTAAGCCTGAAGTTATCATAATGCTAGTTGTTTTAGTACTAGCCTCAATATGGAATTTAGTGTACGCTGTAGGTATCGGATTAATTTTAGCCTCCTTAATGTTTATGAAAATAATTGGAGATATGACCTCAGAAAGATCCAAGGTAAGCGCTCTAAATCAAGACAAAGAACTGCCCGATAATCTTACATTGTCCGAAACGATTACAGAGCGTATTGCCCTTAAAGAAATTAAAGGACCCTTATTCTTTGGATCTACGAGTGAGTTCCAGCAATTGGCAGAACAAATCCCTGATGCCTCATCCATAATTATATTTAAAATGGGCTTAATGCCCTACATGGATCAGTCTGGTTTGTACGCTATGGAAGACCTATTAATTGACTTAGTAAAACAAGGTAAAAAGGTGATGCTTGTTCAGCTTCTCAAACAACCAAAACATATGCTAGAGTGCATTGATATTATTCCAGCATTAATTCCAACGGATCAATTATTTGAATCGATAGAAGAATGTCTGTCATATTTAAAAGAAACAGATCAACAATGATCTTCAGATTGAATTATAGATGTTAATTGTTGAATTGCGAGAGCAGTATGTAACTGGCTTATTTTACTATCTATAATTAGCTTTAAGTATACTACCTAGGTGTTGCTTGCAAAATAGTGGCAGGGTTAACCTAAACTTAACATTAGGTTTATTTTAGTTTAACTGCAATGATCGGTTTTAGTCCTTTATTTGCAGAGTAAAATTTAAAAAACCTACATTATGAACACATCAACAATTACAAGAATTGAAATCAGCAAGTTTTTATACGCAACTATTTTAGTAGTCGTTTATGCAATTGCAGTATTTGCCTAATTTTAGTTTAAAGTAAATTACTCCCAGTTGTTTTATGAAAAAGCTCATTAGAAGATTTAGCTTTCCTGTATCTCTTTGGATTCAGAAAGATGAGAAATCATTTTTAACCTTCGTTATCGCGGCTTTTATGCTTGCGATGTTTGCAACACCTTACCCCCAAATTGCAATGTGGGTAGGCTTTTTATTTGCAGCTTATGCCGCAGTTGCAAACGACTCTATACAAACACTCGGTACATTTATTGCCTCCAATCAAGATAAAAAGTGGTGGGTACTGTGGTTGTTTATCGGGGGTATTTTTCTTTTTACAGTTGGCTACAGCTGGTTTAATTACGGAGGAGATGTTTCTCACGGTCGGTTAATGGCAAAAGGCTTTGAAATAGCTCCAACCGAATTTCACTTCTTACAAATTGCCGCTCCTATTTTCCTTTTGATACTAACGCGTTTAAGAATGCCAGTATCAACTACATTTATTTTACTTACCTCTTTTGCCACTGCTCCTGCTGCAATTGGTAAAGTATTAGCCAAAAGTATGAGTGGTTATATACTAGCGTTTTTCTTAGGTGTTGTTGTCTTCTTATTAATATCTAAACTCGCAAAAAAATACTTTGTAGGCGAAGCCAAATTTGGCTGGTCTATCGCACAGTGGATTACCTCGGGAACTCTCTGGTCTGTTTGGCTAATGCAAGATGCAGCCAATATTGCAGTATACCTTCCAAGAGACATGTCTTTTAGTGTATTTATGGGCTTTGCAATGGTTGTTTTTATAGGTTTAGGCTTGCTCTTTTATTATAAAGGAGGTAGAATACAAAAAATTGTAACAGAAAAATCAGTCATAACAGATGTTCGTTTTGCAACAATTGTAGATTTTATTTACTGTATCATCTTATTTTATTTCAAGCTATACAGCTCTGTGCCTATGAGTACAACATGGGTATTTATCGGTTTATTAGGAGGTAGAGAAGTTGCTATGGCAATCAGAAAAACGGGAGAGCATAGCTTACTTCATTCCGTTAAGTTGTTACTGAAAGATTTCTCATTCGCCATGATTGGCTTATTTATATCCATTGCCATAGCGATTGGCGTAAACGATCAGCTCTCAGTTGCTTCTATGATGGAAACCATACCGGCAGAGTTTGCCTCCGGAATAACAAAATTCTTAAGCAAACTAGGACTTTAATACTTAAAACTCCCTCGAGAAATCGAGGGAGTTTTTTTGGCTCTTAAACTCTGATATTTGTACTATATTTACAGAAACCCATTTCAATCATGCAAACGAACAATCGTATTTTACTTGTCGATGATGAGAAAGATATCCTAGAGTTCTTAAGTTACAATCTTAAGAAAGAAGGCTTCGAAGTAGCTACCTGTTCAGATGGTCAATCTGCTTTAGATACAATCCTAGAGTTTAAGCCCAATCTTATTGTGTTAGATGTAATGATGCCTGGAATGGACGGAATAGAGACCTGTGAAAACATAAGAGCAAATCCTGAAAACGATTCCATAATCATTACTTTTTTAACTGCCAGAGCAGAAGACTATTCTCAAGTAGCAGGTTTAAATGCAGGAGCAGACGACTATATTTACAAGCCAATTAAACCCAAAGTTTTAGTGAGTAGAGTTAAAGCACTTTTAAGAAGAAAAGTTGCTGTTACAACCTCTAACGAGCCATCGCAAACGATTCAAATAGCAAACCTTAGTATTAATAGAGAACGTTATTTAGTAACGCTTGATGAGCTCCCCTTAAGCTTACCTCGTAAAGAATTTGAAATTTTATATTTACTGGCATCTAAACCAGGTAAAGTGTTCAAGAGAGATGAGATCTTTGAAAAAATATGGGGAAACGACGTAGTTGTAGGTGTACGTACCATTGATGTTCATGTAAGAAAATTGAGAGAAAAGCTTGGAAGAAATTACATAGAAACAGTAAAAGGTGTTGGCTATAAATTAAAATTAGATGAATAGGCTTCCAAAGCTATATTTCAAACTGAAAAAAAAAATAGATCAATCGTGGTTGGTCTCTTTAGTTTCTTCAATTGTTTTGATCATCGTAATGTGTGCGCACATTTTTATTTTCGATTTCGACCTAAGTTTCTCCAACTCTGTAATTCTCGTCAGCTCTGTTGGTCTTTCAAGCTTTATTTTGGTGAGATGGTTGATTGATCAGTTTATATACAATAAAATTAAACTGATCTATAAAAACATTCAAGATTTCAAATCCAGACCTGGAGATTTAAAAGACGTTGATTTACAACAAGCAACAAAAGATGTAGCAAGATGGAACATAAAACGCGAAAAAGAAATTCAAAAACTAATGATACGTGAAAGCTACAGAAGACAATTTGTTGGAAATGTAGCACACGAACTAAAAACACCGATTTTTAATATTCAAGGTTATATAGACACCCTGCTGGATGGTGCTATAGATGACGAAGAAATAAATCGAAAATTTTTAGAGCGCGCTAACAAGAGTGTAGCACGAATGATTTATATTATTGAAGACTTAGACCAAATCACCAAACTAGAGGCAGGTACTCTTGAAATAGAAGAATCGCCTGTAGATATTATAGAGGTGATTACGGATGTAGTTGATCAACTGGATATGAAAGCTAAAAAAAGAAATGTTAATGTTATTGTAAAACAGCAGCAGCAAAAAGGCCGTTTTTTAGTTCGCGTAGACGTAGAAAAAATAAAACAAGTATTAATTAATCTTATCGTAAACGCTATTAAGTACGGTAAAGAAGGTGGAGAGGTACTTGTAAGAACCTACGAAATGGGTGAACAAGTTTTAGTAGAAGTTGCAGACGATGGAAATGGAATTGCCTCCGACCACCTAACCAAAGTTTTTGAGCGATTTTATCGTGTAGATAAATCTCGCGACCGAGGACAAGGCGGTTCTGGTTTGGGTTTATCAATAGTAAAACACATTATAGAAGCACACGGTCAAACCATAAACATAAGAAGTACAGAAGGTGAGGGTTGCACACTTTCCTTTACCTTGAAAAAAGCGTAAATAATATAAATATAAAAGGAAACATCTACTGCTTCTCAATAACGACCTTCAGTAGGTTGTAATTAGTTTGAGATTGTTTCTGTAAAGCCCCTTTTAAAAGGTAAAACATAGAACGATAAAAGATGTTTGAGCCTTTTATAGTCGTGAAAATCTTTAAGACAGTTTTCTGTCCATCCCCTTCAAAATATACTTCAATTGTTCCATCAAACACATCTGTTTGCATGTCAAAAATATACTTCTCATTTAGCTGAGCGTCTTTAAGTACCTCAATCAGTTCAACGCTTTCTTCTGCTTCCTTAAATTTCACTAAAAATCGCGCTCCTGGCACCATTCTTTTCCCGCTCAACACTTCCTTTCCTAAATAGCCCTCAAGCCACTCTGGCTTTAAAGAATCATTAACGAAGCTGGCGTAAGACTTTTCAATTGAAGCATCCACCTCAATTTGATTTTCGAACTGAAAACTAGAATGAAAAAACCCCAAACTGATGAATGTTAGTGTAATTCCAAGCAAACCTATAAGGGTGAATTTTACGAAGCGCATATTTTTATATTTGTTTCTCCAAATATAGAAAAAGGAATCCTTATTGAATTTGTATTTTTGCAGAGCAAAAAATAAAAAAGTGGGAAAAAACAAGCATAGAAAATTCGCTGAAAACGAAACCTTTGAAAATATGGTGCAAGCTCCCAGAACCGATTTGTTGGAAAACGGATTGAGTTTAAAAGGAAAATGGCACTCGGATTTTTTTAAAAATGACCATCCAATTGTTATTGAATTGGGATGTGGTAAAGGAGAGTATACCTTAGGAATGGGAGCTAAGTTTCCTGATAAAAACTTTATTGGCATAGACATTAAAGGGGCTAGAATGTGGCGAGGTGCTCGTACAGCAACCGATAATAAAATGAACAATATTGGGTTTTTAAGAACTCATATTGAGCTTATTCACAATTGCTTTGCCAAAGGAGAAGTAAGCGAAATTTGGATTACGTTTCCAGACCCTCAAATAAAGTACAGACGACGTAAAAAGCGATTAACAGCTCCAGATATGCTCGAAATGTATAGACAAATCCTTACCGAAGACGCCATTATTCACCTTAAAACAGACTCTCAATTCCTACATGGATATACTTTAGGTATTGTAGAAGGCAATGGCCATAAAGTACTAGACTCTAGCTACGATATTGACAAGCAAAAGGCAGATAACTTATTATTGAAAATAAGAACAAACTACGAATCCATTTTTCGTGACAAAGGAACGACCATAACCTATATAAAATTTCAGTTAAGCCAAAATGATCAAGAAAACAGATGAGAAATCATTTTTTGAGCGCTGTTATCAGGTAGCTCGATTAATTCCTTCGGGAAAAGTTACATCTTACGGAGCAATAGCTAAGTTCTTGGGAGCCGCTCGATCTGCAAGAATGGTTGGCTGGGCTATGAATAATAGCCATGGAACAGACGTACCTGCCCATCGAGTCGTAAATAGAGTAGGTCTACTTACTGGAAAACATCATTTTGACGGTATAAACCTCATGAAGCAATTGTTGCAAAGTGAAGGCCATAAATTTGATGGAGATCAAATACTAAATTTTAAGGATGTATTTTGGACTCCAACAGATGCTTAAGACCTTGATTTTTGTAACTTTGCATAGTAAAACTAAACCATGAATATACAGAAGAAACAAATAGAAGATGCCCTCAATACAGTGAAGGTAAAAGGAGAGTCTAGCTCTTTGATAGCTAGCGGTTTAGTAAACAATATTGTTGTTTTTGGCGATGAGGTTAATATTGACATTACAATTCACAACCCAACTCTTCATGCAAAAAAACAAGTAGAAGTAGATATTTTAAAAGCCATTCACAGCCAAGTGTATGCAAAAGCAAAAATTGTTGTTAAAGTTACGGTAGAAGCTAAACAAGAAGAAAATCCGAACTTAATTAGAGGCGAAAAACTTGAGGGCGTAAAAAATATTATAGCTATAGCCTCTGGTAAAGGTGGTGTAGGTAAATCCACAGTAACCGCAAACCTAGCAGTTTCTTTACAAAAACAAGGCTACAAAGTAGGTATTGTTGATGCTGATATATATGGGCCTTCTCAGCACCTTATGTTCGATGTAGAGAAATCTAGACCAGAAGCAAGTAATGTAGACGGCAAGCCTGTAATGATTCCTGTAGAAAGCTATGGAGTAAAATTACTTTCAATTGGATTTTTTGCACCCGGATCTCAAGCAGTGGTTTGGCGAGGCCCAATGGCTACAAAAGCATTAAACCAATTAATAAAAGACGCCTACTGGGGAGACTTAGATTATTTATTAATCGATTTGCCACCAGGAACTGGCGACATTCACCTCTCACTGGTACAAGCAGTGCCAGTAACTGGTGCAGTTATCGTAAGTACTCCACAAAACATTGCACTTGCAGATGCTAAAAAAGGTGTGGGCATGTTTCAATTAGAGACCATTCAAGTACCTGTTTTAGGTTTAGTAGAAAACATGGCTTACTTTACACCAGACGAGCTTCCAGAAAACAAATACTATATCTTCGGAAAAGATGGAACCAAAAATTTAGCCGACGACTTAAACCTACCTCTTTTAGCTGAAATTCCATTAGTACAAACTATTCGAGAAGCTGCAGATGTAGGCCATCCTATCGCACTTCAAGATGACAATCCATCTGCTTTAGCCTTTAGTGAGTTAGCAAAAAACGTTGTAGAACAAGTTCAACTTCGAAATAAAAACATAAGCCCTACAGCGGTAGTAGAAATTACCAATATGGACGGTTGTTCATCATAAACATATAAACATGTCAGAACAGATAGTCTTAACACTCATTGAGAAAATTGAAATAGCCTTAGCGGAGATTCGCCCGTATTTAGAGTCTGATGGAGGTGACATTTCATTAATTGAGGTTACTCCAGATATGGTTGTAAGAGTTAAACTTCACGGTTCTTGTCAAAGTTGCAATGTAAATCAAATGACTTTGAAAACCGGAGTAGAACAATCCATCAAAAAATACGCTCCCGAAATTAAATCGGTAGAAAATATAGACGATTAAAAGCAAAGCCCCATGAATCAAGTTCAGCATAAACTTGAAAAGGTAACGATACTCTTCGCCGGCGATTCTGGCGATGGAATACAATTAACCGGAACTCAATTTACGACCAATACAGCATTGTTCGGAAATGATCTGAGTACTTTTCCAGACTTTCCTGCAGAAATACGTGCCCCATTAGGAACTGTTGCCGGAGTTTCCGGTTTTCAAATTAATTTTGGTGCGGTAGATGTATATACCCCAGGAGATCTTTGTGATGTTCTTGTAGTGATGAATGTAGCCGCCTTAAAAAAGAATTTGTCGAGACTAAAAGAGCGAGGTACGATTATCGTTAACTCCTCGGGTTTTGATAAAAGAAATCTCCGATTAGCAGGTGTTGAGGAAGGCCAAAATCCTTTACTAAATAATAGCCTAGACGATTTTAAATTACACGAATTTGACATAACAAAATTAACTAGAGAGAGTCTTAAAGAATCTCCTTTAGGAACTAAAGACCGAGACCGTTGCAAGAACATGTTCGTTTTAGGATTTGTTTATTGGATGTACAATCGTAATATCGATTCTTCAATAGACTTTTTAAAATCAAAATTTTCATCAAAACCAGACATCTTAAAAGCCAACATTACGGTTCTTAAAGCTGGTTATCATTTTGCCGATACCTGCGAAACATTTTCCAATCGTTTTGAGGTAAAGCCTTCGAAGATGCCAAGCGGATCTTATCGAAATATAATAGGCAACCAAGCAACAGCATTAGGCTTAATTGCCGCTGCTCATAAATCTAAGCTCAATTTGTTTTACAGTGGCTATCCTATAACCCCAGCCTCAGACATTCTTCACGAACTAGCGAAACATAAAAATTTCGGAATAAAAACATTTCAAGCAGAAGATGAAATTGCAGGAATTTGCGCTGCTATTGGAGCTTCATTTGGTGGAGATTTAGCTGTTACAGCTTCATCAGGGCCTGGAATAGCTTTAAAAGGAGAAGCACTTGGTTTAGCCATGATGTTAGAAATTCCTTTAGTAATCATAAATGTTCAAAGAGGTGGTCCTTCTACAGGATTACCAACAAAAACAGAGCAAGCAGATCTTTTTCAAGCTATATACGGTAGAAATGGTGAAGCTCCAATCCCAGTAATTGCAGCAGCATCTCCCTCGGACTGTTTCGATATGGCATACGAAGCTTGTCGTATTGCAATAGAACATATGACCCCTGTATTTTTACTTACAGATGGTTACATTGCAAACGGTGCAGAACCATGGAAGTATCCGAAAAAGGATGAGTTGAAACCGATAGAGGTTAGTTTTGCGGAGGAAAGAGCAGAACCTGAAGCAGCCTATCTACCTTACAAACGAAATAAAAAATTGGTTCGTGAATGGGCACTGCCAGGAACTAAGGGAACGGAGCATAGATTGGGTGGTTTAGAGAAGGACAAAGAAACAGGGAATGTATCTTACGATCCAGATAACCATCAGTTTATGGTTAAAGTTAGAGCTGGAAAAATCGCTAAAATAGCAGACCATATACCTGAACAAGAATTTGATACAGGATCAGTAAACTCTAAAGTACTGGTTTTAGGTTGGGGTTCCACATACGGTTCAATAAAAACAGTGGTTAGAACTTTAGCAGTTGAAGGATTTGATGTAGCCCACGCTCACATCAAATACATACAGCCAATGCCTAGTAATTTAGGCGACTTATTAGCAAACTTTGACAAAATATTGATTCCTGAAATGAACAACGGGCAACTTATTACCCTTATTAGAGATCAATATTTGGTTGATGCAAAACCTTTGAATAAAATTAAAGGCGTTCCGTTTGAATCCAAAGAAATAAAAGAAGCAATCCTAAATATGTTGAAGCAATAATTATGGCTGAAGCAAAAGACATCCAAGAAGAAGTGAAGAAGCTAAAAGCTAAAGACTTCGAAAGCGATCAAGACATTAGATGGTGCCCTGGTTGTGGCGATTATTCTATACTCAAACAAGTACAGGGTATTATGCCCGAATTGGGCATTCCCAAAGAAGACATCGTATTTGTTTCTGGAATTGGCTGTTCATCGCGATTTCCTTACTATATGAATACTTACGGCATGCACTCCATCCACGGTAGGGCTACGGCTGTTGCCAGCGGACTTAAAGCTGCTCGTCCAGATTTAAGTGTATGGTTGGTTACCGGAGATGGGGATGCGCTTTCTATTGGAGGTAACCACTTAATTCATCTTTTAAGACGAAATTTTAACTTAAACATACTCTTGTTTAATAACCAGATTTATGGTTTAACAAAAGGGCAATATTCTCCAACATCCGAATTAGGAAAAAAGACAAAATCTACTCCAATGGGATCTATTGATCATCCATTTAACCCCTTGGCTCTTTGTATGGGTGCAGAAGCTACTTTTATAGCTAGAGGGATTGATAGAGAACCCAAGCAAATGCGTGCTATTTTAATGCGCGCCGAGCAGCATAAAGGCTCTTCTTTGGTAGAAATCTACCAAAACTGTAACATCTTTAATGACGGCGCTTTTGGTGGTTTTACCGATAAGCAAATGAAAAAAGAAAACAGCCTTTATTTAGAACATGATAGGCCTCTTGTTTTTGGTGCTAAAGAAGATAAAGGAATTGTTTTAGATGGTTTTACTCCTCGTATAGTTGATCTTACTTCTGGAGAATACACCAAGGAAGACTTATGGATACACGATGAAAAGTGCAGAAATAAAGCCAATATTTTAACTCGTTTCTTCGACGATCCTTCAAATGAAAACGCATTTCCAAGACCTTTTGGCGTGTTTTATCAAGAAGATCGATTTAGATACGAAGAGGCTATGGGTGAGCAACTGCAATTTATGAAAGAACATAAAGGTCAACCCGATTTAGATAAATTGCTCGCAGGACCCAACCCCTGGGAAGTAAAATAAGACAAAAAAAGCTTGCGATTTATCGCAAGCTTTTTTTGTCTTATTCTGCTGTTGTATTTTAACAATTATATCGTACCTTTTTAGGAAATTCATTAGACCATTCTGATAGCTATAACATGGAGTTAAAAAAACTTTACGAATTATAAATGAATAATAAATATAGTAATCATCATAGTTTAATACGTAGTTTATGGGTGATAAAAAACATACAGAAACTAAATTTACCTCTGAAGAATTAAACAAACTAGATCTTCCTGTTGCTAGTTTAGAAAAGAAAAATATACAATTAGAAGAGGTTATTTTAAGAATGAATGAGTTGTAAAATGCCTTAGACTCTTCTTCAATTGTAGCCATTACTAATGCTAGAGGTATGCTTACTTATGTAAACGATAAGTTTTGCGAGATATCAAATTATTCTAGATCAGAATTGTATGGAAAAAATCATTCTATCGTAAGTTCTGGTGACCATGCAAAAAGTTTTTGGTCTGAAATGTGGCAAACCATTAGTACAGGAAAGGTTTGGAATGCCGAAGTTAAAAATGTAGGGAAAAAATCAAAAATTTATTGGGTGGACATGACCATTGTACCTTACTTAAATGAAAGTAATGTGCCCTATAAGTATATAGCTATTCAAAGAGATATTACCGAAAAAAAAATTTCCGATCAAAGAATACTTAGCTCTATTATTAAAGATCAGGAACACGATCGTGAGATTTTTGCCGAAGATTTACATGAAGGTTTAGCCCAAGCCCTTGCTGGCTTAATGATGCAGGTAGGTATTATAGAACTAAAAACTAGAGACAGTAATGATGTGCAATTACAAGCCTCTATTAAATTTATAAAAAGTTACATTGAAGAAAGTATTGACAATACTCGAATTATGGCTTCGAGTTTAATGCCTCGTACGATGATTAATTATGGGATTGAACCCTCGTTAAGGTCTTATATTTCTTCAATCCAAAAAGATGGGAGGAGGTACATACAATTCAAATGTAAAATTCTTACTCCCGTAAATAAAGACTCAGAGATTACACTTTACCGAACTATTATAGCAGCAATGGATAAATTTAGAAACAAAGAGATCATTAGTATAGTTATCGTTCTATCTAGCGGAGAAAATTCATCTATAATAGCTACTATAGATGTTAAGTCTACTAAAGAATATTTAAATGCCTGTAGTTTTGAAAATTTAGGTTTTGAATCCAATAAAAAAAGAATAGAATCCTTGGGAGGTTATTTCAGGCTGCAAAAACTAAACGCTCTACTTAGAATAAGCATAAAACTGTAAAATGACTTGGAGTAGTATTTAAGTTCTATTCCTTAAAATAAATATTCTCCATATTAGATTTACTCCTGTAATGCTTCTTAACTCGAAATTTAGTTGTGTTTTAATTCACTTGGGATTCTACAAACTGGAATTGCTTGCATTTTATGTAAATTGGCTTCATGTAGCTTAGAGAAAATATTAAAAACAATTTGCTCTCTACCCTCATATCTGTTTTCAGAGGATTTTTCATACGCATGCATTGCCCACTCTAATTCTACATAAGTTGCTCCTAATTGATCCTCATCAGTTCTACCATCTGCCCATAACCCATCTGTAGGGGCTGCTTGCCGAATTGAGTTAACAATATTTAGCTTTTCGGCAATGGTATAAATTTCAGATTTCATTAAATCGGCAATTGGACTTAGGTCTACTCCTCCATCGCCATACTTGGTGAAAAATCCAACACCGAAATCTTCTATTTTATTTCCAGTTCCAGCAACAAGCATTTTCTTAGCTCCTGCATAGGTGTAAAGCGTCGTCATTCTAAGCCTAGCTCTAGTGTTTGCCATTGTTAAGTCTCCTTTAATATCTGCTGGTATCTGTGCCGAAAGAGCATCAAAAGTACTGGTTAAGTTCACCTCACAAACACGTACATTTTTAAATGTATTTAGGAGCCAACTAGTGTGTTCTTTAGAGCGTTCAAACTCCAATTGATGTTGATGAATTGGCATTAAAATACAAAGCACCTTTTTCTTCGTTAAAGCACAAAGTGTAGAGGTTACTGCAGAATCTATTCCACCAGAAATACCCACAACAAATCCATCTGTATTCGATTTTTCGCTGTAAGATTTGAGCCAATTTGTAATGTATGTAATTCTATCTGCTGTCTTCATGTTTTTGATATAGGGCATGCAAATTTACGAAAAAAGTTTTTCTACGATTAATTCCTTTTACTTAATACTATCTTGTAACGTTTATTATTTTTACAACTTATTATATTCTTAAATGATGCGAGCACATATTGTCTATTTTTTACTTTTTCTGTTTTTAGTCTCTTGCGATTCTGATCGTATTCCTGAGGTTTCATCAGACCATTCTCAAATTGAGATCGCTCACTTTGATCATTCCTTTTTTAACATGGACAGTAGTCATCTATTACTTAGCTTGGATACATTAAAACTACAATTTCCTGAGTTCTTTGTTTCCGATCAAAAAAGCACAGCGCTCATAAACCGTTACGAAGATCCTAAAATAAGAGAATTATTTAATGCGGTTGATTCTGTCTTTTCAGATACACTAGCACTAAACAAAGAAATCATACAAAGCTTTAAGTATTTTCATCATTACTTCCCGTCTCACGATAGTTTGCAAGTGTATACTTGGGTTTCAAATTTCGAGTCCTTAAGTCCAATTACAGTTTCAGGAAACACCTTGCTCATTGCACTAGATTTCTATTTGGGAACAAATTCCAGGTTTTATAATTCAGCTCCTCAGTATCTTAAAAATGGATTTGATAAGCGTTATTTAGTATCAGATATAATGCAGTTTTACTTCCAATCAAACCTTCCATTTTCAAAAGAAAACACACTGCTTTCTTCGATGTTGTATTACGGCAAAATTCATTACCTAAGTTCCTTAATGATTCCTCACCAAAAAAGTGAATTAGTACTAAAGTATACCCCAGCTAAAATGCAATGGTGTAAGGCAAATGAGGGAAATGTATGGGCCTATTTTGTGGAAAATAATTTATTGTTTTCGAGCCAACATCAAAACAAACAGCGCTTTGTAGAAGAGGCTCCTTTTTCCAAATTTTACACCGAATTTGACACTCAAACTCCTGGAAGAATTGGTCAATGGATTGGGTGGAGGATTATAGAATCGTATATGAAGGCTCACCCAGAAAAGAGCTTAACAGACCTAATTAACGAGCAAGATGCTCAACAGATATTAAGAGAATCACGTTACAAACCAAAACAGTAATATGAAAGAGTCGGAAATTAAAATAAAAATTAGTCTAGACGAGAATAAAGTGCCTGAACAAATTTTTTGGACAGCAGAAGATGCTGGAGAAGTAAATCAAAAATCTGAGGCAGTACTCATTTCTCTTTGGGACGCCGAGAAACAAAATTCTTTAAGAATAGATTTGTGGACAAAGGAAATGAAAGTTGATGAAATGAAGACCTTCTTTCATCAAACACTAACTGCAATGACCGAAACTTTTGAACGTGCCACAGGCGACGAAAAAATGGCTGAGGACATGCGTAGGTTTTGTCAATACTTTGCAGAAGAACTCAAATTAGTGAAGGATATAAAAAAGAACTAAGCACGGCACTGTAAATTAGTTGTAAGAGTTTTAATAAAACAATTTGTAAAAAATAAAACTTTACAGCTTCCCTTTTACGGCTTCATTTGTAGCATCTATAAACTTAAGAATTTCCATTTTCCCTAAGCCACTTTCTGCAGAACTCATAAAACACTGAGGAACTTCTTCCCAAGTTTTCAGCATTTCTAATTTGTATTTACCCAAATTTTTATTGAGTTGAGAGCTGGATAATTTATCCATTTTTGTAAAAATAATTACAAAAGGAATTCCTTTGTTTCCCAGCCACTCCATAAATAGCATGTCTATTTTTTGAGGATCATGTCGAGAGTCAACCAGTACAAAAGTACAAATCAAGTTCTCACGATTCTCGAGGTAATCGTAAATAAATTTCGCAAATATAGATCTCTCTTTCTTAGAAACCTTGGCATAGCCATAGCCTGGTAAATCTACCAGAAACCAATCTTTATTAATCTTAAAATGATTAATCAATTGAGTTTTCCCTGGTCTCCCAGAAGTTTTAGCAAGCGATTTCCGGCTAGTCAGCATGTTGATTAATGACGACTTGCCCACATTAGAACGGCCAATAAATGCGTATTCAGGGATACGCTCTTTTGGACATTTTTCAAGATCGGTATTACTGATAACAAATTCAGCACTGTTAATTTTCATCCTACTGATGCTTCTTTAACCAAGCAACACAGGTGTTTGCAAAATCTACTGGATGCTCCATCATAGGGGCATGACCACATTTTGAAAACCAAAACAACTCGGAATTAGGTAACAATCTATGAAACTCATTTGCAACTTCAGGAGGTGTCACAGCATCATCTTCTCCCCAAAGTAAGCACACAGGTAGTGTCATGTTTGGAAGATCTTTTCCCATGTTATGGCGTATTGCAGATTTAGCAATTGCTAAAATCCGTAATATCTTTTCTCTTGAGTTTACAGAGTCAAACACCTCATCTACCAATTCCTTAGTAGCAACGGCTGGATCGTAAAATACATCTTGGGTCTTCTCTTTAATGTAAGAATAATCTTCTCTGCGCGGAAAAGAGTCGCCCATAGCTTTTTCATACAAGCCCGAAGAACCTGTAAGCATTAAATTCTTTACTAGCTCTGGATGATTTTTTGTGTAAATTAATCCTACATGACCACCCAAGGAATTCCCTAAAAGTGTTACATCTTTAAGTTTTAAATCCACAATAAAAGTTTCTAAAAACCTAGAAATACCTTTTGCACTCGTTTTCAAAAGAGGTAAGGTGTATATAGGTAATGAGGGGATTACCACTCTGTAGCCAGCTTCGGCTATAATTCTGGAGGTTTTTTCGAAGTTACTTAAAGCACCCATCAAGCCATGTAAGAACACTATTACAGGTCCTTGGCCAATGGTTACGTATTCGTAAGTACCATCTTTTACTATTTCGTACTTCATATTTGAAATTTTACAATGCAAAAATACTGAATATATACTTAAGTTTTGTACGATGGTCCACCGACCTTTTTTTCATCTCCATTCATCTACTACAATTACTATTTTTTCTCCTTATTTACTTGATTATAAGTAAAGTTATTAACATGGTGGTAAAATGTGGATAAAAGTGGTATATATTTGTATTCTATAAAAATTAAGCATATAAAGTGAAGAATTTAATCGGAATGTACGAATGTAGAGCTGATGCCAAAGGGCGTTTAATGCTTCCTGCTGGCCTAAAAAAACAGTTAGCTGCAGAGCTTCTGGAGGGTTTTGTATTAAAACGGTCTGTATTCAACACCTGTTTAGAGCTGCATCCAATGGCCGGTTGGAATTTAATAATGGCTGATGTGAACAAGCTAAATCGTTTTGTAAAAAAGAACAACGATTTCATTAGAATGTTTACAGCAGGCGTTCGAGTGGTTGAGGCAGATAGTACCTCAAGAATACAAATACCCAAAGACTTGATAAATTTCGCTGGAATTGACAAGCAGATGGTTTTGGCCTCTGTGGGTAGTATTGTGGAAATTTGGGACAAGGACCAATACGAGCGCATGCTTAACCAAGGCGCTGAAGAATTTGGCAATTTGGCCGAACAGGTTATGGGAAGTCCAAACAAATCCATTACGCATGACTAAGTACCACGACCCCGTATTATTAGCAGAATGTTTGGAAGGATTAAATATTGATCCAAAGGGAACCTATGTTGATGTTACTTTTGGTGGTGGAGGTCATTCTAGAGCTATAGTTTCAAAACTTAGCACCGGGCATTTATATGGCTTCGATCAAGATGATGATGCTTTAAAAAACGAAATAAAAGACGATAGATTTACCTTAATAAATGCAAATTTTAAATACTTAAAAGGTTCCTTGAGAATGTATGGAGTTAAAAAAATTGATGGACTTTTAGCCGACTTAGGTGTTTCTTCTCATCAGTTTGACGTACCAGACAGAGGTTTTTCTACTCGCTTCGAAGCGGATTTGGATATGCGTATGGATCAGAATGCAGTCTTAAATGCCTATAAAGTAATTAACGAATATACTCAAGAAGACTTACGAAACATCTTGAAGTTTTACGGCGAGCTAAAGCGCCCTGGTACTGTTGCCCGAATAATTTGTGAAGCAAGAATAAATGGGCCTATATCTACCGTGAGTGAATTGAAAAATTTACTGAAACCTTTTACGCCTGGCATGCTCGAAAATAAATTCTTTGCACAGGTTTTTCAAGCCATTCGTATTGAGGTGAACGACGAGCTTAATGTTTTAAAAGAAATGTTGTTGCAAGCAACAGACGTATTAAACCCAGGAGGTAGACTAGTGGTAATATCTTATCATTCTTTAGAAGACCGCTTGGTGAAAAACTTAATACAAAAAGGAAATTTTGAAGGAGAGTTAGCACAAGACTTTTACGGCAACAAAATTTTAAGCTTTAAAAAGATAAGTAAAAAACCAATACTGCCATCAAAAGAAGAAATAGAGCGAAATAACCGCGCCCGTAGTGCAAAATTACGCGTTGCAGAAAAATTATAATCTTGACAAAATCAAAGTGGAATATATTGTTTAATGCCTTTGGAAGTAGAGCTAAAGAGTTCTATCAAAATAAACTTGCTCCAAACAAACTAATCGCTAGCTCATGGAGCATGATTTTGTTTTTTTCCACTTTAGCGATTTTGGTTATCTACAGCTCTCATCAGATAGACCGTAAAGTTTTTAAAATTAGCAAGCTTAGTGAGCAGTTAAAAGATTTACGCTCAAAACACATTGACATGAGAACAAAATTAATGTCGCTAAGTAAGCCCACAAAAGTAGCAGAAGACCTAAAAGCAATAGGTCTTTCGGAACCTACCAAAGCGCCATTTAAAATCAAGTTTTCCGAATAAACAATGACCGACAAAAAATCCATATTTCTGAGAGTTATGCTTATTAGTTCGCTAATTACGCTTGCTGCATTGGCTGTATTTATACAGCTTTTGAGGGTTCAATCGGAAATGGAGAGTAGTTTAGGTCAAAACGATCCTATTTTAGCTTTACGAGAAATTCCATCTCCTCGGGGTAATATATACGACTTTAAGGGTAATTTATTAGCTACCTCAATGCCCGTTTACACCATTGCAATAGATGCAACACAACCGTCAGATACTTTATTTAACAATAATTATAAAGCTTTAGCTCAAGGTCTTTCTTCGTTATTTAATGATTTTAGTCCGGCACAATATCAAAAAAAAATACTGCAATCTAGAAAAACAAAAAAACAATATTTGAGGCTTAAATCTGGCGTAAGGTATTCTGAGCTTCAAGAGGTAAAAAAATTACCAATTTTAAACAAAGGTAGATTTAAAGGGGGTTTCGTGTACACACAACAAACCCATAGAATTAAGCCTTTTGGTTTTTTATGCGACCGAACTATTGGTTACGGAAGAGAAGGTCATGATGTTGGAATTGAGAAATCGTTTAACAAATACCTTAAAGGAAAAAATGGCCTGCAGATGATGCAGAAAATTAACGGAGGTGTATGGAAGCCTTTAAGTAATTCTCAAGATGTAGAGCCAGAGTCTGGAGCAGATGTTTACTCCACTATAGACATTCAAATACAAGACGTAGCACAAAAAGCATTGCTAACCAGTTTAGAAAAATTTGAAGCCGAAAGTGGTTCTGTAATTTTAATGGATGTTAAAACGGGTGCAATACGTGCTATGTCTAGTCTGCAACGCACAAAGGAGCAGAAGTACGCAGAGAACTTCAATTTTGCTTTTGGAGCGGCATACGAACCAGGCTCTACTTTTAAACTCGCCTCACTATTAGTTGCGCTGGAAGAAGGGAAAATAGATACCTCAACCATAGTGGATACTAAAAATGGAGTCTTTCAATTTTACGATAGAAAAATGAAAGACTCAAATGCTAACCGAGGAGGCCACGGAAAAATATCTATTGCTCGAGCTTTTGAAGTGTCTTCTAATATTGGAATTGCGAGAACTATAGTTGATCTATATGAAGACAAACCACAAGAATTTATAGATCGATTAGCTCGTTTGGGCGTAAGTAATAAGTTAGATTTTGAGCTTTTAGGAGAGGCAGAACCTTGGATTAAAAACCGAAGTGATTCTACCTGGTCTGGTGTTTCATTACCCTGGATAGCTTATGGATACGAATTAAAAATGAGTGCCTTACAAATTTTAGCTCTTTACAACGCAGTAGCTAATAATGGCGAGTTGGTAAAACCCTATTTGGTAGATAGAATACAACAAGGGGAGCATATTGTTAAATTACAAAAAGTGGAAGTTTTAAAACCCAGTATATGCTCCAATAAAACCACATCTATACTTCAAGATTTGTTGGTGGGTGTTGTACAAAATGGAACTGCCAAAAATATATATTCAAAAGAACATACCTGTGCTGGAAAAACAGGAACCGCAAAAATTGCGAGTAAGGGCGGTTATGGCTCAGAGTATAGAGCCTCTTTTGCAGGTTATTTTCCAGCTAAAAACCCTAAATATTCTTGTATTGTAGTGGTTACAAAACCAAAAAAAGAACTTGGTTTTTACGGTAACATAGTAGCTGCTCCTGTGTTCCAAGAAATTAGAAATGCCTTGTATGCAGAGGAGCCTGTGCTGGTGCCTGAGCTAAAGGGAACTCTTGCAAACAATTATACCGGTACAACCATCGAGTTGAATTCCCTACATAAAGAGTTGTCTTATCCAATACATACTACTTCTTCAAATGATGCATGGTTAATAGCATCTAAAGAGGGTTTTAAGGAGCGAAATTTCGAAACAGACATTATGCCTAACCTAAAGGGAATGTCATCTATGGACGCCATTTACTTATTAGAAAATAGAGGCTTATCTGTAGAAATACTCGGAAAAGGAAAAGTAAAAACACAATCTCTAAAAGCAGGAGCTAAAATTAAAGAAAATCAAAAAGTAACACTAAGCCTATTGTAATGAAATTGCTAAAAGACCTATTGTATAAAGTAGATTTAGAACTTATTGAAGGAAGCACAAATATTGCGATTCCTCATATTTGTTTTGACTCTAGATTTGTGCAAAAAGATAGTCTGTTTGTTGCTGTAAAAGGAACTCTTTCTGACGGGCATTCTTTTATACAAAGTGCTCTTAAAGATGGTGCTGTTGTTATAGTTTGCGAAGAGTTACCCAAAAACATAAATTCTAATGTAGCGTATGTAAAAGTACCTAATGCAGCAAAAGCTCTCGGGGTTATTGCTTCAAACTTTTACGATAATCCATCCGAAAAAATTAAACTTGTAGGTGTAACAGGAACCAATGGAAAAACAACTGTTGCAACATTGCTCTACAATCTATTTCAAGCACTCGGACTTAAAGCAGGACTATTGTCTACTGTTGTTTATAAAATAGGCCCCAGCTCATTAAACGCTACACATACAACACCGGATGCCATCCGTATAAATCAATTGATTTATGAAATGGTTGAAAGTGGCTGCAAATATTGTTTTATGGAAGTAAGCTCGCATGCAATAGATCAAGGAAGAATTGTAGGCTTAGATTTTGACATTGCTTTATTCACAAACATCAGTAGAGACCACCTCGATTATCACAAAACATTTGACGATTATATACTAGCCAAGAAGCAATTTTTTGACCTACTGTCTTCAAAAGCTACTGCCATAGTAAATAAAGATGACAAACATGGTACTACCATGTTACACCATTCAAAAGCAACTAAAAAGACTTTTGCTTTGCGCTCCAATGCCGATTATAAATGCAAAATAATCGAAAGTCAATTTAGTGGTTTACACCTAAATGTAAACGGGCAAGATGTATACACAAAGCTAATTGGTCATTTTAATGCAGCAAACCTATTGCTTAGCTATGCCGCTGCAATCGAGCTTGGTGAAGATGCGCTTCAAGTACTCACTGTTTTGTCCTCTCTAAATGCAGTAGATGGTAGGTTTCAGCAGTTTAAAACAGAAACAGGAATTACAGCTATAGTAGACTATGCGCACACACCTGATGCCTTAGAAAATGTTTTGAATACAATAGATGACATACGTTCAGGAAAAGAAAAAGTTGTTTGTATCATTGGATGCGGTGGCGATAGAGACCATGGTAAAAGACCACTAATGTCTGCTTCTGCATGCAAATGGGCCGATCAAGTTATTTTAACTTCTGATAATCCACGAAACGAAGACCCAAAAGTAATTATTGAACAGATGAAATTGGGCCTAAGTAATTCTCAATTGAGAAAAATAGTAAGTATTGAAGACAGAAAGGAAGCTATAAACTTAGGTTTATCGCTATGCAGTACGGGAGATATTTTATTGGTTGCTGGAAAAGGACATGAAAAATACCAAGAAATTAAAGGAGAACGATTTCCTTTTGATGACTTGGCTGTTTTAAAAGCACATTTTAAAGACTAAACATATGCTGTATTATTTATTCAAGTTTTTACACGAAACAATCGACCTACCTGGAGCTGGAGTGTTCCAATATATTTCTTTTAGAGCTGCAATGGCAGTTATTGTATCCTTGTTAATATCCATGATCTTTGGTAAAACTATTATTAAGTATTTGGCAAAAAAACAAGTAGGAGAAAGTATACGAGACTTAGGTTTAGCAGGGCAAACAGAAAAAGCGGGTACTCCGACTATGGGAGGCATCATTATTCTTAGTGCCATTTTAATTCCAACCTTATTATTCGCAAAACTCGATAATATTTATATTATCCTAATGCTAATTACCACTGTTTGGATGGGTCTTATTGGCTTTTTAGACGACTATATAAAAGTGTTTAAAAAAGACAAAGATGGTTTAGCTGGTAAATTTAAAATTCTTGGACAAGTATCCTTAGGAATCATTGTAGGGTCTATACTGTATTTCCATCCAGACGTGGTCATGAGAGATCAAGTAAAAACAAGCACTAATAACTCCGAAATAGTTTATACTCAAACGGATATCAAGTCTACCATGACGACGATTCCTTTCTTTAAAAACAACGAATTTGATTACTCCGATGTTATATCATGGGCAGTAGACAAGGCCGAAGATTGGGCTTGGTTGGTCTTTATACCAATGGTTATTTTTATTGTAACTGCCGTTTCAAACGGAGCAAATCTTACCGACGGAATAGATGGCTTGGCAACAGGTACTTCTGCTATAATTGGACTTGTATTGGCCGTATTTGCATACGTATCTGGTAACATTATTTTTGCGGAGTATTTAAACATTATGTACATACCTAATTCCGGAGAATTGGTCATCTTCATCTGTTCTTTTGTAGGAGCTTGCTTTGGTTTTTTATGGTACAACTCTTACCCAGCTCAAGTATTTATGGGCGATACAGGGAGTTTAGCCATTGGAGCTATTATTGGAGTTTTTGCCATAGCAATCCGCAAAGAATTACTTATTCCTATAATATGTGGAATCTTTTTTGTCGAAAATTTATCGGTGGTTTTACAGGTTACTTATTTTAAATATACTCGAAAAAAATATGGAGTAGGAAAACGAATATTCCTCATGTCGCCTCTTCATCATCATTATCAAAAAGCAGGCTTACACGAAAGTAAAATAGTTTCTCGATTTTGGATTGTAGGAATTATGCTTGCAATATTAAGTTTTGTTACGCTAAAACTTCGCTAAAATGATCGCAGTATTAGGAGCCGGAGAAAGTGGTATTGGCGCAGCAATTTTGGCAAAAAAAAATGGCTTAGAGGTTTTTGTAAGTGACTTTGGTTTGATAAAAGAACATTTTAAAGCCGAGCTAAATAAAAACAACATAAGTTGGGAAGAAGGCTTGCATAGTGAGGAGAAAATACTCTCTGCCGATTTGCTTATTAAAAGCCCCGGAATACCAGAAACTAAGTTTTTGGCAAAAGTAAGAAGTAAAGGGATAGAAGTTCTTTCAGAAATTGAGTTTGCATCACGATTTTGCAAAGGTAAAATCATTGCAATTACAGGTAGTAATGGTAAAACTACCACTGCAACCTTGTTAAATCACCTCCTTAAAGGAGCCAATTTTGACGTTTGTTTAGCTGGAAATATAGGCGCTAGTTTTGCGCGATCCTTGGCCAAGGCTGATCATGATTATTGGGTTTTGGAACTGAGTAGTTTTCAGCTCGATGATATTCATCAGTTTAAGCCATTTATTGCTATTGTGCTTAACCTTAGCCCTGATCATTTAGATCGATATCAGGGTAAAATGGAAAATTACGTTGCCTCAAAAATGAGAATTACCGAAAATCAAACTAAGGACGATTATTTTATTTATTGGAGCAACGACGCATGGCTTAAAAAGAATATACACAAAGTAAAGGCACAATTGCTACCCTTTGGAGAACAAATTAGTTCCAAAGGTGCAAGCCTTATTGGCAACAAAATTAACATTAATAGTAACCTAGAGCAGTTAACTATGAATATACATGAATTAGCATTACAAGGTAAGCACAATAGTTATAACTCTATGGCTGGAGGTATTGCAGCAAAATTATTGGGCATTACAAATGATATTGTTAGAGATTGCCTCTCAGACTTCGAAAAAATTGAGCATCGCTTAGAGCCGGTACTTCAAGTGTATGGGGTAGATTATATCAACGACTCTAAGGCAACCAACGTAAATGCTACTTGGTATGCCATTGACAGTATGTCTCGGCCAGTAGTTTGGATTTGTGGCGGGATAGATAAAGGCAATAATTATGAAGATTTGATTCCTCTTGTATCAAAAAAAGTAAGTTCTATTATTTGCTTAGGACTAGACAATTCTAAACTAATTAAAACTTTTGGAGCTAGTGTGGAGGTAATAACAGAGGCAAATTCCATGAGATCTGCCGTTAAGATGGCGTATAAATTAGCCAACAAAGGCGATGCCGTATTATTGTCTCCTGCCTGTGCAAGCTTTGATTTATTTGCAAATTACGAAGACCGAGGCAGACAGTTTAAAAAACAAATAAGACTATTGTAAATTGACTTGGACAGACCACATAAAAGGAGATAAATACATCTGGACGATTGCTGTTTTGCTCTCACTAGTATCCATTGTTCTTGTGTACAGTGCAAGTTCTCATTTAGCCTTTGCTTACAAGCAAGGAGATACGATGTCTTTTTTAATTAAGCACCTGTTCCACTTAGGAATTGGCTTTTTCATCATGTGGATGCTCTCTAAAATACCCTTCAAGTACTTTTACAACAGTTGCTTACTTATTTTTGGCTTTGCAGTTCTGTTGGTTTGTTGGGCTATAAGCGGTGGCGAGTCTATAAACGGCGCAAATGCCAGTAGATGGATCAGGGTTGCGGGCTTTACGTTTCAGCCTTCTGAGCTGGCAAAAGTATCTTTATTTGTTCTTTTAGCCAGAAATTTGGTTCACTACAAAGACAAGCTAAAATCCTTTAAACATTCGTTTGTTCCTATTCTAGGTCCTGTAATTTTAATCTGCGGATTAATACTTCCTTCTAATTTTTCTACATCTGCCATCATTTTTATGATTAGTTTTTTGATCATGTTTGTTGGAAGATACTCGTTAAAATGGTTGAGTATTATGCTTTTTATTGGGCTGGGTTCATTAGCCTCCTTTTACCTTGTTGTAACCACTTACCCAACTATTAGTAATCGAGTTGCCACATGGAACTCTCGTATCGAGTGTTACTTTGATAATGATTGTATTAGTTACCAGGTTCACCATGCGAAAATGGCAATAGCGCGCGGTGGAATTTGGGGAAAAGGTCCCGGAAAGAGCGTCGAAAAAAACTTCTTACCTCAATCTTCTTCCGATTTTGTTTACGCTGTTATTATTGAAGAATATGGAAGATTTGGAGGTTTGTTTGTTATCTTTTTGTACATAAGTTTACTCTTTAGAGTACTAAAAATTGCCAGTAAATGTGACGATGACTTTGCCGTTTTAATGGTTATAGGTTTAGGTATTTCTATCGTTTCTCAAGCATTTATTAATATGGCTGTTGCTGTGAGTTTACTCCCTGTTACCGGGCAAACACTTCCTTTAATTAGTGCAGGAGGCTCTTCTGTTTGGATGACATGCGCAGCATTAGGTTTAATTTTGAGTATTAGTAATGGTTTGCCAAAACCAGAAAGTGCAGAGCCAAATGACTAAAAAAATTCTAATTAGTGGTGGAGGTACAGGAGGACACATTTTTCCTGCAATAGCAATTGCCAAAGAGTTGAAAAAGCGAAACGAAAATATAGACTTACTGTTCGTTGGTGCCTCCGACCGTATGGAAATGGAGAAAATTCCTGCAGCAGGGTTTAAAATTATTGGACTTTGGATTTCTGGTTTTCAGCGATCACTCTCGCCTAAAAACCTACTTTTTCCAATCAAATTACTTTTTAGCATTGTACAATCTTTCTTCGTAATACTTCGTTTCAAACCGCATGTTGTAATCGGTACAGGCGGATTTGCAAGTGGACCAATCCTATGGGTTGCCTCCCTTTTAAAAATACCAACACTTATACAAGAACAAAACTCATACCCAGGTATTACCAATAAAATATTAGCTACTAGCGTAACCAAAATTTGTGTCGCTTATCCAAAATTAGAACGCTTTTTTCCTGCGAATAAACTGCTGCTAACTGGAAACCCTATCCGCTCGGAAATAGAGTTTTCAAATTACAAAAAGAATGAAGCTTTAGCGGCTTATGGATTTACTTCAGACAAGCCTACTGTATTTATTGTAGGAGGAAGTTTAGGAGCCAAACGCATAAACGAAACAGTTTTGGCAAACAGTGCATGGTTTGCATCTAACCAGGTTCAGTTAATTTGGCAAACGGGAAACTTATATTTTGATAGATGTATAAAAGCACAAAGCACCCTAGGTTCTGGAGCTCAAGTAAAGGCCTTTATTAGCGATATGGCATTAGCTTATGCAGCTGCAGATGTCGTAATTTCAAGAGCGGGAGCTATTGCTTTATCAGAGCTAACTTCTCTAGGCAAAACCTCCATTTTAATCCCCTCACCTAATGTTGCCGAAGATCATCAAAAGAAAAACGCTTTGTCTCTAGTGAAAAATCATGCTGCTATTTTAGTAGAAGAAAAAGATATGGACAATCAGCTCTTTGAAGCCTTAAAATTAGTTTTGGAGAATCCGCAAAAACAAAAAGAATTGGCGGCCAATTGTAAAAGCATGGCACAGCCAAAAGCAGCACATAAAATTGTAAATCTAATAGAACAAATTTGCAATGATTAAATTTAACCATTTAAAACAAATTTATTTTCTCGGTATTGGGGGGATTGGCATGAGTGCCTTAGCTCGCTATTTTGCTGAGTTGAATTACGAGGTTGCAGGATACGATAAAAGTAGCTCCGGAATAACTCGATCCTTAGAACAAGCATCTTGTACTGTGTTTACTAAAGACGAGGTAGCATCTATACCAAGTTCGTTTAACAACCCAAACTATGTTTTAATTGTTTACACACCAGCAATTTCGGAGCACAGCACTCTTTTCCAGTATTTTAAAAAACAAGGATATCAATTGTGTAAACGCGCCGAAGTTTTAGGAGCCATTACACAAGATAAAAAGTGCTTAGCCATAGCCGGCACGCATGGTAAAACAACCATATCTAGCATGTTATCTTATATATTAAGCGATAATAATATAGACTGCTCTGCATTTCTTGGCGGAATAGCAACTAACTTTAATTCTAACCTCAGAATCGGTTTAGATGATAGTACCGTTGTAGAAGCTGATGAGTTTGACCGTTCTTTTTTACAACTTCACCCAAATTGGATTTTAATTAGTTCTACAGACGCCGATCATTTAGATATTTATGGAACACCAGCAGATTTATTGAGTTCTTTTAAGCTTTTTTCTGACAAGGTAAGTAGCCGCAACTTAATCGTAAAAGAGGGTTTACCCATAGCATCAGAATACACCTATGCTCTGGACTCTAGTACCGCAAATTTTTCGGCTCAGAACATACGCGTAGAAAATGGTAGCTACCATTTTGACATACTTCATCCAAAAGGGCTTTGTACTAATGTGATCTCTGGTTTGCCAGGAATTCATAATGTAGAAAATTCCATTGCAGCATTTTCTATAGCCTATTTTAATGGCGTAAAGCCAGAAAATATTACTCGGTCAATAAGCTCATTTTTAGGCGTAAAAAGAAGATTTGATATACACGTAAAAACCACCAACCAAGTTTATATTGATGATTACGCCCACCATCCTAAGGAAATTGAAATGGCTATTCGCTCTGCAAGAGATTTGTATCCAAACAGAGAATTAACCGTAATTTTTCAACCACATTTATTTTCCAGAACTAGAGATTTTATGGACGATTTCGCCACAGCTTTGTCTGCAGCAGATTGTGTAATGCTTTTAGAGGTGTATGCAGCAAGAGAGTTGCCTATAAATGGTGTAAACTCTAAGGTGTTGTTAGAAAAAATTAAAACCAAAAATAAAGGATTGTATACAAAAGAAGCCTTCCCTGAAGCTATTGCAAACACTGAATTGTTAATGACTCTTGGAGCTGGTGATGTTGACACATTAATACAGCCGATTAAAACGCTTTTAACACAATGAAAAAAGCCTTAAACATTGTTTGTTTTTTACTTGGATGCTCATTGCTTGTTTTCTTGTTTTTTACAAGCCAAAAAAATAGAGGAAATGTGCTTTGCAAGAGTATCGAAATATCGGTAAATACCGAAAATGATTTACATTTTGTAAATGCCCAAGTCGTGCAAGAATTATTACTGGAAGTGCAGGATTCAATCGTTGGAAAGCCCCACGAAGATATAAACATTTATTTGTTAGAAGAATTCGTGACAGAGCATCCTAATATTGAGAAAGCAGAATTATATTTAGCTCTTAACGGCAACTTGTGTGTAGACGTTAAACAACGTAAACCTATAGCTAGAGTATACGATAAAAAGGAGTCCTATTACCTAGATTCAGAATTAGAACCAATGCCTCTGTCTGATAAGTATAGTGCTAGAGTTTTACTTGTACATTGTAGCGAATTGACAATTGAAAGAAGGGAAATAGTACGAACTATTTTTGAGCTTATCGATAAAGATGCTTTTTTAAAAGCACAAATAACAGCTATAGAGTTCGACGAAAACGACGACATTATTATGCATCCCCGTATGGGAGCGCATAAAATTATTTTTGGAGCTGCACAGGGTTTATTACAGAAGTTTGAAAACTTAAAGCTTTTTTACCGTCAAGGGTTAGAAAAGGTGGGTTGGGACAGATACTCAAGCATCAGCTTGAAATTTGAGAACCAAGTGGTTTGTACAAAAAGATAGAGTAATGGAACAAAGAGAAATTGCGGTAGGTTTAGATATTGGTACAACTAAAATTGTAACTATTGTTGGACGCAAAAATGAATTCAACAAAATTGAAATCTTAGGATTTGGAAAAGCCAAATCTTTAGGAGTTCAACGTGGTGTAGTTTCTAACATTACCCAAACCATCGATTCTATAAAGCATGCCATTTTAGATGCTGAGGCGGACTCTGGATCTAAAATAACCAACTGTGTAGTTGGAATTGCCGGGCAACACATCAGAAGTTTACAACACAGCGATTATATTCTGAGAGAGAATGCCCAAGAAGTAATTACTCAGGCAGATGTAGATTTACTTGTACAAAACGTACATAAATTAGTGATGTTACCAGGAGAGGAAATTATACATGTATTGCCCCAGGAGTTTAAAATTGATGGAGAGCCAAACATTAGCGAACCTATCGGTATGCTTGGTCGCAGATTAGAGGCAAATCTTCATATTGTAGTAGGCCAAAAAGCGGCTATAGGCAATATTTTTTCGTGTGTTAAAAAATCGAAGCTCGATGTATCAGGAATTACCCTAGAGCCCTTAGCATCAGCAGATGCAGTTTTAAGTGATGAAGAACGTGAAGCGGGTGTTTGCCTGGTAGATATTGGAGGAGGAACAACCGATGTTGCGATTTTTAAAGATGGCATTATTCGCCATACTGCCGTTATTCCATTTGGTGGAAATGTTATTACCGAAGACATAAAGGAAGGTTGTTCTATTATAGAAAAGCAAGCCGAGCTATTAAAGGTGAAGTTTGGCTCTGCTTGGCCCGGAGAAAATAGCGATAATGAAATTGTTTCTATACCGGGATTAAGAGGTAGAGAACCCAAAGAAATATCCCTTAAAATGCTCTCCAAAGTAATACATGCCCGACTCGTAGAAATTATAGATCAGGTGTATTTAGAGATTAAAAATTACGGAAGTGACGAAAGTAAAAAGAAATTAATTGCAGGAATTGTTCTTACCGGTGGTGGGTCTCAATTAAAACATATCAAACAATTGTTTGAATATGAAACAGGAATGGATACTCGCATTGGATATCCAAACGAACATTTAGGTAAAGGTGACAAACCCGAGCTCGAAAGCCCAATGTATGCAACCGCAATTGGCTTACTAATGAAAGGCATTGAGGAGAATGAAAAGCATCCACAACCTAAAGAACAAGTTGAGTTGCCTATAAACCCTACAGACATTCCTTTAGATCAAGTAGAAGGCGACAAGGACTCTTATACAAAACCTACACAACCAGTAACTCAACGTAATGCTTCAGTTTTTGATAAGTGGGCAAACAAGTTGCTGGATTTTTTAGCAAACGAAGATTAACAATTATAAAGCTCTAAATTATGACAAATTTAGATTTTGATTTACCACAAAATCAATCCTCCTCCATAAAAGTTATTGGAGTAGGAGGTGGAGGTAGTAATGCTGTAAATTACATGTACATTAATGGCATTAGAGGTGTAGATTTTGTGGTGTGCAATACCGATCAACAAGCTCTAGACGATAGTCCGGTACCCAATAAAATCCAACTTGGCGTATCTGTAACCGAAGGTTTAGGTGCTGGAGCAGACCCTCTAAGAGGTAAGTTTGCTGCAGAAGAAAACATTGCAGACGTTGTTGCCGTTTTAGAAAACAACACTAAAATGGTTTTTATAAATGCCGGAATGGGTGGCGGTACAGGTACAGGTGCTGCTCCAGTAATTGCAAAAGCCGCAAAAGATTTAGATATTCTTACCGTTGCTGTGGTTACCATTCCTTTTGAGTTTGAAGGTGTGCAAAGGATGACGCAAGCTCGAGAAGGTATTGAAGAACTAAAACAACATGTAGACTCTCTTATTGTGATCAATAATAATAAGTTGAGAGAGATTTATGGGAAATTAGGCTTCAAGTCTGGATTTGCTAAAGCAGACGAAATTTTAGCTACCGCCTCTAGAGGTATTGCTGAAGTAATTACACAAACCGGTCATTTAAATATTGATTTAAACGATGCCAGAACGGTTCTTGCTAATAGCGGAACTGCTATTATGGGAACAGGAACTGCTACCGGAGATGAGCGAGCTATGCGAGCCGTAAAAAGCGCAATAGAGTCTCCTCTTTTAGACAACAATCACATTCGTGGTGCTAAGAAAGTTCTATTGCTCATTGTTTCTGGAGCCGAAGAGGTTACCTTCGAAGAAATGGGTATTATTTCTGATTTTATTCAAGATCAAGTTACCGTAGAAGGCGGCGTTCCCGCAGACATAATTATGGGAGTTGCCGAAGATGAAGAGTTGGGCGAGGCCGTTAATGTTACTGTTGTAGCTACAGGTTTTCACGAAGGTCAAGTTGTAAATCCGCTTACTGGAATACCTGAAAAAGTGAAACATGATTTGGACGATGATGCCCCTGTAAATTCAGTTGTTAATGAGCCCATACCCAAAACTATAACGATTGCTGAACCAATGCAGGTTGAAGTTAAACACCTCTTAGAGGATGTTATGCCAGAAAATTCCGTATATCAATCAATAGAAGAGGTATTTAGTACCGATATTACAGAAGAAACGAATCATGAATCTCGCCATCAGGTAAGCATGTCTTTTGAGTTTGATATAGAAGAATCTCAATCGGAAGTATTTGCTAATGATGATGCACTCATTGAAAATCTCATGGAAGCTCCAGAAGATTTATCAAACAGTTCGACTCAGCTTGCAAGTGTGGGTTCTAAAAATGAAGAAGAAAGTACTGAAAGTCAGTCTGCTACAGAAGTCATCGAGGATCAAGCTGTATTTGCTTTAAGCCAAGAACCTGTAATCAATAATGAGCTAGAAAAACCAGACTTAATTCTAGAAAGCTCATCTGATAAAATTGTACATACTTTAAGTTTAGAAGAAGAAGAAGAAGAAGAAGAAGAAGTTTTTGGTTTTGAACCTAGCCAAGACTTTACTTCTGAGCCGCATTTAGCTGAACCAGTTTTGGAACCTAGCCTTGCGCCAGAAATTACCCATAAGATCCAAGAAAGCACTCCTATTGAAGCTCTTGAAGAGCTTGCGGAATTAGAAATTGAGACTCGAGAACAGTCTGATGATAATGAGGTTGATCAACCTATAATTTCTAAGGAGAAAACCATTATTACGCTATCCTCACACAGCGATACCGTACAAGAACAAATAGAACGTGCTCAAAAAAGAAAAGACCGCTTGCAGAAGTTTAATTATAGATTTAGAAACAACTCTGCAATAGACAGCGCCGAGCAAGAACCTGCCTATAAAAGGCAAGGCATTGAGTTAAACGATATAGCGCATTCAGCAGACGAATTACTCTCCAGAATGAGTTTGACAACAAATGAAGTTGGAGAAGTAGAGCTAAAGAGTAGAAATTCTTTTCTACACGATAACGTAGACTAATAAAAAATTATGAGTTTGAAATCGAAAATTATGCCTGCAATGAAAGAGGCAATGAAAGCTAAAGATAAAGTTGCTTTAGAAACACTTAGAGCTATTAAAGCTGAGCTAATGCTAGCTGAAACTGCAACCGGTTCTGTAGGCGAAATGAGCACTGCTGATGAGATTAAGCTTTTAATGAAAATGATGAAGCAACGCAAGGATGCGGCAGCTATATATATCGAGCAGGGCAGGTCTGATTTAGCTGAAGATGAGCTTGTTCAGACAAAAATTTTAGATATATTTTTACCTCAGCAACTTTCCCTCGAAGCGTTAGAGAAAGAGGTAGCTCAAATTATTGAAAGAGTCGGTGCAACCGGACCCGCAGACATGGGAAAGGTTATGGGCATCACTTCTAAAGAATTGGCCGGTAAAGCAGAAGGCAGAGCCATAGCAACTATGGTAAAAACGCTTTTAAATAAGTAAAATAAAATCTTTTGTAAGCCATGCATCCCTACCTAATATACATAATTTAGGGTTTCATTAAAGTTACGATCTCCATTGCAGTCTATTGATATAGCAATAGAATTTTGATTTTCTTGGTTTAGAGTTGTTAGGTTAAACGAACTAGATTCTTGAACAGTATCTGTGCATGGTCCTTCGCCATTATCAAATCTAAGTTGCAATCGAGCGAGTAACGTAGATGATGAATCTACTAAATGATATAGGTTTAACCGAGTATCATTACATCCACCCAAATAACTGTAGTTAACAGTAATGCAATTATTTGCAATACTAACTTGTTCTATATGTAAACTATCTTTAGGTAATTGTGTATCGAATTCTTCTGTACTAAACAGATCTCTACAATCCATATTGAATAAAATAGAACATAGAACATCGATGGATTCACTCCCTCCGCAGTTGGGTGTGTTTTCCGATGGAATGCGGTTTATAAAATAATACTGATCTTTTTCCCAAAGTGTACCTTCCGGCGCATAATCTACCTCAAAAAATGTTGTGAGATCGCTTAAAAGAGTGCAATTTTCATCTGTTGCAAAAACCATTAAAGTATCGTTATAGCTGCAAGTATGATCGCATTGGCCTTGAGTGTACAGGTTTACGCCTGCTTTGTTTTCTGCTTCACAGGCATTGTTATAGGTTGTATTATTGCAGCCACAAACGGGGCTAAAATCTTTAGGGCACAATACTGTTGCATCTATAGTACTTTCATTTACACATACGGCCTTATCTTCTATACAAGAGGAGGTAAGTTGAGAAAACACAAATACTAAAATGAATTTTTTCATTGCACTAATTTAGAATTATTTTTTCAATAAGCTCTTGTGTTACCATTTTGTGAGTTAATAAAAACCCCATTTCATAGAAATGGGGTTTTAAGAAATTTCATAATAATCAACTTTACATCATTCCTGGCATTCCGCCTGGCATACCACCAGCCATCGGTGCTGAGTTTTCTTCAGGAATATCAGCAAGCACACACTCAGTAGTAAGAAGCATTCCGGCAACAGAAGCCGCATTTTCTAGAGCTACTCTTGTAACCTTTGTAGGGTCAATAATCCCAGCTTCTAACATTGGCTCGAAGGTGTCCGTTTTAGCATTGTACCCAAAATCAGCTTTCCCTTCTTGTATTTTTGATACAACTACGGCTCCTTCGCCTCCTGTATTTGCTACAATTTGTCGTAAAGGAGCTTCTAAAGCTCGAACAATAATTTGTACACCTGTAAGCTCATCTTCATTTTCTACCTCGATGTTGTTAAGAGCAGCAGCAGCACGAACTAAGGCTACTCCACCTCCAGGAACAATACCTTCCTCAACTGCAGCACGCGTTGCGTGAAGCGCATCATCTACGCGATCTTTCTTTTCCTTCATTTCAATTTCTGAAGCAGCTCCCACATAAAGTACAGCTACTCCGCCGGCTAATTTTGCTAAACGCTCCTGTAGTTTTTCTCGGTCGTAATCAGAGGTAGTAGATTCCATTTGCGCTTTAATTTGATTTACACGCAACTTAATCTGATCCGTTTCTCCTTTTCCATTAACAACTGTTGTGTTGTCTTTGTCTATTACGATTTTATCTGCCTGTCCCAGCATTTCTATAGTAGCGTTCTCTAATTTAAATCCACGTTCTTCAGAAACTACGGTACCACCGGTAAGAATAGCTATATCTTCTAGCATCGCTTTTCTACGATCGCCAAAACCTGGGGCCTTTACTGCAGCAATTTTTAAACTACCTCTAATTTTATTTACCACTAATGTTGCCAAAGCTTCTCCATCAACATCTTCTGCAATAATGAGTATTGGTCTACTCGTTTGGCTGGTTTGTTCTAGTATTGGGAGCATGTCTTTCATATTAGAAATCTTCTTATCGTATATTAAGATAAAAGGACTTTCTAGTTCCGCTTCCATTTTTTCTGGATTCGTAACAAAATAAGGTGAGAGGTATCCTCGGTCAAATTGCATTCCTTCTACAATTTCAACAGTTGTTTCGGTACCCTTTGCTTCTTCAACGGTAATAACACCTTCTTTTTTAACTTTCTCCATCGCTTGTGCGATAAGTGTACCAATAGAGTTGTCGTTGTTCGCCGAAATAGAAGCAACTTGTTTAATCTTGTCTAGGTTGTCTCCAACTTCAATCGATTGTTTTTGTAATTCTGAAACAACCTTTTTTACTGCCTTATCAATTCCTCTTTTTAAATCCATAGGATTGGCTCCAGCGGCAACATTTTTTAATCCTGTTGCTACAATTGCTTGAGCTAATACGGTTGCTGTTGTGGTACCATCGCCTGCAATGTCTGCGGTTTTAGAAGCTACTTCTTTTACCATTTGAGCACCCATGTTTTCTACCGGGTCTTCTAACTCTATTTCTTTAGCTACCGAAACACCGTCTTTTGTAATGGTAGGAGCCCCAAATTTGCGGTCTATAATTACGTTGCGCCCTTTAGGGCCTAAGGTTACCTTTACTGCATTAGCCAAAGCATCTACACCTCTTTTTAGTGCGTCTCTTGCTTCTATATCGAATGTTATATTTTTTGCCATTTTGTTTTTTTAGATAATTGCTAACAGATCAGATTCTTTCATGATCAGGTAATCGTTGCCTTCAAGCTTTAATTCTGTGCCCGCATATTTACCGTACAAAACAGTGTCGCCAATTTTTACGGTCATTTCAATATCTTTTGTTCCATTTCCTACTGCAACCACAATTCCTTTTTGGGGTTTTTCTTGAGCAGTATCTGGTATAATAATTCCGGATATTGTGGTAGTTTCAGCTGCAGATGGTTCTATTAGAACTCGGTCTGCAAGAGGCTTTATGTTTGGTGTGTTCATCTTATTGAAAATTAGGTGTATTAAATTTTATAAGTGTAACTCAGAAAGTATGCCAACTGTATTTTGGTGTCATCTTGTCTTGCTGTCTGTAAATTTAGCATAAAAAAAGCCAAGCTTGTAAGCCTGGCTTTTTTATAATTCTAAATGAGCTTATTCGGTAACTTCTGGCGTTGTATCAGGAACAAAGTCCTCTGCGCTGTCTTCTACTTGCTCTATAATATCGGATTGATTTACGCCTTCTCCACGCTCTATAGCGAAGTTAGAAAGTAAGGTTAATGCAACCAGTACTAAAGCTAAGCTCCAAGTACTTTTTTCCAAAAAGTCTGAGGTTTTCTTAACACCCATAAATTGGTTACCATCGCCAAATGTAGAGGCTAAACCACCACCTTTAGGATTTTGAACAAGGATTACTAATAATAGTAATGCGCAAGTAATAAGTATTAAAATTGAAAATAATCCGTACATATCTATGGGTTTATTTGTTTAATGGCTTTAATTTGGTCTGCAAATAAACCACTTTTTTGTGGATATTTCAAACTTAAAATTTCGTAGGCTGTAATTGCTTTATTGTAATGACCTTGTTCTAGGTAAACTTTGGCTAATGTTTCGGTCATAATACTCTTGTTCTCTAGTAAACTTTCCTTTGCCATTGCGCTTGGAGAGAAGAATTCTTTCTTAGGTTTCGCTTTCTTAACCGTCTTCGCAATAAATTCAACAATTTTATCTGTTTTTTCTATTGGCTTTAATGGAGCAGTCTCTGGAGGCACCTCTTTTCTATTTATCGGAGTTACTTTGGTTAATTTAAGCCATTCGCTAAATGAATGTGTCTCCGAAGAATTAAAATCTAAAGGTTTACCAAGACTTAATTTTTTTTCTGGAGTCTCGTTTATGGCTTCCGTTTTAGCTGTGAGAACTTCTTTTACACTAGTTTGCTTTACGGTTTGTGTAATGTACTCAAATAGCAACCTTCTGTTACCAGAGAGTGCAGCTGTATGTTTAAGTTCTTTATTGTATCTATCGCTTTGGTTCAGCTTTAAGGCTTTCAGCCTAATCTTATGTAATGAAGCACAGTAAGGATGTTCATCGCATAATAGATCCAGTTCCAATAGATGTTTCTTTTGAATACTCTCCGCTTTACTTATCAGTTCTATAAATTGACTACTTACCATCTTACCAATTTACAACTGATTTGTTAAAAATGTCTTCAATTAATTCCGTTATAATTTCGTCTATTAAACCTTCTTCTACCGCAGATAAATTTATATTACTGTCAAAATCAGCATAACGGCTAAAGCTTTGTTCGAAAGATTTATCGAGCTCTAACTTGTTGTCAAACCGTACAAATACTTTAATGGTTAATCGGTTTTGGTTTGCTATATCGCTTGAACTTATGCTAATAGGCCTAACTTGATAGTCGCTTATATAGCCTTCAAAGTGAAGGTCTCCATTGGTACGTACATTGTTTAAATTGGTTTGCTGAATAAACCGATCCTGCAGCGCATCGGTAAATTTATAACTTAAAGTAGGTTGTACTAATGATGCTTGGTTTTGAAAGAATGGAATAGAAACAGTCTTTGCATCCACATTAATATCTGCGCCCGTAAAAGTATAGATTCCGCAACTACAGATTAAATTAATACAAATGAAAAGAGAGGTTAATTTGGCCATTTTATAAATTGAATTGTTTAATTTTTCGGTAAAGAGTTCGTTCTGAAATTCCTAATTCGGAAGCGGCTCCTTTTCTTTTACCTCTGTGTTTTTCCAGTGCATTTTTTATCATCTCAATTTCTTTGTCTTGCAAGGATAAAGATTTTTGATGAATTGTTTTGTCTAATTGCTTCGGTTTAGTTTCTGTTTGAACCTCTGGGTTTGGCAGTAAAATAGCTTGCCTATTATCCGATTCTTCAAAAGTACGGTATATTTTATTTGTTATGTGGCTGCTTTCTTCTTCAAAATTACGCTCGCCTTTCATGAGTTTTTCGGTAAGTTGTTTAAGTTCACCAATGTCTTTCTTCATGTCAAAAAGGACTTTGTATAAAATCTCTCTTTCTGTAAAGTCGTTTTCGCCTCCTTTGCCATCTTCGTATAAAACGGGCAGTGTTTTTAAGCTATTTTCTGGTAAGTAGTTTTTTAAGATATCTGCATCCAGCATTCTTCTTTCTTCTACTACCGAAATTTGTTCTGTTACATTTCGTAATTGTCTAATGTTTCCTGGCCAGTGGTAGGTGTTAATTAGCTCAATTGCATCTTCAGTTAAACGAACAGATGGCATGTGGTATTTTTCTGCAAAGTCCATCGCAAATCTTCTAAAAATAAGATGGATGTCCTTTTTACGGGCTCTAAGTGGCGGTAAGTTTACCTGAACAGTATTGAGTCTGTAAAACAAATCCTCTCTAAACTTATGCTTTTGTATGGCCTCTTGCAAGTTTACATTGGTAGCTGCTACAATACGAACGTCTGTTTTTTGAGTTTTTGAAGAGCCTACTTTAATAAACTCTCCAGTTTCTAAAACACGTAAAAGTCGTACTTGCGTGGATAGAGGTAATTCGCCTACTTCATCTAAAAAGATGGTGCCACCATCGGCTACTTCAAAATACCCTTTTCTGTTTGCTGTAGCTCCTGTAAACGAACCTTTTTCGTGTCCAAATAGTTCGCTGTCAATAGTTCCTTCGGGTATTGCACCACAGTTAACAGCTATATACGATGCGTGTTTTCTAGCAGAAAGTTGGTGTATTATTTTTGGAATAACCTCTTTCCCAGTCCCGCTTTCTCCAGAAACCATTACAGAGATATCGGTAGGAGCTACCCGCATAGCTTTTGCTATAGAGCGATCTAGCTCTGTTGCTGAGCCTATAATTCCGAATCTTTGTTTGATGTCTTGAATACTCGGCATTGTGCTAGTTTAGTTTTTCGTTTTCTACGCTTTCTCCTAGTAAGGTAGCCGAGCTACAATCGGTTATTTTTACCATTACGTAATCGCCTGGTTTATGATTTTTCTTTGGGAATACCGCCACCGAATTGTGTGTTGTTCTTCCAAACAAATGCGCATCAGATTTTTTAGACAAACCTTCAACTAACACCTTAAATGTTTTTCCTACACGCGATTGATTGTATTCCATTGAGTGCTGTCTTTGCTTGGTGATAATTTCAGTAAGTCTTCTAGATTTAACTTCTTCGGGCACATCATCTTCAAATTGTCTGGCAGCTTTCGTGTTTGGTCTTTCAGAATATTTAAACATAAATCCGTAGTCAAACTTCACATAATCCATTAAACTTAAAGTTTCTTGATGCTCTTCTTCTGTTTCAGAACAAAAGCTCGAAATAATATCTTGAGAGATAGCGCAATCGGGAATAATTCTCTTGATGGAATCAATCCGTTCCATATACCACTCTCGGGTATACCCACGATTCATCATTTCTAAAATTCTAGAACTACCGGATTGTACGGGTAGATGAATGTAATCGCAAATGTTTTCATGTTTCGCCATCGTTTCCAGTACCTGGTTAGACATGTCTTGAGGATGAGAAGTAGAAAAACGAATGCGAATTTCCGGACTCACTTGAGCTACACGATCTAGTAATTGTGCGAAGTTTACGGAACTTGCTTGCTGAATTTCAGATAGTTTTTTGAAATCCATTTTTGCTCCTCCGCCGTACCAAAGGTAAGAATCTACATTTTGACCCAGTAAGGTAATTTCTTTAAATCCTTTTACATTTAGCTCTTCCACTTCTTTAATAATGCTCTCAGCATCTCTACTTCGCTCTCTTCCTCTTGTAAAAGGAACCACACAAAAAGTACACATATTATCGCAGCCACGCATAATAGAAACGAAGGCTGTGATGCCATTACTGTTTAACCTAACAGGGCTTATGTCGGCATAGGTTTCTTCTTTTGATAGCTGTACATTAACTGCTTTTTGACCATGGTCTACTGCACTAATTAAGTTTGGAAGATCTCGGTAAGCATCTGGGCCAACCACTAGGTCAACCAACTTCTCTTCTTCAAGAAATTTAGCCTTTAAACGTTCGGCCATACAACCTAAAACTCCTATGGTTAGGTCTTTTTTCTTTTCTTTTAGTTTTTGAAAAGTTCGAAGACGTTTGCGAACCGTTTGCTCTGCTTTTTCTCTAATGGAACAGGTATTTACAAAAATAACGTCAGCTTCCTCTATGTCCTTAGTAGTTCCAAATCCATTATCCGATAAAATGGATGCAACAATCTCGCTGTCCGAAAAGTTCATTTGACAACCGTAACTTTCAATATATAGTTTTCTGTCTCCTGCTTTCTCTTTATCAATAACAAGCGCTTCTCCTTGCTTGGCTTCGTCAATAACTTTATTTCCTGTGTGGTACTGTTCCATTTCTAATTGTCTTTTTCTGATGCGAAATTACAAAATGATATTGTTATGACAAAGTGTCATACCCAATAGCGTAAGCTTTAGTACTAATTTTTTTCACTCTTTAATTTCTAATTTCATTAATTAATACATGTTAGTGGTAATAGGGCTTAAGACTTGGTTTGATTAAATAAATACTTTCGAAATAGAATTCGCTAAGTACGATTTATGTATTTATTAGGTTTACAATTAGGGAGATTGAAAAAACTTATCCTAATTTTGTAGCAAATTCACGAATTGATATGGCAAAGAATCTAGTTATAGTAGAGTCGCCTGCAAAGGCAAAAACAATTGAAGGGTTTTTAGGAAAGGATTTCAAGGTTTTATCGAGTTTCGGGCACATTCGAGATTTGTCTCATAAAGATATGGGCGTAGATATACCAGGAGGATTTATCCCTAATTACGAAGTTTCTGCTGACAAGAAAGAAGTCGTAAAACAATTAAAAAAAGAAACAAAATCTGCTGAAATTGTCTGGTTGGCAACGGATGAGGATCGTGAGGGAGAAGCCATTGCATGGCATTTAGCGGAAACCTTGAACTTAAAGAATAAGGAGACTAAAAGAATCGTTTTTCATGAAATTACAGAAACAGCCATAACAAAGGCCGTTCAAAATCCTAGAGAAATAGATTACAACCTAGTAAATGCACAACAAGCGCGTCGAGTATTAGATCGCTTGGTAGGTTTTGAGCTCTCACCCGTTTTATGGAGAAAGGTAAAACAAGGCTTGTCTGCCGGAAGAGTTCAATCTGTAGCTGTTCGTCTATTAGTAGAACGCGAACGCGAAATAACCAGCTTTAATTCCAACGTATATTATAAAATTGTTGCGCACTTTCTTAATAAAGAAGGCAAAGGCTTTAGGGCAGAGGTTTCCACGCGTTTAGAAAGCTTAGAAGAGGCACAAGCCTTTTTGCAAAAATGTGTATCGGCGCAATTTAGTGTAGCTAACTTAGAGAAAAAACCTGCTACAAAAAAGCCTGCTGCTCCTTTTACTACATCAACCTTACAACAAGAAGCTGCTCGAAAGTTAGGCTTCTCAGTGTCTCAAACCATGACGGTGGCTCAACGATTGTATGAAGCTGGTAAGATTACTTATATGAGAACAGATTCTGTGAATCTTTCGAACGATGCACGCTCTTCTATTAAAGACGAAATTACTAAGCAATACGGGGCAGAATACTCTGAGCCAAGAAAATTTGCAACAAAAACAAAAGGAGCTCAAGAAGCTCACGAGGCCATTCGTCCTACTTATATACACGATAAAAAAGTTAGCGACGATAACGGACAACAAAGACTGTACGATTTAATATGGAAACGCGCCATAGCCTCACAAATGACCAATGCTCAGTTGGAGCGTACTACTGTAAATATAGCAAACTCTAACCACGATAAGAACTTTGTAGCCAAAGGAGAAGTTATTGTTTTTGATGGGTTTTTGAAAGTATATTTAGAAGGGAATGACGACGAAAACGAAGAGGAACAGGATGGAATGCTTCCCAAATTGGAAGTTGGCGAAAAGGTAGCTTACAAATCAATTAGTTCTAGAGAACGATTTACTCAAGCTCCCGCTCGTTTTACAGAAGCAAGTTTAGTAAAAAAACTCGAAGAGCTTGGTATTGGTCGTCCATCTACCTACGCACCTACCATTTCTACGGTGCAGCGCAGAGGGTATGTTGAAAAAGGCGAAGACGAAGGTACGCTTCGTTCTTACCATTTCGTAGAACTGGCTAACTCTATTATTGAGACAAAAGTGCTTCAAGAAAAAGCAGGTTCTAAGAAAGGGAAATTATGCCCTACAGATATAGGAATGGTTGTAAACGATTTTTTGGTATCTAACTTTAATGCTATTTTAGACTACCACTTTACAGCAAACGTAGAAGAAGAGTTTGATGAGATTGCTGCAGGAGACAAGGAGTGGAATAAAATGCTGCTCGATTTTTACGGCGATTTTCATGCTAAAGTTGAAGATGTAAAAGAAAATGCCGATAGAGCCGTTGGAGAACGTCTTTTAGGTATAGACCCAGGTACTGGTATAAATATTTATGTGCGTATTGGACGTTACGGGCCAATGGCACAGCTGGGTGAAGGCTCTGAGGAGGAAAAACCTAAGTTTGCGAGTCTTTTAAAAGGGCAGTCTATAGAGTCCATTACCTTAAACGAAGCGATTGATTTGTTTAAGCTTCCGCGCCAAGTGGGGCAGTTTGAAGAAAAGGTGGTAACGGTTGCAATAGGACGATTTGGCCCTTATGTTCGTCACGACAGCAAGTTTGTATCATTAGGAGAATACGATCCGATGACCATAGAGCTAGACGTTTGTATTGAGCTAATTGAAGCTAAACGAAAATCAGATGCCGAAAAACACATCAATACTTTTGATAAAGAAGAACCTACCATTCAGGTACTTCACGGTAGATGGGGTCCTTATATAAAAGTTGAAAAAACCAATTATAAAATTCCAAAAGACGTAGAAGCCGAAAGTTTAGATCGAGCTCAATGTTTGGTTATAATGGAAAATCAACCAAAGAAAAAAGGTAAGGCCAAACCAAGTGTAAAAGCTAAAGCCAAACCAAAAGCAAAGGCAAAACCAAAAGCAAAAGCAAAGGCAAAACCAAAAGCAAAGGCAAAGGCAAAACCAAAAGCAAAGGCAAAGGCAAAGGCAAAACCAAAAGCCAAAACAACAGTAAAAAAGAATTAATATAAAAAAGAGTCTTCACTAATGTGAGGACTCTTTTGTTTAAGCAAGATGTTATCCATGAGGTGTAAAGTACAAATAGATCAAAAACACATAAAA